>Ga0228711_1008070_pt1 | contig 14935 bp, 11 predicted proteins | sample MedpolnodulmetaG_2_FD_177996 | JGI IMG/M metagenome (GOLD analysis project Ga0228711, IMG submission 177996) | Root nodule microbial communities from Medicago polymorpha collected in Santa Monica, California, United States - brown nodules | ecosystem: Host-associated > Plants > Roots > Nodule...
GTGTTTCTTTTAGGTGTTCAGCCTATATAGGGCGTCTTTCTTTTGTAATCTCAGATATTGGTATTTGTTCATCTTGAGCGGGGGTCAATTTTAAATAAACTTTACCGTTCCAAAAAAAAAAAAAAGGTATTCACATACTTAAATAGCAATGTTTGGATATATTAACATTATAAGAAAATATTTTGAAAAAGATCAAATTAAATTATATGAATATTTAGTATTTATTATGAAGTTAAATAAACTCACCACTCCTGTAAACTTGTTTCTCTTTTTGCTTAAGCCCATTCCAAAAAACTTTGATGATATCTGCAAACAAAAATTGACTTATATGAAAAAGTTGGTGATAATAGAATGACTTAATCAATAAAATCAATTGTAATTTAAATATGAATGTTATTAAGTAATGTCTCTAATACCTTTTTAGTATATTGGGTACTAATATTTTAGTGTATTTTCTATATAAGTGTAAATATTTTTTACTAATACGAAATACTATATTATTGTGTGAATCAAATATACTTTAACTAATCTTTCTCTTAAGAGATTTAATATTGTTACATTCTCAGGGTTGAATTCAAATTTATGACTTCCGAGTAAGATATTCTCAGCGCTGTAATCCAATTTATGACCTCCGATTAAGATAGAAGTGGGCTATTATCATATAATTCAAATTCTTTTCAAAAGTAATAAGAAATATCTATTGATATAAATGTTGAATCATCAAAGTATAATATTTTCCTTTTTACTATATTTTTTTTGTCAAGTAGTCTAGTGGCTAGAATTCACCTTTTTCAACCTTGCATATATCAATGCATATCCCTGTCAACTGAACTATGTTCATGGGACAATTTTCCTTTTTACAATATTCCTATGTATTTATTATTTTCTATTTTTCCAATTGTTATAATTTATCTTTTTATCATTAGAGGATAATTTAGTAAACTAGGTCATAATTTATTTTTCATAAAAAATAATAAATATGTGTCCCTAAAAATATATTAAACAAAATAAGCAGAAGTTTTAATTTATACTAGATCACTTATTACTTTGGTTACATACAAACAACAATTCATAGTTAAATTCTTACTCGAACTTTGTGCAATTCGAATGGGCATAAACTCTCTTTAAGAGTTTTAACGATGTTGCATGCCCAACTATATTCAAACCTAGGGTTTCTTACTATATCTTTTACTGGAGTTAAATTCTTACTAAGAAAAGCAACATTTATATTTTTTTGTCAAATAGTATAGTGGCTGGAGCTCAACCTGTATAAATATGGAAAAGTGGAGTGTTTGAGGTTCAAACCCCAACCCCTGCATATATTATGCAATGTCAATTAAGTTAGACTCACGAGGACAACAACATTCATGTTTTACTACCTAAATAATTGAATTAATGGACGACAAACGATATATTACATAGAAGAAGATAGCTAAATTAAGTTGATCAAACTCTTACCTTTAGCTGATAAAACAATCAGAGACCATTTCCCTGCATTACCAAAGAACGGAAAAAATCATCATTTTATAATATAATAAGTATTCGTTTTTGATAATCTTTTAAACGTGTTTATGAGTTTCACATGACATTGTTCATAAATAATTAAAGAAGAGCCATCATCATAAGCCGTATTTAAACAATAATTACAATATTGAGAAGTCTTAACGTGATAGCAAAATAAACATCATTTTTTTTTTGTAAGAAAAAATAAACATCATTTTAGCATACATATAGATGAAAAAACAAGTGAGGAGGAAAGAGATAAATAATGAAATAAAGTCATCTAGTATATGTGTGCCTAACTAGGATTTATTTATAGTTGTGATCATACAACTATTTTTCTTTATAACTTTTTTGTCAAAAAGCTTTTGATTATATATGATGTAAAAATGAATTTATACACGGGACAAGTCATCGTTTAGAAGTTAATTTTGAAAAGGTTGAGTTAGGTCTAACAATATAGATTAAATGAAGGTTGAGTAGTCAAATTTTACAGAGAATACTAAAAATTTGTAACGAAGAGATAAAAAATGTTTAAATGGTGGATCTTTACCACAGTTATTACTCTCTGAAAATCCCATAAGAGTGTAGCAATAGTGCACATTGCATCCAAGTTTCTGTGTGGTAGCGTCGAAGTAACAGAGCTTGGACTTTTTACAATGATGCTGACAAGGAAGAGGCAGCCATGAAATCTCAAATCCATACACTAATGCCTTTTGTATTTCATCATACGATATTACTTGATTTCCTTGCAAACCCAACATAAAAGTATCAATTTGATTTCTTTTCAAACCCTTCCAAGAAGTGGGAGTAACAAATTTCGCATGACAACCAACTTGTAAATCTTCAGCAGTTAAATGACCAGCTATAGCATAAATATAATAGCCTTTTGATTTGGACTCCTGAGTGAGACAGGAAGAAGTATTCACATATTTAGGATTGTTAGTTACTGGATGGCTACAGTTAAGGTAAACAATATGCTCAAAAAGCTCTTCTTCAGCACTGTAACGTCGGTCCCTGGAACCGGCATGGTATGGATCCGTACAATTTTCGTCGTTATTATAGGTATCACAGAAATTAGATCGAGACAATGAATAACGAGGAAGTGAAGCGCAGTTAGATTCCATGACTCCAGGATCAGCAACACGGATTGTGAAATTGTTGTAGTTGATGGATTGCACATAATATTTTCCTGAATACAAATATAAAGTTGCCTCATTATTTTCACAAGATAGTTCGTACCTGCTATCTCCGCAGTGTTTGGGGTCATCTTTTAATCGAAATGGGTAACTTATGTTTGATATTTTGCCACAAGATGAAGGTGGACAAGAATGTTGCTTCTCTGTTGTTGTAGTGCTGCTGCTACCTTGTTGGAGAAGAAGCATCAGCGGCAACAACAATACCAATATCCCTCTCATCAGCAATATAGTAACAAAGCTGGTTTTGATTGAAAGGTCAAAAACATTGGACTTTGATGTTCAGATTTAGGATGTCGTATAAACAACAAAGATTGTCTTATTTTACATGTGGTATTAAGAAAAATGTTTTTATCGTACAAAAAAATATTGCACGAAAATAGTAAAATATGAACATAAAATTCCGATTTCTGGGAAGGTGGGTGGGATATATGAATGCCCTACCATCGTCAATATTTAGTGGAAACTCATGACCGGTATATCTACATAAATAATGCCAATTAGGAAAAGATTACATAATACTCTATCCCGTCCTATTTATAAAAAATAAATAAATCAACAAAAATTAATGTATTTGGTTCATAACATAAATCAAATACATTAACTTTTGTTGACTTATTTTTCTCTTATAAGAATGATCGGATGGAGTACCATACACTTTAATTGAATAAAATATATGGTTGATCACACACAGCAATCGCAAAGTAGAGTGTTCCCTTTTTGACTCTACCGGCTATTGTAACTTTTAAGAAAATATATGTATACACACCAACACACTCAGTTTAAGGTAATTTAATAAAATATAAGCTTAATCCGTAAAGAATACCAAGCATGTCACATGTGGTAGTGTTTTTTTGACTGTAAAATATATTCTTGATCCGCACACACAGATAAACCCTATGCCACATGTTATTGTAATAATCTTGATCACTGTACACACGTGCAGCCCATTAGCAACTCTGAATCTTTCTGTCTTTATCAATCAATATATTATTAGTATTATTTGCATTATTCATATGGTCAACAATTTGGACCACGTTATTCAAAAACAAAAACAATTTGGACCACATGGTCAATTTTCATATTATTATTATTTTAATTTTCACACACACCGATCACAAGCACAGTATATTTTTAAAAAGAGAACAAAGTTTGTTCTTCCTAATCACTTTCCATTCCTAAACAATTTAAACTTTGCATAATTTGGATGGCAGAAGGATATACTACTTTGATCATGCAACTTCTTATGATCTTGCTTATCAAAAGTGGCAATGCTCATGACCAGTGCATAGAATCATCTTGTGGACATACCCAACCTTTTGTTAAATTTCCCTTCGAAATCGTTAAGGAATCATCACAAGATCAATTTGTTTATCCTAAAGAGTTCTCCCTCTATTGTACTGAAAATAAGAAAACCATGATAGTGCTCTCTACCACTTCAGGTCCAGTCAAGTTCGTTGTCACTAATATTGACTACGAATCACAAATTATCTCAATTTCAGACCCAGACAACTGCCTTCCGAAAAAGTTTTTGATACTCAACAATTCATCATTTGAACCTTATCGGTTTGGTTCAGAATCAGATGGGAAAATATCATTCTTCAATTGCTCTTCAGTTAGGAACCAACACCTGAGAAACCAATATCAGACATCCCAAGAGTCACAAGATATGATCACTTGTCCAATTTACGCTACTGAATCCTACGAAGATATTGTTGATATGGACCTTGTATATTGTCCCAAAATGTTCGACGTGAAAACGTCAATCATGGTATCAGAACTGAGGTCTAATTTGCTCAGTTTGAGTTGGTCCAAACCAAGTTGTGCAAAGTGCGAAGCAAAAGGCATGAAATGCAAATGGCAGAACCACACCAAACATGGTATTGAATGTTTTTATTGCAACCCAAAACAGAAAAAAATTCAACTTCCAAGACCTCTAATTTTTTCAGCTATAGGTGAGTCTTAATTATACTTCAAAGTACTACTTGTCACTTCTTAATTATTATATTTGTTTATGCTTGGAGGAAAATGTAACGTTAATGTTATAATGCAGGTTCAATTATATTGGGGTTGGTTACCATTGTATTTACTAAGATTTACCTGCATTTCAGAGAAAAAGAAGAAGATCAAGTTAGAATTGATAAGTTTTTAGAAGATTATAGAGCACAAAAGCCTGCCAGATTTTCATATTCTGATATAAAAAGAATCACAAGTGGGTTTAAGGAACAATTAGGAGAAGGAGCCCACGGAACCGTGTTTAAAGGAAAACTCTCTAGTGAGATTCTCGTGGCTGTCAAGATTCTCAACAATACACAGGGCGAAGGGAAAGAGTTCATCACTGAAGTGGAAATTATGGGTAAAATTCACCATATCAATGTGGTTCGTTTGCTTGGCTTCTGCGCAGAAGGAATTCACCGCGCTCTTGTATACAATTTGTTTCCAAAAGGTTCGCTACAAAGCTTCATATTTCCACCGGATAACAAGGATCAATTCATTGGGTGGGAGAAGCTGCAACAAATTAGTATTGGTATAGCAAAAGGAATCGAGTATCTTCATGAGGGTTGTAGCCATCCAATTCTTCACTTTGACATTAACCCCCACAATGTTTTGCTAGATGACTCCTTCACTCCAAAAATTTCTGACTTTGGGCTCGCCAAATTATGTTCCAAGAATCTTAGTGTGGTGTCCATGACAGCTGCTAGGGGAACCTTGGGATATATGGCACCTGAAGTTGTGTCACGAAATTTTGGAAATGTTTCTCTGAAGTCTGATATATACAGTTATGGGATGTTGTTGCTGGAAATGGTTGGAGGAAGAAAGAATGTAGATTCTTCATCTGCGGAAAATCTCCATATTTTATACCCAGAATGGATTCATAATTTATTGGAAGGAGACATACATATAAATATTGAAGATGAAGCTGGCAATGTTAAAATTGCAAAGAAACTCGCAGTTGTTGGACTTTGGTGCATTCAGTGGCAGCCAATGAATCGTCCTTCCATTAAAACCGTCATACAAATGTTGGAAACAGAAGATGACAGCCAATTAACATTTCCGCCTAATCCATTTCATTCAACCAATTCCATTACCAGTAGTGAAGGTTCTTTGCCTAGACGGCCTCTCAAAATGGAAGCGATTCAAGAATAAGATCAGTTTAGATTCATTTGATTTTTATCCCTTACTGGGCAAAAAATTAAACATTTCATTTGTAAAAAAAAGTAGAATTTGTATTTTGAATTGATTTTAGTATGCTGCAATGTTGTTTTAAAAATATTTTTATGTCTTTTATAAAAGAGTTATGTTGCATACTCCAACTCACCTAAACTTTATCCACCCTAAAAAAGGACAAAAGGATTAAAAGTCTTTGCAGTTGAATTGTTTCACATAGGCGAAAAGGATGAATAAAATACCATTTTTTTCTCACTAGTAGTACTCTCTCATTCCCTTTGAGCATAATTGTGCATATTCTCAATTTCTCACCATGTGTACCCCGGAAGAGATGTATCATAGAAGATTTGGTCAGGTAAAAATGTTTCTTAATAGTTACATGTGCATATTCATTGTACATACCCTTAGTACTTAACAGATCTAAGGTGGATATGCACGAGAAGAAAGCCCCTCTATACTCATGCATTTGCACGAGTATTTTTTTGAGCAACATTCAAAGTGAGAACAAAGTAATTTTTTCCACACATCATTGTTACAAACCAAGTAAAACATTCTTATTTTTATGGTGTGAGAGAGAGAGGAGCAACTTACTCTTTCTCTCTCTCTCTAACACATCTCTTGCTCCAATTAAAATTTGTATGAGTCACATCAAATTCATATGAAATCATTATAATTTAGTAATATGTATTTTTAATTGAAGAGATTCACTTGAATTTCAATTTATATATAAGATAATATATTAAAAAGAGTATTTATTGCAGGAAGGGGTTGAGACAGAGCAAACCCCTATCACCATTTCTGTTGCTGACTGTTGCGGAGGGTCAGGGGTCATTGATAAATATATTAGTTGAAATTGGGAAATTCAATAGAATATAGATTTGGGAGTTTTTTTTTTTTTAATTTAGGGAAGATTCGGGAGTTAAAGTGTTCATATTGCTCATCTCGAATTTGTGGTTGATGCAATGATAATGGGGAGTCAGAGTTGGAAGAACATTTTGGCTATTAAAGCTTGTTTGCATTTGTTTGAAGCGGTGGTGTCAGGTCTAAAAGTAAACTTTCAAAAAGAGTCGATTAAAAGAAATCAAGGTATCAAATGAGTGGCCAATAGAAGCAAACTATATATTTTGTTTATATATTTTGGGCTTCTAGTTGGAGCTAATCCTTGGTCTGAAAAGATGTGGGAGGCAATGGTGGATAATTTAAGACAACTCACTAAGTGGAAGTGAGGAATATGTCTAAATTAGTAAAATAGTCTTTTATCCATTAAACATCGCTTAAATCAAAAACTGCTCAATACCCCAAAAGTTTGTTATGTGTTGTTTTGTCTTATATGTTGTGATGTTTTGTCTTGCGTGTTCTCTCAAGTACTTATTTTTTAGCATATGAAATGCATCATAAAAGAAATTATAGGAAAGAGTTAGAGATTAATAAATTTAAGCAAAATATGGTTTAAGACAGAACATTATGGCTAAATTGATCCATTTAATCGACTCTATTTAGTGGGAAAATACTTGATTATTGTTGTTCTATTTATTGGATTTTATAAACTTTTTTTTTGGATAATGGATTACTTAACGTTAATAAAAATAGAAAAAATATATTTCTACAACAATTTTGTGGACAACTATTGAAATAATGTTCTATCATAATGTCATTATGTGTTTACTCTCTCTATATTGTTTTTGTTTTCATGTCAATTCCAACATTTCTTTGTATATGTTTGAAAATCGCATAAGTTGTCTCCCAAATGGTTGTTTAAATAATATACCTCATAAATATATGTTTTTTTAGGGAACAAAAATTCATGTTTTGTTGTACCAAAAACAAAATACATGTTTTCGGAACAAACTTATTTTTTAAAATGAGATCAGTTCGCACAAACATATATATTCAATAAATAAAGATACAATAAAATATAATATGCTTGATCTGTTCACACAGCACAACGCAAAGTGGAGTGCTCTGTTTTTGACTGTATGGGCTGTTAAGAAAAAAATATATAATCACACACATTCAGTTTAAGAATATTTTAATACAATAGATGATCGATCATATCTGTCTGTTTTAAAAATATAAAAATAAAAAATTATGTAAGCATGGTGTGGTGATCTTTATTGACCTCGTGGATAATTGTGACTTTATAAAATTTATTCTTGATTCTTGATCCCTGATGCCAATGTTATTGTAGTAATCTTGAGAATTTTACACACACGCAGCCCATTAGTAATTTTGAATAGATCGATTAAATTATATGCATGTCTGTCTTTGCTTTTGAAATTTTATTGGACAGTAGTACCATGTGATCAATTTTTATTTTTTTTCCCACACGGATCACAGGCTCAATACATCCTGAAATTTCCTTCAAAATGGTTCTATATATTCGGAAAGGTTCAGAAATTAAAGTACCTTTATAACAAGGAAAATATTGTGCGTACATCCCATAAGGATGTTTACACACCTTGAAATAAAGAGAGAAAAAGTGAAAAGGAAAGTGATGTTATAAGTCTAATAGTTTGGTGATATAAAAGGAGAGAGATTGTGAGAAAATGGGATTTGGATTTACTGCAGCAAAGTTTTTTATACGCTGTAACAGATTTCGTCCGTTGATTTGAATGGTTCAAATTTTAACTAGGTTTTACACAATAAAATGATCTAGAACATTGATTTTGATTAGATGGCTAACTGCTATAACTATGTGACGATGTTACAACAAGCAATCTTATTTCGATATAATGAAGTGTTGAATGAGTGTACAAAAATAAGAGATGTATATTTATGATTGTTGTTATAGCTAGCTATACTTTTACTGCATAAAGGTGAGCAAGAAAAGAGAGACAATAATGTAGCAAAAATAGGGAGTCGCCAACATAATTTTTCCTCATTTTTTCAAAACAACATTCGTGTATACTACGAAAATACAAATACTAGCTTTTCACAAATTAAAATTTGTATTTATTTACAATGGTAAGGGATTTAATCAAATGAATCTAGACTGATTATCCTCCCTAGCTTATTCCTGAATAGCTTCCATTTGGAAAGGTGGTTTTGCAAAAGTGCTTTCACTAGCGGCATTAGATGTGGTTCAGTGAAACGGGTTTAGAGGAAAAGTTAACTTATTGTAATCTATTGTTTCCAACATTTGTATGACAGTTTTTATGGATGGACGGTTCATTGGCTTCCACTGAATGCACCAAAGTCCAACAACTGCAAGTTTCTTTGCAATTTTAACATCATCTCCATCTTCAATTTGAATATGTATGTTTCCTTCCAATAAGCTATGGATCCAATCGGGGTATAAAATATGAAAATCTTTTGTAGATGATGAGTCAACATTCTTCCTTCCTCCTACCATTTCTAGCAATAACATGCCATAACTGTTAATATCAGACTTAAGAGAAACATTCCCAAAATTTCGGGACAGGACTTCAGGTGCCATATACCCCAAGGTTCCCCTAGCAGCTGTCATGGACACCACACTAAGATTCGTAGAACATAATTTGGCGAGACCAAAATCAGAAATTTTTGGAGTGAAAGTGTCATCGAGCAAAACATTGTGAGGATTGATGTCAAAGTGAAGGATTGGATGGCTGCAACCCTCATGAAGATACTCAATTCCTTTTGTTATACCAATGCTAACTTGTAATAGCTTATCCCACCCCATGAAATGGTCCTTGTTATCTGGTGGAAATATGAAGCTTTGCAGCGAACATCTTGGAAACAAATTGTATACAAGAGCACGGTGAATTCCTTCTGCGCAGAAGCCAAGCAAACGAACCACATTGATATGGTGAATTTTGCCCATAATTTCCACTTCAGTGATGAACTCTTTCCCTTCTCCTTGTGAATTGTTAAGAATCTTAAGGTAGCTTATCAAAAAACATTATTAGCCCAATAAACAACAGCTATAAACTTGTAAATTGATCTCGCCAATCACAGTCTTAATGTAGGCATAGGAAAATAATTTTAATAAGAAGTACCTCAGGATGATCACCAAGCTGGATTAGTATAGCATGATGGGGAATATGAACATTAATCCACTTTCCTTTATGTGATAGGATTTGGAGACCCCCATTTACATCTTGCACTAGGGTGACAACAAAGCCAGGATCAGTGTGGTTAGGGATGCCAATATCACTCTTGGATTTAGAATTGGGTGGATAAAGATTCATGGTCATTACATCAAACCCTGACTTCATGTTGAATGCGTTTTCTATGTAGTTTTCGTCAAACCCTAAGTTTTTTGACACACCTCTTGCTAGCTCAGCAACAATCTTTCTCATTTCTTTGTAATATTCTTCTATAGTTTTACTGATGCACAAAACGACCAAAAGTACAGTTAAATTATTATTGGAACATCTTAGTACATAATGGAAGTTTCAAAGCTTATTATCCCATAGCTACTTTGCTCGGACATTTGCTTATATATATAAATCGATCGACCTTTAACAACTCTTTTTTTTATTTTAAATTTAAATTTAAATCTACAACTTAATTAAAGAAATTCCAAAACTAATTAAAATACATTTTTAACATTTTTCTATTTATAATTGTTTTATAATACTAGTTTTCAAACAAATATTCCGTACTGGTTTGTTCGCTATTGAAGGTTAAGTTCACTCTTTTATCTCCAATTGTGTTGATAATTCATCCTTTTCTAAAAAGTAGACGAGCACAATCACTATCTTGTATATCCATTTTCCTGTTTATATAAATATTTGAGGTTCAAGAAATTAATCTAAAAAGTTAATTACTATCGTATAGATGTTTTTGCACTTTAATTTTCCGCTTAAAAATTGAATTCGATCGATTGAAAAACTTACATAGAAGAACCCATATTCCTCACATGCATGACTAAGGAGTTCAAGGGTAATAGATCTTTGATCAGTGTCATTAGATAATAATAGAGAATAATCAATTGTGGGTATTTCTTCATTTGAAGCTATATAATTATCACTATGGTGATGTTCTCCCAATGCAGCTTTAAATTCGGGGGGAAAGAGTGTGATTTGGATACAAATGATGTTATTTGAGCCATTACAAATATAAAGAGAGCAAAAAAAGTTATTCCAAAAAGAAAAGAGAGAGAACAATAAAATGTATCGTATATCAATTACATATTTATAGGCACGGGTGTGAATTAATACCTTTTATAGTTCATTATTGAAAGACCATTAGAACCAACATGGGAAATGACACACAACATGCTATTTGATATTACTTTTCAGGTATAATTATTAATAATTTTCTCATATGTCATAACGTGTAATGTATATTAATTAATATGAATATATAAACTTTTAAAAAAAAAAAAGAGGACAAACTAATGTTAGGTGAGTAGAATCTAAATAAAACTTGTATACAATTGGTGAGCCAGTTTTTTCTTAGTTGGTTAAGAGAAGAAGTTAATCATGGTTTAAAAAAAATAAAAGAAAGAAGAAGTTAATCCATGCATCTTGGGGTGGGAGTAGAGTTAATTAGTCCAAGGTGCTCTGTTTTCTTCTTCTCTTTTTTTACTGGATCTAAAGTGTTCCGTTAGTTTGTAGCAAAATAAATTAAACCATTCATTTTTTTGAAGGAAGAAATAAACCAATCATAAATCCTTCTTTGCTAATATATTATAAATCTACCAATAATCCTACCTTATCATATAGTATATTTCTGTCTCTTCTACCAATATATAATTTCTTATGTCTCATCTGGTATTATGTTGTCCAAACTTATGTACATTATTTATGAAAATTATTAGATGTATTATTGTGATAAAATAAAGTTTATTAGATAAATGATTTCATTTAATAAAATAGCAGGTAAAATATATATTTCGCACTACAAGAAAAAACGTGTTTTACGACTTTTAAAATTGCTGATTGCGACTGTTAGAAGGGTCGCAAATGTACAGTTGCGACTGTTCCCCAACAGCCGTTAATGTTGGGGTCGCAACAGTCATTTGCGACCCTTCATAGAACAGTCGCTCCAACTGCCGCAAATGGTACAACAACAGTTCCTAACCGTCAAAAAATAGGTGGTTTAATCCAAATTAAATAGCCTTGCGACCCTTCACAACAGTCGCAAATGTTTAGTTTTTTTAAAAAAAATAAAAATTTGAATGGGGCACTTTTTGTTGACAATTTAAATAAATAAATTAGTAAATACTTAAAATACATAAATGTATAACTAAAAATATCTAAATCCCATAAATATAATTCTTTCAAGAGTAACAATCAAATCAATAGATAAAGTACATATAGTTTAAACATTTAAATACTAAAACACTAGTGGCTAGACATTCAAAACTATTGTATCAGAATTTAAATAACATGTCTAGGTATTCCTCAGTGAAGTTTCTCCGTGATCGTCAAGACGATAACTAGACTCAAATGAATGTCTACCATATCTTTCTAAACACTTTGACAAATGCTTCATTCTCAAATTGACATATCCAGCATGTCCCTTTCCAAACATTTCGACAAATGATTCATTCTCAAATTGAGTGGTTTGCATTTCAGCTTGCAATTATTCCTGAATATACAGCAGTTCAACAAATACAAGTGGAATGTTTTCAATTAACTATACACGCAGTTCAGCAAATAACAGTAGTTCAACAATTGTTATGAGCTGTGTTTCATGTTTTCGTACAATAATGCAGCAAACTTGCTTGGTTCACACGCATAGTTGCTGCAATACTCGAGACAAATATTTCTAAGGTACTCGATGCAAAGATTTCATCATGTGTTTTGCAAATTGGAATTGATAAATAGACCTTAATAACTTAGCGAGCGAGGTGCTTCTTCATCAAAGCATTGCGCTATATAACATCGACAGACAAGTTCAAAAAGACTGCAATACACATGAATTTTCAATTTATTTGAAATAAACCAAAAAGACACACCAAAAATGGGAAGCTAGGACATAAACTATTATCGAACAAAGCATAGAAAGTTCTTTCAGGAGTACGATTTTTTTATTCCCTTCTAAAAATACAAGCATATAGCAGAGGGAAAATGACACATAATAGAATTTCACACAGAACAACAAAACTTGGATAGATGTTGGGAAAATGAATAAGAAATAACACGCTAATAATAGATTCAAACTTACTAGGAAATGATAGATTTTCACCAGTTGTTGTCAACGATGATGCTGAAGTTTGTAGTGCCGGAGATGGAATGTTGGGAGAACAAGTAAGGGCATTAAAAATAGATGGAGGAAGAGGAGTAACATCAGCAACACGTGCAGCCAAATCAAATACTGGTGCAAAGCAGCTCGTGTATGAGGGACCGTAAGCCTTTCCCGATTAATTGCATTTTACTGCACGTTCTCCTGCATTGATAACAAATAAATTCAGAATTATTATTCAATGAACAAATTTTAACTTATGTAACCATTTATAGGTGAGCCTTATTAATCCCAGCAAAATCTTTAACAGTTCAACACACTCAACACATAGAAACTCACTAGTTGCTTTCCATTGCAAATTATAATATAAGTATGAAATCATTTGTTATTCACCATCAAACATTGAACACATTCTCTAATCAATGACAACCAAGACCTGAACTATCCTTAAAACCATATTCAATAAAAAGAGATAAAAGTAAATAGACCTTAATACCTTAGCGAGTGAGCTGCTTCTTCATCGACAAACGAGTTCAAAAAGATTGCAATACACAAGAATTTTCAATTTATTTGAAATATATCAAAAAGACTACACCAGAGAAAGGAAGCTATAACATACACTATTGACTAAAAAGGCATAGAAAGAGCTATGCAAACAGACATTATGTCATTTTTCATGAGGACTGACCTTCCTTGAAGCTAGGTTGTGTTCTTTCAGGATTACAACTTTGTTTTTCCCTTCTGAACACAAGCAGATAGCAGAGGTGCTAAACTAAATGACACAGAACAGCAAAACGTAGACATATGTTGGGCACATGAATAAAAATATATTTCTTGCTAATAAGTGTTGTTCTGTGAAACAAGTAAATTCTTGAATAAATGTATTTCTTAAAAAATATATGATAGAGAGCAACACTATTTGAAGTTCTTCAAAAAGAGTTCACAAATTACATCAAATTACATTTTAATGGTTAAGAACTGACTTTCACTTAAGAAATTTACAGTGACATTCACGTTATTCTCTCCCACAAAGTAAGTAGTAATGTGAATCTTGACAAAATAAACTGATAATAAAACCCAAAATTGCTGAACTGGACAATCAAGATAATAATTAACCCAACACAAACCCTATTAATTAATTAACTAACTAACTTGAGAAAATTGAAGTTACTTATTTTTTTATTTTAACTTAAAATTGAACCAAACAAATTGCAACATTCAGAAAGGAATTAAGAATACCTAAAAGCATATCTAGATTGGGAGAAAAAAGTAACAAATTGACTTTCAAATTACCAACGAAATAAGGATAAATACCAGAAAGTTCTTCGCATATTTGTTAAGTGAGTCCACATCGTTAGCCAAAATGATGTTGTCGAATATCTCGTTGTACCTGCAAGGATATGCAAAAAGACCAAATTAAATAAAATTCACAGGTACATTGATGATATCTTGTTGTTCTAATTTATTGAATACCTTTATTTGTTCAAATTCAGCAACGATATAGCCTCTATTAAACAACAGTGTCTACAATCAAAGAGAAAACGAAGGAAAAAACATAGACATGTATATCAAATACAACGCAACGTAATACAAGGTTCAATAATGTAAATTTTTGTTTTACAAGAAAAAAAAAAGGAGTGACATAGTTGAATTTAATGACAAATTCTAATTCCAAAGTTTATCTTGAAGTTATCAATCATTCACACAACTTAATCAGAACCTAAAATTATACAGCTCAAACACAATTGCACAAATATATTTAGGAAAAAATGTAATATGTTAATGTAATGATCCCAAATAGAGAAAACCATGTCATCAAATGAGGGTAGCATTTTTTTTTTTTTTGAATCAGCCAAATTTATTAAAACTTGCCGGCGTAAGACACACCAAACAAGCACAATGGGAAAAGTACAAGGTGCCGGAAATATGCGGAACACCAACCCACAATACGTCCC
>Ga0228711_1008071_pt1 | contig 14934 bp, 16 predicted proteins | sample MedpolnodulmetaG_2_FD_177996 | JGI IMG/M metagenome (GOLD analysis project Ga0228711, IMG submission 177996) | Root nodule microbial communities from Medicago polymorpha collected in Santa Monica, California, United States - brown nodules | ecosystem: Host-associated > Plants > Roots > Nodule...
GGGACAATTGATGACATATTGGATTTATGCTTAATTCAATAAGACTATGTGAAATTAATAAGATTCATTAGGAATTGAGAGATTCAAAGTCAAATCTTAATACACTCTAATATTGATAATTATCACACATGTTACAAAACGAGACAAATTTCAAATCAAACCTAAGAGCAATTATACCAATGAAAAGAAGATATATGTGTTTGATAAATTGTGAATTGAATGAAACCAAATGTGATCTATGTGAACCTAATTCAATTAATTAAGTCAAGTTTAACAAGATAAACCTAGATCACACTCAATTTATCAAACAAGCATATTGTTAGCCTGTATTTTCGATAGGCTACAATAAATGCAGTCAACTAAGTTTGACTCAAGTTCTGAAGAAGTCTGAATATGTTCGACGCTCAAGCTGGATTGAGTTCGTGGACTTAGAGATATTTCACCAGTCGATGGAGAAGCTTCGACGAACAAGCAAGACATCGAAGAGAAGTTAATACCAGACAGACGAGCCAAAAACAATTACTGTCGAAGAAGATATCATTTGACATTCAAAAGATGTTTAGGGTAGTTTTTAGCAGTTATGCCCGATGGTTTCCATATAGGTAGTTACTTAGTATAAATAAGAGTTTTTCATAGGGAAAACGGGTCACAATTCGCATACACACAAAACTTACACACTCAAACTATCTGCACTATAGGAGAAACGAGTAAACAAGTTGCAAATGTATGAATCTGTGTACCACTTTACATTCATTTATGAAATTTAACCTTTTCCTTTAAATTTCTTCGAATTTACCCTTTTTCCTTAGCAATTTGCTTCTCGGATTCGAAGCGTGTTTGGTCCCAACTTTTATACTTTTTTGGTTCACTTCAAGAACATTCATACTTTCTATCAAACATAAGCACAATATGCCCAGAGATTTATTGGTTGATCTCTCAAGTTAACCGTTTTTGGAAACCAACGTTTGTTTACTAAGAACCAGGGTAAACAAATTGGCACGCCCGGTGGGACTGTTTGTGTTATTTGTTTCAGAAATATTCAGAAAAAGCGTTTTTTCTGAGTAATTTGTTCGTTTTCTTTTAAAATCTTGTGATCCCTGTTGTGCATGTTCTTAAGGAGCAAAAAGAAACTCCCATAAATGGTACGTAATACACGTAACAATGATGCATAATCTAGTCCATCACATCCATCGGCAGATGCAACAGTGGAAGTTACTTCACAACAATAAAACCAACAAGTTACGCAAACTGTTGGCGTGAGTCACACAGAAACGCTGGGGGCAACGATTCCCATTCACGTTTCTTCAACTATACCCGCAGCAGCATCGACCTTTGTTGCAGCCGCACAATCACAAGTTGGTTTTGGAAGTCAATCATATCCAAATACATGGTTCTTCGATAGAAACCAACTGTATGGCATGCCGTCATCTTTTATGACAGGCCTTCATACTAATCCATCTTCTTTTTTAGAGAGTTTGAACGCGATGCATTCTCCATTATTTCATCCTAGAGTAGGCTTTCTCGGTTCAAACCCTCAACAATCATTGACCAATGCCTCCTTAGTGGCTTTAAGGCAACAAATGGAAGATACTAACCATGAAATTGTCAATATGTTAACCCAATAAATAGGTACGGTGTTTAACCCCCTAATCCAACAAACCCATAACAGTTACCAAACGTTAACTAACCAAATGGGACGAATTGCCGATTTCTTTGGCGCTCCTCTTGTACAAAACAGGCTAGTGCCTCAAAATCAAAATATAAGGCTCAGCCAAATACCTGTCGAAAGATTGAACAATGGAGTCCCTGTGGCCCAAATACAACAACCTGTTGTCGAACCGCAACTACAAGAGAGCCTGAAAGGGTCCCAATCTTGGTTCAAAGGAACCAAGATGCTGATCAAGTAGTTCGACAAGTTCAGCAAAATAATTTCGATGGTAGAAATAACATAGCCAACATAATTGAAACTTTGTTAGTTCAAAATGGTTTTAATATGGGCTTACATAGGCCTAATTTTGTATCTGCTTTGTCAAGTTATGTCTTAGCAGAAGAATTGCCCAAGGGATGGAAAATCCCTAAATTCACCAAGTTTGGTGGAGAGACTAACGAATCTACAGTTGAACATATTGCCCGTTATTTAACTGAGGCTAGCGATATAGCAAACAATGAGAATTTGAGATTGAAATATTTTCCAAGTTCTCTATATTTACATGGAGTCAGTTGAAAAAGGCATTCCATGAACAGTTTTACATGGGCCAATCTAAAATTAGTCTCAAAGAATTGGCTAGTGTTCGTCGTAAAACGTCAGAGTCTATTGATGATTATTTAAATAGATTATGACTGCTGAAAGCTAGATGATTTACCCAAGTGCCTGAACATGAGCTAGTCGAAATGGCTGCTGGTGGTCTAGATTATTCTATTCGAAAGAAACTAGATACCCAATACTTAAGGGATATGGCACAGTTAGCTAATAGGGTCCGACAAGTCGAAAGACTTAAAGCTGAGAAAGCAAGGACCAGTAAATTCAGTAAAAAAGAAAAAGTCGCTTATGTCGACACTGATGACATTGATTCAGGATTTGATTTAAATTTTGATGATGCCGGAAATAGTGAGGTTAATCTCGCTGAATTAAAACATGGCCCTCCTTTTACTTGTAAAGTTTTGAGGTCATCCAACGGGAAGAATCCTGAGGAACCAACAAATGAAAAATATCTGTCGAAAACATACTCTTTTGACGTTACTAAAAGTGATGAAATATTTGACCTTTTAGTTAACGAAGATATTATAGTAGTGCAGAAAGGTCTCAAAATGCCTCCAATAGAACAACGGAAAAAGAGGGGTTTTGTAAATTTCATGGTTATTTAGGCCATAATACTTCTCGTTGTGTTTCTTTCAGGGATTCAATGCAAAAAACACTTGATGAAGGAAGGATAAAGTTTGGTGACAAATCAAATAAGCATATGCAAATAGATGCATATCCTCTGAAACAAGCGGATTCCATGTATGTTGAGATAACGGATGTCAACGTCATCGAAACTGCTGAAAGTTTTGGTAAACCCAAAAATGCTAACAACTATCAAAAGAAAGTTGTGGAGATGGTTAATGAGGACCATATTTGCAACAATGAAATGGTTACTGAAGTCCAATATGCTGGAAAAATGAAAGTTGCATATCCAACATCAAAGGAGGATTTGGTTGATTTCATGAAGAGATGTAAAATCTCAAATTCAACAACTATGTTATGCCCTAGGTGTAGTGCCGTCTTCGACAAAGAAGCTGCGAAAAACATTAAAGGCTTCATACCTCAGTCGAAGAGGAAAGGAAAGTGGGTTGATAGAAAGCCTAAGTTTGATTTTAATAGAAGTGATTTAACTTATAAGGCTTCAACTCAGAGGACTTTTGCAAAGAAAAGTTAGATGAAGACTTTTACTCCACCTTCAAAGTCCCCCACTGAAAAATGGGTTTTCTCTAGTGGAAGAAAGTCTAATTACAATGCTCCACCTACAAAATGGGTGAAGAGGGTTACTAGTACTAATGCTCAGAAAGAAATGTCTGATTCAAAGAAGTTTGCCTATAACAACAATTACAAAGGGAAAAATCTCATGACTAAGAATCAATGGCGTAGATTCCAACGCCAGAAAAAGACCAATGTTTTGAAGGACATTACTAATACTGAGAAAGGAAAGGAAAAGCGAGTGGCTGCTTTCGAAGTGATAAGAAAACCTGCCACTGAAAAGATTTTTTCTCCTCTTTCTGAATCAAAAGAAAACTTTACAAAAGAGGATGACAAAATGACATCGAACTTTAATAGTTCTGAAGCTAATTTCGATGTTATTTGCGTTGTGTCAATTTTCCCAGTCGAATATGGTGTAACATCAGAAATTAATGAGGATGAGGGAGATTTCACTGAAGAGATGGCTGTTCACAAACCACTATGCTATTATGTTATGGATAATGGTTGTGTCGAAGGTGAACATGCAATGTTTGCGAAACCTGATCATCACATGAAAAGTCATCTTAAGCCCTTGTTTGTCCAAGCTAAAATCAATAATGTTGGGATTAACAAAGTGCTCATCAATGGTGGTGCTGTTGCAAATTTGTTGCCACAGTTTCTCTTAAAAAAGATTGGTTTGTCAAAGTCTGACCTGAAACCACACAATGTCATACTTTTCAACTACGAAAGAAAGTCTAGAAGTTCCTTGGGAGCTGTGGAAGTCGACTTGGTGGTAGGGACTGTGAAAAGGTCAACTATTTTCCTAGTGGTTGCTTCTAAAGCATACTACAATTTACTGTTAGGAAGAGAATGGGTACATGGTGTCAGTGTTGTCCCTTCAACTATGCATCAAAGGCTCACTCTTTGGAAAGAAGATGGTGTGCTGGAGAACATAGAAGCTGACCATAGTTACTTTCTTGCTGAGGTTGACACTATTTTCAAAAAGACCTTTGACAAACAATTGGCGAAAATTGCACCATGTGCTGCTTCCGAACTTGGCTATGAAGACCAAGACAATTTTCTTTGGTCCATGAAACTTGACCCTGAAGATGGTTTTACTTGGAAGAAAGAAATCACGGATGAAGGAAGCATACTCAGAACTAGGGCCTCTGCTTACTCAAAAGCTTCGATTTGGGGACGCCCTGGAATTCCACCAACTGGGTGGGAGGACAATGATGATTGATCATGTCTGATCCCAATGTTTGGGACAAGATTACGGCTTATGTAGCCGAAGTCAAAGAAAAAGCGCCTTTGGAAGCCGAGATCGAACAAGAGGAATATATCAGAAAAGTTAATGATGATTTTCAATATAGTTCGATGGAAAACCAAAGGTTAGATTGCATCTATGATGATGAACCTTTAGGTTTCGAGAAAGATCCAATGGGTCCATCCAAGAAAATGCAGGCATAAGACCCTTTGGAAGAAGTTGATCTAGGTGATGGTACAGTCAAAAGACCCACATATGTCAGCACCAAGGTTGACAAAGAATTTAAGGCTCAAATTGTCGAGCTCTTAAAGAATTACAAAGATCTTTTCGCTTTGGATTATCATGAGATGCCAGGTCTGAGTCGAGACGTTGTAGAACTCAAGCTACCTATCAAACCTGGAAAAAAAAACCAGTGAAACAAACTCCAAGAAATCGAAAGGCTATTGAAATGCGGCATCATCAGAACTGCAAGGTACGTAGATTGGCTAGCTAATATAGTTCCCGTTGTTAAGAAAAATGGGACTCTTAGAGTCTGTATTGATTTTAGGGATTTAAACCAAGCTACGCCTAAGGATGAGTATCCTATGCCAGTGGCAGAAATGCTTGTCGATTCGGCAACAGGTTTTGAATATCTAAGTATGCTAGATGGTTATTCTGGCTATAATCAAATCTATATTGCTGAAGAAGACGTATCAAAAACTGCTTTTAGATGTCCAAGGGCTTTAGGTTGTTATGAATGGATAATGATGCATTTTTGATTAAAAAATGCTGGTGCTTGTTATCAAAGAGCAATGAATTCTATGTTTCATGACTTCATATGAAAGTTTATGTAGGTTTACATAGATGGCATTGTTGTCAAATCTTCTGCCGAAAAGTATCATTTAGATCACCTTCAGCGTTCATTCGAAAGGATGAGAAAATATGGATTGAAAATGAATCCATTGAAATGTGCCTTTGGTGTTCGTGCAGGTGATTTCTTAGGTTTCGTTGTGCACAAAAAAGACATTGTAATAAATCAAAATAAAACGAAAGCGATTTTGGAGACAAAGCTTCTGTAAGACCCCAGTATTTTATATAAATTATATATATATATATATATATATATATATATATATATATATATATTTTTTTATTAATTTTATTGATTTATTTTTATTCTAATCATTTAATATTTTATTTTTGGTGTGATAATAATAGGTTAATGCTTTTTTTTGCATGATTAGCTATTTGATGAACCATTTTGATATTATTTAATAAAATTGTTTTTTATCAATTACTTAATGGTCGCTTTTATGAGTCAGTTGTACATTGTTTACTTTGTAACTTATAGTATTTTACTAGTGTAGCAGGGACTAACAAATTTTTTATTTTAATGTGATGACTAGGTATAACTTGTAAGAGATGTGATACTATTTATTTTGAATTATTATATTAATTCATTTGAGTGTCATTAAGTTTTTTATTAGTCATATAAGTGACCAAAAACAATAGATAAAAGGCATAATATAATTATGATCGTTGATTTCTATTTGAGCAAGTGTTCACCATGTTTTTTTTAAGCCACTGCAGTTTCTTCTCATATGTTTGCCTCTACATTGCTACACTTCATTATATTTTTATTTTTTTTGACAACAACCAAATCAACTCATTTCATTAATAACAAGATCATTAATACAAAAAGGTAGGAAATCAAAATATTGGAGACTATCATAAGAAATGGCCGCCCTTGCAAGGGAATGAGCAACCATATTCGTTTGTCGCCGAATAAACTTAACCACAAAGTTTGAATTAAGAGATAGCAACCTATTAATTTCGGTAACGATGGATCCAAATTCAGAAATGTCTTCTTTCTTCTGAAGAATAGCATCTGATAGAATCTTTGAATTAGTCTCAAAAATGACATACTGAAATCCCAAACTAAGAACTCATTGGATGGCTCCCAACAAAGCCATTGCTTCACCTATTATCACCTGCAACATCGGTTCCCGCAATGTCGTATGAGCTCTAACAAAAACTCCCATCTCATCACGAATACAAGCACCCAAAGAAGACACTCCTTGGTGAGGATGAAAACCTGCATCAACATTGCACTTCAACCAACCATCCAGAGTTTTCACCCAACTTTGAACATAATTATCACTACGGCTGTCTGACGAGTTCTCACTAATACAATTTGCTAGCCTCCAATCCTCCCATAGAGAGTTAGCCATCATATTGACTTAAGAAGGTGTTGATCTCTTGTTATTCCAAATAATATTATTTTGATTGTACCAAAGACTCCATATTACCATAGCCGTTTTACTCACCACTATACTATTCTCTGATGCACAAATATCCATGATAACACTATGAGGAGATGAACTAATAGTCATTCGTTTCTCAATCACATCTTTCAAACCAACCACGTCCCATACTTCTTTGCTGAACTAACATCTAAACAGAAGATGGATTGTTTGTTCGACACTATTGTCACAAACAGGGCAGCTACTAGTATAGTCCACACCCCTTTCTTGCAACCTCTTTCGCGTAGGCAAACAATCTCGACAAACTCTCCAAATAAGATTCCGCACTTTAAGAGGCGATTTAATCCTCCAAATCCGCTTCCACTCTCCTGGAACAAAATGCTTAGCGACATTCATAATCTTCTCCATGCATAACCTATAACCGGTTTTGACAGTATAAACACCACATTTATCCTCCTTCCAAATGAGTGAATCATGTGTGACCACATCAAGCACAGGAACCTGCATAATACTATCCACAATACAGGCTGGGAATATTCCACGAATAAGGTTCATATTCTATAATCTACTTCCTTCATTCATCAGATCACAAACATACATATTATGCACATCAATATTTTGAGGAGATGGCATCCAAGCTGAAACACTATTTCTCAACCACGGATCTTGCATAACTCGCACTCTAGAGCCATCACCAATCTTCCATCTGCAACCATGAATGAGAATAGATCTGGAATACCAAATACTCCGCCAAGCATAACTAGGATTATGTCCAAGCTTAGCCTCAAGAAAAGAGCTATTTGGAAAATATCTAGATTTTAATAATTTTGAAGCCAAAGCATCAAGTGTATTAAGAAGATTCCAACCTTGTTTAGCAAGCATCGCCATATTAAATGCTCGAAGATTTCGAAACCCCAGATCGCCTTAAGATTTAGGACACACCATTCTATCCCACGCCATCCAACTGATTCCTTTATGGTTTCCTCTCCCGCCCCACCAAAAGGAATTCATCATCATTTCTATCTCATCAATAATCGACGATGGAATAAGATAAAGACTCATGATATAGGATAGGATAGCCTGAATGACTGATTTCAGCATAACTTCTTTGCCAGCTCGAGATAAGGCACGACCATTCCAAGAATTTATCTTGCGCCATACCCTATCTTTGATAAAAGAAAAAGTAGCCTTCTTACTTCTTCCAATCATGGACGACGCTAAATATTTACCTGTCCCTAAAGCATGTTTAACTCCCAAAATACTGGCTAGATCTGCTTGCCCAGCTTGGCTAATATTCCTGCTAATTAAAACCTCAGATTTAGCAAGATTGATTTCTTGTCCAGACGCATCCTGATAAACACGCAAGATATTCAACAACTGATTAGCCTCTTGAGCATTGGCCCTACAAAAAATAAAATAGTCATCTGCAAAAAGGAGGTGAGACACCACTGGGGCTCGTCTGCATATTTTAACACCGTGAATATCACCACGGGCCATAGAATATTTAATAAGTGTTGATAATCCTTCAGCTACTAGGATGAAAAGATAAGGCGAAAGAGGATCACCTAGACAGAGACCTCTTCCCGGATAAATGGTTCCCACTCAATCAAAATTCACCAGAACAGAATAGTTAACATAACTCACACATATCATTATCCAATTAACCCATTTTTCATCAAAACCGAGTAACATCATACCTTGAAGGAAAGCCAAATCAACCTAATCATATGCTTTACTGATATCAATCTTGAGCGCTAGGTCACCTTTTCTCCCTCTAGTTCTTCTTTTCATTGCATGTATAATTTCAGATGCGACAATTACATTATCAATAATTGACCTTCCTTCTACAAAAGCAGATTGCTCTTCAGAGATACACTTAGACAAGCACTGTTTTAGTCTATTTGCAAGGGCTTTAGAAATTATTGTATATAAAACATTGCACAGGGAAATGGGTCACAGATCAGTCATAGACACATGATTGTGACATTTTGGAATTAAACATATATTATTATCATTTAGAGTTGCAGGAAAATACCCCCTATCAAGCCAACATTTTGTTGCCTCAAACACATCATCTTCACACATGTCCCAAAATCTCTGATAAAACGTCGGATTAAAACCATCTGGACCAGGGGACTTATCGAGATGCATTTGGAATAAAGTTGTATGAAGTTCCTCCTTAGTGATTGATTGGAGAAGTTCATTGTCCTCATCAATGAATTTTTTTTGAATAAGATGTAAAACATGATCATGTGCTCCACTCTTAGCCTGAAAAAGCTTGTCAAAATACCTCTTAGCTACCCCATAAAGGTCCACCTGATTACTAACCATAACATCCTCCTCATTCAACAACTTCTCAATTTTCTTGAACTTATGTCTAGCCGAAGCTGAAAGATGGAAAAACTTAGTGTTGAGGTCACCATCTTTCAACCAATGCATCTTGGCCCTTTGCCTCCAAAAATCTTCCTCTTGTACCAATAACTTTGCATGTTGCTCATGTGCTTTCTGAAACCGCTCTATGCCAACAGGATCTCTACTTCCTCGATAAACCTCCATCTCCCTACTACAATGAGTAATATCTCTCTTGAATCTCATCCTTTTTCTTCGACCCCAACATTGAAGCTGATCAGAACACTGCACAACACGGTCTATAATATCTACTGCTCCATCAATACACCAACCGACCCTCACATTATCTTCGAGGTCTGGTTCCTTAAACCAATTGTTCTCAAACTTGAAGGACTGGTTTTTTCTCACATTATCAGTAGTACTAACACTTTGTAACAAAATAGGACTGTGATCTGAATGAGATGCCAACAGGTTCATGAGGTGAGCTTCAGGAAATAAAGATAACCAGTCAGTATCCACCATGGCTCTGTCTAATCTTTCCTCTACCATTCGATGGGTTCCTCTACTTTTCACCCACGTAAAGGGGTGTCCTTCCAAACGAACATCAGTCAAGTTACAATCTGTAACTGCATCTCAAAAACTCCTGCACAACCAATTAGGATGGGAATGAAGACCTTGCTTATCTTCTTGAGTTAACAAATCATTGAAATCCCCAATGATGCACCAAGGGATAGCCGACATCTCTCGTAGACTTCTCAATAAATTCCATGAATCCCTTCGTCGTTGATGTTCCGGATACCCATAAAAACCTGTCAATCTCCAATTTCCATGCTCTCTATCCTCCACTAAAAGATTAATGATATTTCGCGAGTAATTTAACACCTTAAACTCACTGCTCTTCCTCCATCCTTCGTCGTTGATGTTCCGGATTAGGGGTGTTCGCGGTCCGGTTTGGATCGGTTTTGATGTAAAAAATCAACCGATCCAAAATAAAAATCAGGTGCGGTTCGGTTTGGATGATTATGTTAAAAAAATCCGAACCGATCCGATCCAAATATATGCAGTTTAATTTGGATCGGTTTTTGGATATCCAAAGTGTGACATGTAATTTTTTTTATTAATATTAATATTACTCATACACAATAAAATGAAAGGTTTGATACAAAATATGACACAAATTTATTAAAAAAGTTAACATTACACAGTGAAAATGATTGATTATATTTGAAATAGATGAAGTAGTAATAATATAGATTAAATTAAATTAAAGCAATATATAAGATTAAATACCAATAAGCAATATATTAGTGCAATATATAATACTAATAAAATAATAAATAAGTATAAAAATTTACTTTTGCGGTTCGGTTCGGTTTTGAAAAGGCAATCCAAAATCTGATCCGATCATAGCGGTTTTTCCAAAACAACATCCAAACACATCCAAAAATATTTGGTTTTTTTGGATCGATTTGCGGTTTTATTTTGGACCGGTTTGGATTTGAACACCCCTATTCCGGATACCCATAAAAACCTGTCAATCTCCAATTTCCATGCTCTCTATCCTCCACTAAAAGATTAATGATATTTCGCGAGTAATTTAACACCTTAAACTCACTGCTCTTCCTCCATCCTTCGTCGTTGATGTTCCGGATTAGGGGTGTTCGCGGTCCGGTTTGGATCGGTTTTGATGTAAAAAATCAACCGATCCAAAATAAAAATCAGGTGCGGTTCGGTTTGGATGATTATGTTAAAAAAATCCGAACCGATCCGATCCAAATATATGCAGTTTAATTTGGATCGGTTTTTGGATATCCAAAGTGTGACATGTAATTTTTTTTATTAATATTAATATTACTCATACACAATAAAATGAAAGGTTTGATACAAAATATGACACAAATTTATTAAAAAAGTTAACATTACACAGTGAAAATGATTGATTATATTTGAAATAGATGAAGTAGTAATAATATAGATTAAATTAAATTAAAGCAATATATAAGATTAAATACCAATAAGCAATATATTAGTGCAATATATAATACTAATAAAATAATAAATAAGTATAAAAATTTACTTTTGCGGTTCGGTTCGGTTTTGAAAAGGCAATCCAAAATCTGATCCGATCATAGCGGTTTTTCCAAAACAACATCCAAACACATCCAAAAATATTTGGTTTTTTTGGATCGATTTGCGGTTTTATTTTGGACCGGTTTGGATTTGAACACCCCTATTCCGGATACCCATAAAAACCTGTCAATCTCCAATTTCCATGCTCTCTATCCTCCACTAAAAGATTAATGATATTTCGCGAGTAATTTAACACCTTAAACTCACTGCTCTTCCTCCATAAAACTGCTAATCCCCCACTATGACCTTCTACATCAATAGCTAAACAAGATTCAAAACCCAATTTCACACGAACATCTTTAATCTTACGAACATGAGACAATGTCTCAGAGAGAAAAATAACACCAGGCCTATGGCTTCTGGCTAGACCACAAAGGTTAGGAATTGCCCGCGGTTGTCCCAATCCACGACAATTCCAACTTAGAACTATCATCTGTTCCGACTAGACTTGAAGGCTACTACTCAAATTCAATTACCACAGCAAGACAGAACACTTCATTATATTTAAATTGTCACTAAATGAAAATTAAGCTAGCCAATGAATACTTTGTTCTAAAATCCTTCTCAATTGGGAGCCGTATTCTTAAATGCTTTGCAAGTTCAAAATTGTTTTATTATTGTTTCATTGCAATCTTTATTAACGTGTGAATTCCATTTAGGTTACCATATTTTCTTTCGAATATTTCAGCAATTAATTCCTAATGTTTTTGTGTCTGATGTCAATTATACCATTCATTTGCCATGCATTCCAATCCCTCTTAAAATATGTAACGGCTATTATTTTCCAACCCATTTCTTCCCTTTATTCTCAAATAATGAAAGTTGACCAAAACTAATACCCTTTATTAGGCCATATGCGTTTTCTCCCTCATTAAATCTTGTTTGACCTCATTTTATTTCCTTCTAGTTTCTTTATTACACATAAGTAAGCCAAGCAATTTTGTTTTTGCTGGCGACATCTTATCCTATTATTTTAAAACCCTTCTTTTGCTAATGCAAAAGCATTCCACGAGAACAAGTATAGCAAGGACCCTAGTTTCATTTCTTGCAAAACCCTTCTTTTGCTAATGCAAAACCATTCCACGAGAACAAGTATAACAAGGACCCTAGTTTCATTTCTTGCAAAACAGAACACAAAAGAAACAACTTTAATTATCATCTTTGATTCATCCAAGATATTTTATAAGTCTCTCCATTATTCGGCTAGCCAATCTTCTCAAAACCTGTCTTTTCTGTGATAAAAGTTTTAGAATTAAGTCATGTCTCATAGATACAAGTTATAGCATACCATCAATAATAAAGAATGAATAAGGAAATTGTGTACCTTAAAATTAGGTTGACCCCGATAACACCGACAACTATGAGAGGGATAACTACCCTCATTCCGTCAGCTTTTTCACAGTGTTATTCAGAATGTTTAATCGTCTGATGGGATGACGTTTAAATAGTTAAACGGCTGAGGGCAGGGACCTCTCATTGGGCTTAACTAAATGGTCCAACCCATCACGGTCCATTTAAAAAGAATAGTCCAATCACACATATTCATCAACTAATTAGTGCTTAACACAATAGACCATAATTTATAATATAATATAATATTAACTTATAATAATTGATTATTGTCCATCCATAATTGATTAATTAAATAATTAATCTAAGAGTCTCCCACTTGGATGACAATACTCAATTACTAAAAGAATATAAAATTTAACTTGTCATAAAGAATTTTAATTTTAAAATTATATGTATTGTCAAAGCACTAATCATTCAAAAGAGAAGTAAACTTTAATGCTGCAGAAATTGAATCCGATAGGGAAAACAAATCATACAGATCAAAGACTCACTTTTCTAATAAATGATGAATTTATAGTGACACATTTGAATTAAAAGGAATGTGTCATTAAAGAATGGTCCAAGCATTTAAAAAAAATGCTATAACAAACTTCCACTAACCCAAAATATCGTAGACTTAATCAAATCATCATGAGTTACAATACTCATATATAGAAGTTTGTGGTTAGTGGTTCTGCCAATGAGTTTTCAATTATAAAAGTCATATATCCACATAGGTAAAAGAATAGTAATTACTTATAGGGATAGTCTATTAAGAGTGTAATTACATTTAGTCAAAATCAATAAATGTTCTACGACATTCAATTAATCCAACTTTTAGCAAAAAATGTGATTATGAAAATCCATAAGAAAATAAGAAATTCAAGAATCTCTAAATTGGATTAACATAAACACTTAGTTTAAAGAAAATAAAATATGGATTAACGTGACCACTAGAATGTCAATAATGAATGAACATTTATGATTATCTCAATTTATAAGTACTTCAAGAACACAATGTCATACTTGATAGGAGTATTGATATTATACATTGTACTTATTATCTATGACCTCATAAAATGTGGAATGTTGGTAAAAGAGAAGCACAATATATATTTGCATCCAATTATGATGTTTATTGAGATTGATAGAATTTTAATATATATCTCAATATAATAGAATGAGACTAAAGTTTAAAGTCTCTTAAACTATGTCATATGTTATAGTGTGCACAAGAGTATATGGCAATGACGAGAATCTTAAATTGTATGTATATAATATTGTGTACACATTTCTCTTAATCTCACATATATATAAACAAGAGTGAGATTTCTCATTTGAGCTCATAGTATATAGTGTTGTGTACACACTCCCACTGATCCCACATATATATAAACAAGGGTAAGTTTTCTCATTAGTGATCACTGATATACTTAAATATTTTAATAATATAATATTCAATAGTGGGATACATTATTGCTAGTGAAAGATTATCAACATAAGTGGTTGTATAATTTTAAGTAATAGAGTTTCATGAACTCAACCACATATTTTTCACATAAGTATAGCAGAATTATTAACACAAGTGGTAACTCAAGGATAGTATGAAACCCCCATAAATACATATTTTATCAATGACAGTTATTATCAAGAATTGAGTTTCGTAGTTAACCACATATTCTGCATTTAGATTTAAGGAGAATGTAAATTTTCATTTAAGAATTTTATAACACAAGATCTTCTTTTCACAATTAAAATTCAATGAATTTTGTAAATATAGTAACCTTTATATGACAGAGGACGGTGATTATATAAAAGGTTTATCATCATATGAGTGAGATAAGTCTCTAGCATTATAAAATAGAATATGAGAGTCTATTCACAATTTTATTAACTCACTCAAAACTCAAATGCTACAGTTATAATTACACACATGTGAGAAAAGATTAGCTTACACGCAGCGGAAATACATGAGACTTATATTTTATTATTATTGAGGATATAAGAGAAAATAGTCATAAGCTTCCATAAATATTAAAGAATAGCAATAATATAAAATATGTCACAATATAGTAAAATTAAATATCCCAAATATACCATTTATAATCATTTAGAATAATGGTTTAAATAAATTTTTCTCAATGGAGTTGTTAAGAATTTTGGGATTTTGACATATTGCT
>Ga0228711_1008072_pt1 | contig 14934 bp, 9 predicted proteins | sample MedpolnodulmetaG_2_FD_177996 | JGI IMG/M metagenome (GOLD analysis project Ga0228711, IMG submission 177996) | Root nodule microbial communities from Medicago polymorpha collected in Santa Monica, California, United States - brown nodules | ecosystem: Host-associated > Plants > Roots > Nodule...
TAATTCACATGGCTGGTGGATTAGTCCGTTCACCATGTTGGGCATAGGTTAATCGTTTTTTCCATTCTGTATTTTTGTTCATTTTCCTTGTAAATATTGTTCAGACCTTGTGTTTCTTCCTTGGTACGCCTTGTACTAGGAAGCACACTCTCATGTGGTAATATATTTCATTTTAGCTTCTTCAAAAAAAAACATAGTTTTGCTTATAGTAGTGACCAGATGGTGTATAATTCTATTTATTTAGTGAATATTTTTAGGGTCATGTTAACCGGTGTCTTTGAAGCATTGGTTAATGATATCAAAAAAAGAAGTTATTATTAAAAAATAACGTTTTTGATTTTTTATGGATTAATTACACAATTTTCAATGCAATAAGTACTATATAATTTCCTGTTTTAATATCCTTAATCAGTGTCAGGGGACACCAGTTAACATTTTTCATATTTTTATTTGAAGAAAGATAGATTGTCCGGGGACACCAGTTAACATTTTTCATATTTTTATTTGAAGAAAGATAGATTCATTGAATATTTTTTTTAAGGAAACTAAGAGTGTACAAACATGTTAACAGTGCAATGGAAATGATCTCAACTCCCTTATAAATTTATACACCTAAAAGAAACTTATCTCATATTTTGATGATGTGATAAAAAGAGAGATATGGAAATAAAATGAGATGTTGAATTGATTTATGAAATTTAATGGTGCAAATTTATCATTGTTTTTTTAATAAGAGTATTCAATTGTATCTTATTTCTTAGCCAATTTCGATTTTCAATGAAATAGTTTTTAGTCAAATTTTAACTATCTTTAGACTGAACTCTGAACTATTGATGTCTATTTTCTAGTACTAAAGTGTTTATACCATAAAATATAACGAATAAATATTTGTTGCAATATGAAAAATAAGCTTAAGTACACTTTTGTCCCATTATTTTTTGAAAAAATATATATGTTGGTCCTTCATTTTAAAAACCGACATTTGATCCCCCAATGTAAACTTTTTTTTGTATTTTGGTCTCTTGTATCATTTTGGGTCATTTTTATCATATGACATGTTCATTTAGACAAGATCACTCCAATGATTTCCTATATTATTTAATTGTACCATATCTCTCTTTTTTTTTTTTTTTTTTTTTTTTTTTTTTTTTTTTTTTTTAACATACGTCCTTTATCTTTATAAAAGCACACAAGTTTTTTTTAACAAGATAAAAGCACACAAGTTAATTTTTTTCTTCCAATTTTTATTAAAAAAATTGTTGAGGTGTCAATCCACATAGGATAATTTACTTTTTAAATTTTCAAATGCACCTTTAGCCCTTTAACTTTGAAAAATTACGATTTTACCCTCTCCCAAAAAAATAGTTGTTTTGGACCTTTAACTTTACCAACATTGCAAAATTCAAAAAATAGTAATTTTAGCTCTCTATCTTAAAAAAAAACTTTTGGCCCCTAGTTTTATATAAAAAAAAAAAAAGTAATTTAGCCCCCTGTTTTGATACACGTGACGTATTCTCAGCAGTCTTGTGACATTTTTTTAAATTGTTAGGGGGAAAAATCACAACTTTTTAAAAGTTAAGGGGTCAAAAGTGCACTGAATACTTTTTTTAATATTAAAAAGGCTTGAATGCACTTTTGGTCCCTCTATTTTAACTTAATTCAAATTTTAGTCCTTCTATTTCTAAAACCACTATTTTGGTCCCCCTATTATAAATTTCTTGGTTTTTATTAGCCCTATATGTTTTGATGATTTGTCACTCTCATTAATGATGTATCATTGACGTGGCATCTGTGTGTTGGCTAATTCATTTTCCATTCATTAATAGTAATAAGTAATTATGTACATTTTAAAATAAATAAAAAAGAAAATAAATTCAATTCAATTATATAAAAGAAGATAATTAGATTGGGAGAATTATTAACCCTAATTTCTAAAACCCTCGATCTTTAGATTATTACTTATAAATTTAGTTTTATGCTTAGAAAGTCAACCATGCAAGTGACCTGCTTACTGCAATATGTGATGGAGCAATATTGGATGGATAAAGAAACTAGCATTTAGTTTCCATTGATCTATTTGAATATACGCTTTGACAGGAATACTTTGAGTTTGATGATCGAAAGATGCAAAAAACGGAAAAGAAGATTCAAACTTTTAAGTCTTGAATTTGTTTTTTATTTGTATTACGACTTTTGTGTAAGTAGTAGAAAAAGCTTTCTTGAAAATAAATCACACACTCATAATGATTTTTATTTATAAAATGATTTTACATGAAAATATATTTTGCATGAAAAGTAATAATTATTTATTTATTTGACAAAGTAATAATTATTTATGAAAATTGAAAATTATTTTTACCATAAAAAATGTTTAGCATGCATTGAATTCACATAATCAAATTATGGTGAATCAAAGTCGAACTCGTTGGAATTAATTTTTTCCCTACCGTTGGATATATCTTATTTTAGCATATTTGTTTTTGGATCATTATGGGACAATATTTCAACTCTATGCTTTTTCAAAGATCATAGTTGACCATGCAATAATTTCAATAGATTATGTATCCATTGGTGGTTTAATTTTAGAATAATGCTAATTTTTAAGAGCTAGTTCATAAATTAATTGACCAACGGCTATTTGTTTAACAACATGTTGTTTTCATATTTCACCGTAAATATGATGTCTTTCTGGCATTTTTTTAAAGTAAAAATGTTTATTGCATTTCATTAATAATAACTTGTTCAATACAATGAGGTATATGATAATAGATAGTGGGACTAGCTAATAATGGGGCAACCTCCGCTAGGGTATGAGCTACCATATTGGTTTGTCGCATGTGAAACTCGACCATTTAGTTTGTAAACTGAGAAGAAAACAATCTTCGGCAGGCAGAGAGAATGCATCCAGTCTCTGTAACATCAATCATGTTCTTATGAAATGCATCAATAATGACCTTTGAATCTGAACTGAAATCAACATTATCAAAAGCCATATCACTCAGCCATTCCAATGCATAAAATAAGGCCAAGGCTTCACCTGCTGCAATCGAACACATAGGTGATATAGGAATAGATTTAACAAGCACAAAAGTACCCTTTTCATCACGTATGCAAATGCCTATTTCTGTTCGGTTCAATTGGTGTGAGAAAGATGCATCCATGTTACATTTAAAACGACCATGAGCAGGTGCTTGCCATCCTAACATAGCCTCGGATCTGTGTGCGCAAGCTGGCTGCCAGCATTTAAGTGATTTGTCGTTGTTGTTGTGATGTTGTTGACGTTGTTCTGCTGAGCTGATTGTGGTCTTTGTCGTGTGACAGTAACAACATTTGCCATTTCCAATCTTCTAACATACGAACAACCCTATCCACCACTTGTGCAATTGTTTCCGTAGCATTCTGTCATAGTTTGAGGTTCCGATGTTTCCACAAACTCTAAATGGTAATTGTAAAACGATGGGCTTGATCAACTGTCAAATCATGCAGCAACTTAAAAAATAGCCTCAGTTGCTGATCCTGTCTGAATATATGCCTGATTGATCAAGTCCCAAAGGTCGCTACAGTTCCATACCTGAACAACAAAATAACAATTGAAAAAACATATGGTTAAGGTCCTTAGGATGCGCTTCGCAAGTAACACAAGGAAGCGGGTACTTCACCTCTTTGTCTTGAAGCCGAACTTTGGTAGGTAAGCAACCTCTACAAATCCGCCAAATTAAATGCTTAACTTTTTGTGGTGGAACTTTCAATCTCCAAATTCCTGACCAATGCCAGGACATCTAAAACGAGATGTGTCCATCAATTCCTCAACACATATACGATACACTCTCTTGACCGAATACACACCATTATTCTCACCTTTCCAAATCAAAGTATCTTCCTCCACTTGTTCAAATAAAGGAGTTGTCAAAATAGTCGTAGAAATGTTTGGACTGAACACTTGTTGAATGACACAGTGATTCCAAGATTCTGAGTCTTGATTGATCAAACTACTAATGACAAAATTACGCATAAAATGAGCACCCTCAATATTGTTATCAATTCTATTTCCTTGAAGAAACCAAGGCTCATTGAGAATCGGAATAAAATTTCATTTACCAATGCACCACCTTGATCCACCACGAAGAATAAATCGAGCCTTCAAAATACTCCGCCACACATATCTTGGATTGTGTCCCAAGGTGGCTATCATGTAAATGCAGTGAGGAAAATAACGAGCTCTAAAAATACGAGAGACTAGAGTATTTGGTTCAGTCATGAATTTCCATCCCTGTTTCCTAAACATAGCCAGATTAAACATGGATAAATCTTTAAATCCCATTCCACCATGGACCTTCTGCATCGATAATTTCTCCCAAGATAACCAGTGAATCCCCCTATTAATATCACGCCCATGTCCCCACCAAAAAGAGTTCATCATTTTTTTCAATAGTGGAAATCAGAGAGGTTAGCAGCGAACAAATATGCATAACATACGATGGAATAGCTTGCAGAACTGATTTAATCATTACCTCACGTCCAGCTTTTGATAAACACTTGCTACTCCAAGAACTTATTCTCTGCCATACACGATCTTTAATATAGCCAAACACGACGTTCGGATCCATACCTACCATAAAAGGTACGCCTAAATATTTACCGATGCCCAAGACATCTTGAACCTCCATAATATTAGTGATGGCAAATTTGTGAACCTCTGACACGTTTCGCCTATAAAAATTTCTGATTTGGGAAGACTGATAGCTTGTCCATAAGCCGCTTCATACATTGTAAGAATATTCTGTATAACTTGAGCTTGCTGCTTCTCGTCTCGGAAAAAAAATCAATCATCAGGAAAAAAAAGAGAGAAGTGACTGGAGGAGCACCCCTGAAAATTGATGTACCTCCTAAATCTCCCCTATCCTCAACCCGTTTGATAAGGGATTATAATCCTTATGCACAAATGATAAAAAAAAAAGATAAAGGGAAAGGGGATCCCCTTGTCTTAGACCCCGACCTGAAATAATAGGACCTACCACTTCATTATTAACAAGCACCGAAGAATCTACGAACAAAATGCACATGGTCATCCAATAGATCCACTTCTCATTGAAGCTCATCCTTTGCATAATGCCCTTCAGATAATCCCAATCCATGCAGTCATACACTTTGATGATGTCAAGTTTAAGAGCTACATAACCATCTTCTCCTCTCATCTTAGTTCTTATGAAATGAATTACCTCAATAGCGACCATAGCATTATCAATGATTGATCGTCCCGGAACAAAAGAGAACTGATTATCAGAGATACAATTTGTGGCATTTTTTTTAAACAACTAAGATTTGCACTCAAACTTTGTAAAAAATCGTAATCATCACTTTCATTATTTTTACACTTGTTAATTTATTATCTTGAGAGCTATTTCATACTAAATAGTTGAGTTGTACCATTTGTGGTTCAATTTGTTTATATCTACATATTTGGTGTAACTTTTTTATTATTGTAATTCTTATTTGTATTGGGTGAGATCCCAAGGTTTCAAGATATGGGATATCTCTTGGGCTTAGAGGCTTTTCTACAAAGGGTAATTTTGTTTGAAGAGTGTCACTATTTTGTAAATGTTACTAGCTTATCCTGTTTAAAAGATTGGTTAGTGAAAATATCAAGGGGCTTTTCCTTGTGGACTAGACATAGGCATTGGTGTTTTGGGTCAAACTAGAATAAATCTTTTGGTGTCTTTTCTCTCATCTCTTTATCTCTTTTACTTTATTTGTTATTTACTTTACCTCACCTTGTACATTTTTTATATTTATTTAACCTTGCACTTTATTTTATTTGGTTAAACAATTTTTTTAAGTGCTTATTTAAATCGTTTTTTAAAGAACACAATCTACCCCCCCTCTTGCGTGTTTGAAGTCACTTGTTCAACAATTTAAAGAAGCCATATATTCGAGATATCAAGGAACATACGAGGAAGATTCGACTAGTATGAGGAAACAAGGCGTGGTTGATGACAAATTGGCAAGTACACCAAATAGTTCGAAATAATAAAGTACTAATTTATTCTCTTTACATGGACAATTGCAAGTTTTGATTGATTGCACGATATGAGTAGTTATTTGATTCTAGGAAAATAAGAAAGGTTCATTAAATGTTTACAGGCAATTAGGATTCTTCGAATTCCTTCTATGTTTTTTGTTGGATTTCCACAAGTTCAATATTGATTATGACCTAAGAACTGTATAATCGATGGCTTTTATTATCAAATCGTCATGTATCTGTAGAGTTTCATACGATAATCGTGCCTAGACGAGGTGGACTTATGCAAGTTTGAAAAGGATGAATAGTAATCTAACTATAATACTTAAAATCCCTAATTAATTAAAGACGAATATGAAATTTTCATATTTCTCTTCTTCAGGTTAAAGCAAGGTTGTCATTCTTATAACTTAACCTAAAGCGCATACATAGATATCTAGGGTTGTTAGACCTAAGGTTTAAAAGCATTATAATGATCGAAAAAATTGAAAATTAAATAAGACTTAAATTATAACTGAATATAGAAATTGCAGTAATTTGATACAAAAAATAAATAATTGTTCATCTTAGAACCCTAATCATAGAGTGCTTAGTAAATCATGACAGCCGAATACAAAAGCAAAGAAGAAATACAAAACATACTTGAAACAAACAAAGGATGGGACTCGTTTTGCTTCTCCTTGATGCTTGAATTCACCTTACACCGCTAGATTTATGAATGAATAATAGTGTGTGAAAGGCTCTATATTTATAGGAATAATTCAATATGGGTTCGCATAAAATTATGGGTTGTTTCCACTGATCCAGCTTGGAAAATAAGCAAAAGGAATTTTTTTATCCAAAGTGATGTACTGGGGCGTATGCCAGGCGCGTGCTCGGGTGCATGGGGAAGGGAAATACTTCTTTATGACAGTGTCATGCACCTGGGCGCATGGCATCGTCGGATGTGCAGAAAATGTCATCTATCTTCGTTCTTTGTATGTTTTCCTTCCATGTTATGTTCTTAGGAGTTGGGACATAATTTTACCACCTTTCAATGTCTTCACAATCTTCCCAAGCTTCATTGTTCTTTATTCTCTTGCTTCCATAACTCCATGAGATGTCATGATTTTTTGAATTACATGATTTATCAATAAAAAGACTCAAAACACTTATGGAGTTGTTGGATTTGTGAAGAAATAGAATTACAAAGAATCAAATGAAAACAATACAAAATATCTTTTAAAACATGAGAAACTCCTCTAAAAAAATCTCTAAAATAACCTCAACTACTAAATAAATATTTGGAAAACATAGCTAACATAACATCAGGTGAGTTATCAACCGCACACTTAAACTGTTGCTTGTCCTCATTTAACAAAATGGCAAGACGTTAGTATTTGCTCAAATTTTTAAATGACATAACTTTATGGAATAAATTCTCAGATCATTATTCGTTCCATTTTCGACTTTAATTTGTCCAACTTACCACTTTCACTCAAGCCGGACAAACTTGAAGAAGATAATCATAAACTAGAAGTTGGTCTGCATTGTAACCCTTTAAAATTTTGGTGTCTTATCAATCTTGATAATCATAAGAATATAGAAATAATATAATTACAAGAAATGAGAGTTTGAATCGTGACCCTTTGAAATTTTGGCTGCTTCTCAACCTTGAGAAGATGTTCAGAACTGATGATATGAAGTATGTATCAAAATGAATTTGATACAAGAACAAATTGGATGATTGAACTTTCTTTTGAACTATTGCATAAAGAAGTTCATGGATAGAGAAGATGATACAATGAATTTATATTGCTTCACCCTAAACCAGCTAATCCAGTTCCCACAATCTGTGAGATTATCCAATATAGTGCCTAAGATGCCTTATCAAATTCGACACTCTTTCTATTCTTTTCTACACGACCTAACAAGTTTGGACAACTTCTTCAGACTCTAGATACCACTAAATCCACTTTTATACTCTAAAGTGAATTAGTGGAGCTTTACAACTCATTACACAATTGTTTTCTGATCTTGATCTAACAATGATCAATTTCATCTCACAACGACCTTTCTCTCTAAGTTCAACTTAATCACCAAAAGGTGAATATGAACTTATCTATTTAAGTTCAATATGATCAAAAAAGGAGATCTTAAATAAATATATTTGAAATCTACAAGCAACACCACTAAGGGACAAAGAAAGGACACTAACAATAGAAGATGAATCAATGATGCACTTAAACTTGTCGCCCAACCACTTCCAAAGATCCAAAGCAAATCGACAATGAGGAATATAAGATCTGAAGTCTCCACATCTTCCATGCAAAGAACTCAAAAGGAGACCACAATGCAACCTTTGAAACGTAAATTCTCGTCCTAGGCATTTTACCATGCATAAGCCTCCAAAACACAAAACAATGAGACAAATCCAAATCGAAGCGGCCCAATCAACAGGCGCATGCAAAGGATGTAAAAACCGAATAGTTCCTTATTCCATAACAATAGATTATTTGTTAAATATACATGTCAATCAATTTTATCCAAAAAAAATTATTAAAATTTTAATATTGTAACCAACTATTTATTTTTGTTTAAACCTAGTATCCTTCGTGTACAACTAGGAAGACTAATACCTCGATCCTTGTGGGACTCAAATGATAAAATATATTTTTCTTTTTAAAGCATTAATCCTATGGATTAATTTTAATGTAAATTATTTCCTTTCTTTCTTTTATCAAATATTCAATGATATATTTACCTAAAAATATTCATCCATTTTGCATTTTCTAAAATCATATTATTAGTTGTTTTGTATGTTGAAATACTCAGGTAAACTGTTGAAAAAAGTAGACCACTTATTGAACTACAACAATGAAATATTTTAATAACTATGTTTATATGTACTTATACATAAGTCAAATGGGGTTTGTGATCACATAAACCCATTGTATCCAAATTATATAGGCCCAACCCATTGTAACCCTAAATCCATATATTGTCTCTTGTCTCTCATTCTATATAAACATCGGCGCCTCCTCATTTCTCCTTCATCTCTTCTTATGTTTATATAGAGTATTTGTTCTTTATTTCTCCAAGTTTTCTCCATTTTATTTGTTTTTTCTTACATTGTCACAGTTTTTTTTTCTTCATGTTTCCATGGATATTTACTAATTATTTTTGTATAATCATAATACCTCTTTAGGTCAATCAATGATTTCTTATGTGATTCCTCCAAATAACTAAATTGTGTAAATTCAATCCAGTTTTAATTTGATCTAATGATGTCAACTCTTGTCTAATAGAATTCTTGATCTGATAGCATGATCAATTTGCATATGTTCATTGTGTGGTCAAATTGGTTTGAATAATCGATTTGGTCTAGGTTTTATAACATTGAATATAGGTGAATGCGAAGATTGCAACGAAGATGTACTTATAATCATATATCTCAAAAAATAAAATCAATGAAGTACTTAAGGTATGTCAATACGAATCCATGACCTGATTTTCATTTTTTTTTATCATACATACCAATATGAATATCTTAATTTATCCTTAGTATGGATCATTCATGTTAGAATAATATTTTTTTATTCATACTCATTATTATCCTTATTAATGAATAATTTTGCTGCCATTGATTCTACAAGAGCATAACCGTGTTGGCGAAACGACAAAAACAGAGGGAGGCCCGTTCGTCGTCAACAGATATTCGTGGATCAAAGTGGAGCGATGTGAGTGATATGTGGAGTGGTTCCCATCTTTTGGAGAGAATAGTTGTGGAGAAAGCAAGTTTGGTATGGAGAAAAGAGAGTATATGAGATAATATCTCATCAGGTAAAGTGATGATAATATTAATGGTTGTTGAATTCTCCATTATCGGTGATTAGTTGCTATGTAAATGAATTATATTTTATTGGTCTAAGCAGAATTGTTTTGGACAATCAGAAAAATTGTTTTGGATTGGCTAGTAGCTAGCTAGATAAATTACAACTTTTTGTTTCGGAAAATCTATAATTTGGGCATGTTTGCAACTAAACCTAGCTACTAGAGTATAAATAACTTTTTTTATTTTGATGATGTGTAGATTATATCTTCTTTTTTTTAATCTTTTTTAATAAAAAGATATAATCTACACGTCATAAAAAAAAAAATTTATACTCTAACAACTAATTAAGTTTAGCTACAAACTTGTCAGGAATACAAATTGTACGAAACAAAAAAAAAATGTACTCTATCTATCCGCGAATCCAAACTATTATTTTTGATTGGCCAAAACAATTCCACTCAAACAAATTCAAAATTTAATTCATTTATATATCAACTCATCATCGATTATGGATTACTAATCACCCTTTAATATTATTAGCATCTTACCTGATGAGGTATTGTCTCATATTCTCTCTTTTCTCCCAACCAAACTTGCATTCTCCGTAGCTATTCTCTCCAAAAGGTGAGAACCACTTACAAATCACCAATATCTCTCAACTTCGACCATGAATCTGTTGAGGATAGCAGGCAAAGAAAACAATTGAGCTTTGTACTACATCTTGAGCCTATTCAAATCAATATCTAGTTTAAAAAAAATAGTCCACCCTATGAAAGTCCTATTGAAAACATGAGTTCATACATGCTTGATGAACACTTTAACATAAAATTAAAATATATTTTTATGTACTTTAACTTTTATTATTATTATTATTATTATTATTATTATTATTATTATAATATATTTTTTCGTTTTTGTTTATGTCATTTTATGCCTATCCATTGAGACTTGAGAAATAAGGAGAGGAAGATCCTATCCTATTATTATTCAAGAAGATAATATCAAATAGAGATCAAGAAGATGTATTCAAGAGATAAGTTTTCTCACCCCTTTTTTTATCTTTAAATTATAATATAATGTTCTAAATTCATGCAACTAGATTCCGGGTTAATTGTTCATGACAAAATACACTATATGATTATGATTTTTCGCTCTTGCTATGATGTGCAATTTATTCTAATATATGTCATTAGAATATCTCTTTTATTTCTTACATGTGGTATTAGAGCCGCAGATGTGTGATTTAGGATCCATTTATTGTTTGAACAAATTATGTTAGGGTGCAATTCATGTAATAGGACTTTCGTATCCATGCATGGATTTAGACGATTTTGTTTAAATTATTTCAACACATGTTGAATGCTATATCAGGTTGAAATTATAAGATTTTTATGGGTCAGTGAAAATAATAATAAGTAATGAATTTATAAGCTTATTTTAATTTAAGAATTTTGCATGTTAGTTTGAGACTTTGGAGTTTGTTCCTCCTCAAGGTTTAGGTTCGATCATCTCTAGTGTTAATTTGGGTGGACTAATTTACCTTCTTAAAAAAATATAGAACTTTTGTGCATATTTTCACCTTCAGGTTCTTTGTAATCCATTGCTTTTAAGTGTTATTTGGGCATAGAAATAGGCATGATGTTTTCAATTCCATAAACCACTTACAACAAAGGGAATTTTACATCAATTGTGTATAGAAAGATGAATCAAGGTATACCAGACCAGTTTCAAAATTTTCCTAATGGCACATGTCCAATCAATTTAATTTTCTTCATCAGTTGACATGTTTGGCAATGGGTGGCGACTCGACCGGTAGGAGTTTAATATAGTTTAAGTTCTCATTATTTCTCAAAAGCCATAACATATGAATCACTAACAAGCATATGATATGTTTGGTAAAAGTAGTAGATAGCTGATAAGCTAGATTATAGCTTATAGTCTACCGCGGATGACTGATAAGCTAATTGAAGTGTTTGGTAAAATTAACGGTTCAACTAACTGATAAATATAAAATAACATAAAAGGACATTCTTAACTCATACTAAAAAATTTCTCAATTAATAACTAAATATTTAAAATTTAGCAATTTAATTTTATTAATTTGATATATCTTGTATATTATTATTAAATTAATTTTATTACCTAAAAAGTTATTTTATTTTTATTTTCAATTTTCAGTGTTCATAATTTATAAATAATTAAACGTAGCAAAAAATATACTCAACACATAATAATCTTTGACATATAGTTTTTAAAAATAAATAATAGTGAACTTTTTTTAATACAAATACAATTCAAAATTTATTAATAAATGGTTATATTAGTTTATTTTTTATTTTTGAATAATTATCTTTTGAAGGGAAAAAAATTGGTGCTATTAAAATTTAAAAGAGTCAAATGAAAAATCAATTGGAACTGATCGTAGGGATAAATAAAACACAATGGTTCATGTACAGTTAGAGGGATAAATAAAATGGAATGGTTCATGTACAGGTAGAGTGGTTGCATGCCTCCGTTGATATATGTACATCTGTTTTATTAAATTCAAGTTAAAAAATATTTTAATACAAATATATGTGCTATTTATTAAATAGCACCCATATTTGAGATTAAAAAGGTATATTTTTTAAATTTGATGTTATTTTTTAACATGAATTTAAAATATCTGTTCCAATTGATTTTTCATTTGACTCTTTTAATTTTTAATAGCATCGATTTTTTTTCCCTTCAAAAGATAAGTATTCAAAAATAATAATTAAACTAATATAAGTATATAACCATTTATTAATAAATTTTGAATTATTTTTGTATTAAAAAAATTTCACTATTATTTATTTTTAAAAACTATGTCAAAGATTATTATTATGTGCTGAGTATATTTTATTGCTACGTTCAATTATTTATAAATTATGGACACTGAAAATTGAAAATAAAAATAAAATAACTTTTTCGGTAATATAATTAATTTAATAATAATAATAATAATAATAATAATAATAATAATAATATACAAGATATATCAAATTAATAAAATTAAATTGCCAAATTTTAAATATTTAAATATTAATTGAGAAATTTTTTAGTGTGTTTTATGCCATTTAACATTTATCAACTAATTGAACAACTAATTTTATCAAACAATTCAATTAACTTATCAACAATCAGTCATCAGCTATCAGCTATCACTCATCCGCTATAAGCTATAAGCAATAAGGTGGCTTATCGGCTATCTACTATTTTTACCAAACTGAGGATATGTCTGGTAATGATTAAGATGTTATGGCTTTTGGGAAATAATGGGAACTTAAACTATCTTCGTCTTTAATGTTTTGGTAAAAAAATAACTAATCTTCTATGTTTGGCAAATTAGGGTTCATGAGCAACAACTTCCCCCTCTTTATTTTAGTTCAATTTAACTAATTTCAGAAACAATAATCATATTTAAAATGTTTTGTTTAATTTAAAATGGAAAAGTTACGACATGGCTTCCAGTTAAGCATATATTTTAAAGCCACATCACTAAATTAGTTGCCACATCATCAAAATTGAAAGTTAAATCGACAGGGGGACCAAATGTATGAATTTTTTCAAGATTGAGGACCAAAACTTTGTAATTTAAAATAGGGGGACCAAAATCGCAGATTTGTTAAAAGAGGGGGACCACAGCTGCACTTAAGCCTAACTATTAATACAGATAAGAAATTGATTTTGGTGTAGCCTTTTTCCATTCCAAAACTACCCTTCACCCATATGACACAACTAAAAGTAACTTCCAGTCAAAATAGACAATTTAACAGGTTTGTTTAAATTTACAACCTCCCATCCATAAGGGAGGTTAATGTTTTACCTTAAAAATAAAGTAAGGTTAATCATTATCGTTCTTCTTTTTCTTCTTCATTCCGAAAAAGGGCAACCCATCTCTCCCATTCTTGATTGTTTTTTATGTACTAATGTTTATGTTTTTTTCTCTTTGATAGGAACAGTGCATAATTTGCCAAAAAAAAAAGAGGAAGGAATCATGCATGGTTTGTCAAAATTGAAACATAGGTAACTGCTACATATAGTGATGGGTGAAGATATTTGATGAACATCAAATAATTCTAATGCTAATTCTTGGTCTTTTAGAAATGGGGAAACATACAACTGACATACTTGAAAATGAGATGTTTAATTTATGTTTCAAAATAGATTTGTTGGTACAAGAGATTCAAATGAATGATTGGAATCCATTGCATGAGATTAATTGTGTACATGTTTCAGAGGAAAATAAGAATGAGATTGACAACGGTTTATGTTATTTGGAAGGAGAGAAACGAACGAATTTTCCGTAACAAGGAAGCATCTATTCACAACATCTGTGAATAGGTTAAGCTTATAGTTTTTTGGTGGTTCAAAGCGAAGTTTGTTTCCTTTGATTTCCACTATAATGAGTGGAGGCAAAATCCTTTGATCTGTCTCTTTGTTGTAACTTAATTGTTCTTTCTCTTATGTTTTTTTCTCCTTTCTTTTAGTCTGTTGTAACTTAACTGGATTTTTAATGTCTTCCTAAATACACCTTGTGTTGGTTGACTTTTTTGGTGGTTATATAAATTTTATTTTAGCCTAAAAAAAAAGAATGAGATTGACAATGAATAAATGAAGTTGTAATTCTCATTAGCTTAAGGTTGCTAAGGTAATGCTACATATGACAAACCCAACACTAACGGTTACCGAATGTTCCCTGGTGCATTCGTTCATCTTCATCTTTTTTTTTCTTCTTTTGATTTTATATCTAGTTTAGTGATAAATTCTTTGTTAATTTGTTTGTTTCTATTAAATTCATCAATTTTTCTTCTTTAATTGTTGTCATTGATTCTGGTCTTTTTGGGGGAAATGTCACATATTTGTCATAAACCAATCAGCAACACGTTTGTGCAAGGAGACATGCATCTTTCTCTTAAGATTAGAGAAATGCTATTCAATACGGACAATTAATCACGGAATTTCACGGGCGCGTGTTTGCATCTATTTTGCACGCTCTTCAGTTTCTGTTTTTTTTTTAATTAAGAAAAAAAAACTCATTGTCTCTAAAAACAGAAATGAAACCCACGTTCGTCATCAC
>Ga0228711_1008074_pt1 | contig 14930 bp, 13 predicted proteins | sample MedpolnodulmetaG_2_FD_177996 | JGI IMG/M metagenome (GOLD analysis project Ga0228711, IMG submission 177996) | Root nodule microbial communities from Medicago polymorpha collected in Santa Monica, California, United States - brown nodules | ecosystem: Host-associated > Plants > Roots > Nodule...
TTCACACATACATATATATAGAGTTTTTTTTTTTTTTTAGTTTACATATACATAGAGTTATATATCTATATTGATTGATTTATTTATCTATATATACTCCTCCTAGACATAGAAACTTAACTCTTTATAATCGGCCAGAACTGTTGTTTATCTAGAGTTATATCTATCTATCTATTTATCTACAATATATATTCCATACAATAATTCACGTCAAACATAACAAACTCAGATTAACCCTAGAAACATCTACATACCTCTTTATATATTTATATAGAGAGAGAGGAAGAAACAAAGCAAGTTAGAGAGAGAGAATATCATGGCTGGTCTACCAAGATCTGAAGTATCATTCAGAAGATCAGGTTCATCTGGTCTTGTTTGGGATGACAGATTCTTATCAGGAGAGTTAAACAAACTCAAGCAAGAAGAAGAAGAAGATCACAAGAATAATTCCAAAGAGCTTCATGTGAAAACCACCGTACAAAGAAGCCACTCCACCGGTGCTGGACGAGGATACCGTACTGGAAAAGTTTCACCGGCGATTGAACCACCGTCTCCGAAGGTCTCTGCGTGTGGATTCTGTAGTCCTTTTGGGAAAAAGGGTCAACGATCAAAGCCCGGTAAACGTCGGTCGAGGTAGGTATGGTAGCTTGTTGTTGAATTGAATTGAATCACTGTGAGTCTTTTCCGGTGGCCGGAAAAGGGATATTCCTGTGGGTAGGATGAGTTCATTTTTTTGTTGGTGATTTGAGTTCATAAGAAGAAGAATAAAAAACAGAGCTGTGAATTTTAGCTCTCTGTTTTTACTTTTGTCTCAAGTTTATAGCTTTTTTTGTTATATATCTTGTGTTTGGATTAATAGTTGGGTTGTAATTATTATGTGCATAATAATATTTGTGTTAAAAGAGCAACTAGTAATAGATTAAAGAAATGATCGTAAAAGATAATAATGAACTCGATCGATCCTCGTTAACTTAGTTTGGTCAACCATTCTACCTCTACATCAACTCGATCAATCCTTGTTGACTTAGTTTAGTCAACCGTTCTATCTTTATAACTATAGAACAACTGTAATTTTGTTTTATTTTTGTGATAAATTAGGGTTGACGGTGCTACAAGCAATATATATAGTACTTCGATTCAATTTACAATAATACCACTAATCAAATATATAATTCCATTTTATTTATGGGATGAATTAGGGTTTACTGTTTTATTTCGCAATGCTCCGCTAACTTAGCTCATTCTCCATCTCTCCTCTTCTTCTTCTTCCTTGTGTGTATAAATCATACTCAACGATTTGTTTGATGGGTATATGACAATTTTGATCTTTATACAAGTTAAAGGCTTAAAACAAATATTTTTGAGTTCTTTCACATGTGCAAGCTTAGGATTGGTAAAATAAAATTCACTTATGACATGATTGAAACAATAGTTATTTTGTTTTGGCAAAAGTATGAAGAGAGTTAACGATCAAAAACTAGTGTTTTTAATTCAATGAGTTGTGGTTAAAGATATATCTTTAGAGAGAACTCGATTTTAAGTTTTGGTAGGATAAAAATTTGATGAGACTTTACTTACTTTTTGATTAAATTTCATGTTCTCATGACCGTTTCTTGAAATGGTAGGGTTAAGACACTCAAATTACATAGAAGAAATAATGAAAATATTTTGATTTAAGGCTTTATTAGGAAATGCTTAAAAGTTAACGGAGCCATTAGTCTCAAGTGAGCTCCATAAAAAAAAAACAATACTTATATAAAGGAAATACCAAATGTCCAAAAATTTGAGTAACGATCCTCTCTATTTATAAAAATAAATGGAGATCGTGATTTAAAAAGAGACAAACACAAAAAATAGATTATAGGTCCTATCATCATTAATTATTTTTAAGTTTTATTGTATCTCTATCTCTCTAAATCGAAGAAATGGAGAAGATTCAAAATGGAGAGGATCTTAACTCGAAAAATTTGTGAAAATACCAGTTTTTTGTGTAGTTTTTTATTCACATTTTGTCATTCATTTAAGCTTATTTTTTATAGTTTAAACTCGTTTTCTGGGGCAAGACTATTTCTCATAGGCTCATTTTGTCTAAAAAAAACTAAAAACTTTGTCATAGGCTCATAGCAACAAGAGCAACAAATCTCCCCTCCATGTACCAAGCTTTTCAAATAGTAATATTCGCCTCACTATTTTTATCATCGAAACAATTCGAGCAAACCATAGACCAAACATAAGGAAATGACATATTTAGCCCATACGGCATACATATTCTTTAACTCTTTTGCGACTTTTTTTTTTTTTGAGGGGAAAACTCTTTTGCTTCTACAAATTCATGAATCAGAGATTGCATTAATGGTTATGGGGCCAAGAAAGACAATATGATATGCAAAAAATAAATAAATAAAAATTATAATATAAGTACAAATGGATTTTCTAATTAATGGGATCAACAAACAAGATACGTATATATCTTTCAAAAAGAAAATTAACATGATACGTATATACTGGGGGGTTATCTCATATTCTGTATACAATTAGGTTTAGCTAATAATTAGATTATATTTTGAGTTAATCCTCTACCCAAAATTGTCTTGACTTGGCAGATGCCAACCCAACTTGATAGTGATGTCAATTTTTATAAGGCTCCTAACTCAATTGATAATTTTGAATTAATTATGTTTTTTTTATTAAACATTTGAATTTCAAGTAATGATATTCTTGTGGGTCTTGTGAAAGAATCATGAAATAGAAGTTTGTTCGTTGAAAATTTTAATTATAATGTATTAATAATAATATTAATATACAAATTGAGATGATGTAATTACATCATCTCAATTTACATCATCTCAATTTGTATATTAATATTATTATTAATACATTATAATTAAAATTTTCAACGAACAAACTTCTATTTCATGATTCTTTCACAAGACCCACAACAAAAAAATACAAATTGAGTTTCAATTGACAATGTTTACTTTTGTTTGACTTTTACCCATGACACTTGTTTTAGCCTATTCAAATTATATATTGTTGACACTGATATGTGTTGATTCAAATAAAAGACAGCTTTTAAAATATAAACAGCTTAGAATTCAATTTTTTTTTTTGGGTCAAGCTTAGAATTCAATTCTACGTGCATAAAAAAATCAAGTTCCTCCATTTTGAGGTATTCCTAGAGTTATTATTTGATGACACGAGTTGCCTGAAAAATTGATGATAACTAGACAAATATTTCATCTCTATAAGCAATCGTTAAACTTGTACTAATCCTTTTTTTTTTTTTTGACAAATAAAACTTTTACTAATCCTAGGAGCAATTATTGAACAAATAAAAAATTGATGACAAGACTCAACTTATAAAAAGATAAACCAATTAAAACTAAATTTGAATATTTAACGGTTCAATGTTACTAGTGCAGGATCTGATCTATATATAGTTGATTAGAAAGATGAACAACGAATTTGTATAAATCAAGATGTTTTTCTTTTCAAGAATGTTTCTGTTTGGACATTTTAGAACAAAGTCTAATGTTCCACATCCACGTGAAAGTGAAAGTTATTACTCGTGATGTGCTTGTGGTCTGTGGTCACTAATCACTTATTTGTCTTTTGAAAGAATCATAGTCGAGCATTAACATTTCCCACTAACTTCTCCTTATCAAATTTTCTTTTGGGATATTATGCTGTCTTCCAATAACATGAGTGATTTCTCCAAATATTTATTTTAAGGACAAAATGGAAGCGAAGCAAAATTAATACATGTTTTTTCTTGACAGTACCTCTTACTTTGATTATTCATTTATTCATAAATATTTTTAAATGCTACATTTTTAATGCACAATAATTTAAAATTTGAATTTCCAACCACATATTATAAAAGCCCAAATCCCTTTCATTCAACCTAACACATATTACATATTTGGATTTCAGAGTGGAATATGACTACTTATACTTTGGAATACAGTAAGTATTTTATTAATAGACAATAGACATTAAAATAACATCGATGAGCTAATAAAAGAAAGGGAAATGTTAACGAGTGTCCCCAGAGCATTCTTTAAGGGTTATAAGTAGTAAGTATTTATAAAAATGCGTATAATCAATGTATTGGAAATCGAAATATTCTATTTTTTTTAAGAATAATTGCTTATTTTGATATGCTTAAAGAGTACTCCAGGAACACTCGTTAACAGAGCCCTAAAAGAAAATGAATATTTAGGCTACCCATTTTGCATACATGCTGCCATATTGGACTGTCAACACTAATATAAGTGAAACATATTGCAATGTGTGTTTTGCCTCCATAGCATAAAATAAGTTATCAATTTGGCTTCTTGAATGTTGTTAATCAAATGATAGATGTTAGGTACAATAATTGCACCAAAAGATCATCTAGTGCAGCATGATTTAAATCCCCACAGATGGCTATACTTCCATGGGGGTGAAGAATAGTGGGCAAGATCCTATAAGATCAAATTCCATTGATTCTTTGTCATAACTTTTTGAGTATTACTTGGCTTTTCTCGCACGCCCTATTTTTTTCTAAAATACCCTGAGTCCGGATTATATAATCCGAAACCATTTCGGAATATTAATTCCAGATTTATTCGTGGATTTTGGCACTTCATCACCCTAATGGATGATGATGCCAGTTATGAATAGATGGATCCGGATTATATAATCCGAAAAATGTAAATCACCCCGTTAAAAGTCAACAAAAGGGGGTGGTGTATGATGTTTCCGGATTATATAATCCGGAAAGTGATAAACCTGTCCGAATTATATAATTCGGACTGCACTAGTACAGAGGCAGAAACCATCTGTTTTGGCTGAGCCTTTGTTTTGGTGCATTAGCTTGCTTCTAAACAGACATATCATGCTGGTTACCATATGTTCTAACAGTAAATTCAACTTATAACGTAACAATTATCAACACAACATAATTTTCAAACATAACATTAGTCAAATATAATAAAAAAATTATCCAAGATTACATAACATTAAAAATTATCCAAATGTTACATCACTAAAAATTATCCAAGATGTTCAAACATAACATAATAAAAATCAACTCCTAATAACTACACCAGTACCACCGCCACCCCTGCCACCACCTCTGCCACCCTCAATAGCTCCCTGACGACAGTAAACTTTCCCATCATGCACCTCTTTCAACGCATCCTCCAAATGCTGCCATTCCTCAGTCCCTATCGGCACCATACCGCTTTTCATCACAGCATAGATGTGGTCTCTTATGCGGCTCATCCTTCCGCTAAGCTGTAAGTAAGCAAGGTCTCCATCCTCCTGAGCAGCTCGCGCATCAAGGACCTCATGCTCCGGTGGCTTCGACACCAGTACCGGCATGTCAAGAAGAACCATGCGTGGATGAGAATGACGATAAAACCAATCGATGTATCCATCTACTGCCTCCACATCATGAACTGCACGCTCTCCCAACTGCTGAGGTGTTAGCGCATAATCAAGTGCACGCCGAAAGCGGTTTGTGATCTCCACCAAATTAACTTCAGGAGGTGCACTCTCAACGGGATGTCTCGGTATGGTTTGAACCCTCCCAAACTGACAAAGCACCCTCTCCGCAGATATCTCACCATGCGGTCTCTGTATCTCAGCCATCCAGAGTAAAGGCTGACCCGCTCAAACGGACGTACCTGACGGTGGTCTCCATATGGGGCCATGACAACCCTCGTCAAATCTAGCGCATCCAGATGGTTTCTGTAGTTGTCTGATGTGCCTAAACCAGACAGTGGTAAAAAAAGCATCGCACGTGAATAATGATTCTCTCTATATCCTGCCTAGACATCCTTGCTTCCCATACCTTGGAAGTGCTGAAACACCCAAGCCTGCACCAAAGACAACCACATATAAATATACAAACCATATACACTTACATTTTAAAAAATAAAACATAGTTTTTAATTTATACCTGCAACAAAGTCAAGTATCCTGTCACCTGACTGCAGTTCCAATGTGCAGCATTCTTTAGCTCCTTATACAAGTGAGCTAGTGCCACAGCTCCCCATGAATAACCAACAACAAGATCAAGGTCTCTGAAGTACCTTAGGTACACAACATCCACATCCCACTAGCTCTTGTCAGTGAAGATCGTGATCCCCACCAAGTATAGCAAATATATGCGGACAGTCTGGTCCCGCAGCCACTGCACCTCCTGAGTCACACCATACTCAGTTTTCAAATTCCTCTACTCCTTCAAACGCTCCTTGAAGATCCTCTCCAAGTAGCCAAATCGGCAATGTGCACCTTTGGTCTTTTCGACCTCAATAAGAGCATCACCCGTACTAGACCCCAAGTATGTCTTCATCAATTCCACCGCCTCGTCCCGTGATATGGACCCGTGGGACAAGAGCATTCCGTCAATGGGGAGATGCAGCACACATGCCACATCATCAAGTGTGACTGTCATCTCCCCAAACGGAAGGTGGAAGCTGGAAGTCTCCTCGTGCCACCTCTCCACAAAGGCACAAATCAGACCATGGTCAATCAGGCTGTAGCTGGTATCCTGAATCCAACCAAGGTCGGTGCCATGCAATCTGTGCAGCCATGATAGGGGTGGTTTCTTTATCATGCATCACTTCTATCTTCTTTCTGTTGCTGATGCATTTTAATTTTCCACGCCACTGCAAATAATTTAAATTAATAAAGTGAGTTTAAAGTGAGTTTAAACTCATGGCTTCACAAACAGATTTAACAGTACATAAACAGGCAGATTTTACAATACATAAACAAGCAGTTTCAGATTTAAAGTGAGTTTAACATTAATAAATACCTCGCCATCAGCCACCTTCCTGGCCACATGCACATAGTACTTCTACAACAGGCCAGTCTCGTGTGGGCCACAAGGATAGTCATCTAGTGGCTCAGGGTCCACCACTTTCTCCTTCTTCTTTCGCCTTCGTCATGGCTCGGCATCTTCCATTTCCTCGTCCATAGCCTGCAGCTCCTCCTCAAGCTCCTGCTCCTCCATATGCTGCAATTCCACATCAGGCTGCTCTTGCTGCAAGTCCATATACTCTTGCTGCTCCGGATGATGCTCGACATCAACACGGCATCCTCTAGCACCCCGACGCCTCAGAGGAACACCACCTTCCTCCTCCAGCCGTTGGAGACGCTCTCTCCTACGGGAAGCATGCACTGCCTCCCTTACGCGCTGAGTATTAGAGGTTGAACCTTCTGTAACATGCACACAAGACAATCAGCACAGAACAGTGCAGAACAGATGGTCAAAACAAATACTGTGTGTTTTCCGAATTAATTTTCCGGATTGCAACAACCCAGTCCGGAAAACGAATTCTGGATTGCTTCAGTACACGGGAAAAAAAAACGGAACAAATTACTTGCATGCATACAGAAATCGAACTAACCTTCCATGTGATGTTTGTCAAGGATTGAAATGCGGTCCGTTTGAGCAAGATTTCACCGATTTTGGTTAGTTTTTTGCAGTTCGGATTTTGGGGGGTGAACGCCCTTTTATACTTCAAATGAGTCCGGAATATGTAATCCGGACCAAAAGTTAATTGTCCGGAATAGGTTTTCCGAAGGGCAATTTAGTAATTTTTGCAGGGCACGTGAAAAGGGCATAGGGTGGGAAAAGTAAATCTCTAACTTTTTTTGAAGAAAGATCCTTTGTCATAACTAAATGCAAACTTCAACTGTTAATGCAAACTTCAACCGTTAATGTGGAGAGTAAGGCCTTATTTGAACAAACAACTTGATAAGCGATTATAGCATAATTGCTTATGTATAAGCTATTTTTATAACAAAAGATATAATAAAGGCAGACTGTTTTTATATAAGCTATTCTGGAGAGTTTGCGGAAATAAGCTGAAAACAACTTATAGACACGTTATGAGTTGTTCCCATAAGCTCATGTAGGTAGATGAGCTCAAATCAGTCAACTCAAACAAGCTTTATATCTTTCGTCGACATTCAAGGAACTTCAGCCACCAAGGAAACAATAAAATTTGCTTGTGTGATGCCTATCCATGAGAAGAATTATATATGAAAACATATAATGTACATAAATACCTTGGTAGTTCATAATTATTTGTGGAGATTGTCCATGTGAGAATCAAAGATGGTGGATATATAACAGTGATTTTAGCAAAGTATTAGTATAGGATAGCTATGGATTGTTCAGTTACAATTTAACTACGAAATTTTGTGAGGCTCTTTTTTGCTGACAGAAATTTTGCCATGTAATGTACTGCTGATAATTAGTTATGCATTATAATTTATAGTTAATTTTTTGATCCACCATGAATCATATGAAAAGTGATTCATGCTGGAATCCATCAATAATAATCTACATTAACTCATGAGCTTCTTTCATTTTTTTTTCTTTTCAAAACTCGGTATCCAGCTCAAGAGCTTCTTTCATTCTTTATTGAGACAAATTCTAATGATGTGTTTTAAGTCTCTACAAGAGAAAATTCACAGTAGAAATAGGTAATAATAGATGACTTCTGCTCAAAAAAAGGTAATAATAGATGACTTCGGGGGTGTTTGTTTCCTGGATTACAAATTTATTACCAGGAATGTGACATTGGAAATCCTTGATTCCCATGTTTGTTTCGAGTTTCATAAATTATGCCTAGGTACTTTTTATTCCTAGCACAAATTAAACACACTTTCTTTTCATTTTAATGTATCAGTCTGACAAATTTGAGGTCGTATTTGGAGGATAAAATAAGCAAGTTTTGCTCAATTGCTATAAAAGCTTGCATTAAAGCTGAGAAATGGAGTTACATGAATGCATAAGTCTTTGCAGACCTAAGAAATTTTTCCAGTATAATATTTAACACTGAAACTTGCATGAAACGACGTATCATGAACAAGGGCATTATAATGTTCGGCATAGAAAATTGAGGGAGATTTCATCGGTCTAAATTTCACACTATTTCTAAAATATTTGAATCTGGTCTCAATTTTAGGATCTACAAATGCAAAATTCTCACTAACATGCACAAGAAACCTGTGTTGACGGCCTTATCAGAGGCAGCAGCAACGTCCAGAAACCTGCGTTACCGAGGGCCAAGTTTCGGGCATCCTTGAGCAACAGGCAGGTCCATGTTTTCTACGGTTCTGAAAGTTCTAGGTACCATCTTATCAACATATAGAATTCCATCCAAGTGATCACATTCATGTTGTAAAATCCGGGCCTGCCAACCAGAAGCAGTTATTTTGATTGGTTCACCATTGCGATCCAAACCTGTAACTTCAACGTCAAGGTAACGTTCCACCACAGCTCTAAATCCATCAACACTGCAAAATGTTATATAACAATTGAACATGTTAATGGTGCCCTGGATTGAAGGACCATGTACACGTTTTTTCACACGAAATTTAAGTAAATCACAAAAACCATCTAAGCATAAGCAGATTAATTTCTGGAAATTATCAAAACTACTGTGAATTTATTAAAGTACAGGGATGCCAACCAAGAGCTATCAGTGAGTTGAGATAACTTCTATGTGAAAGAGAGTAACGGTACTCTTTAGCCATTAAGCAATAAATAATAATCACTTATCAATCAGCTTTGAAACAATTGTTTAAATGGAGGCATTGTACGAAATGTCAAATTGGTTGCTTCGATGACTCTGTCTTCGCATTAGTCTTATTCCGTATTTCAAATTAATCGAAAAAAAGTGGGATACGATATTGGTTTCGTACTGAATTTTAGAGTTTAGCCATTAGTCGTGAAATGGTCAATAGCCTATTGGGAGTCGGGAGGTAAATGTCACTGTTGTCAATCCTGTATGGCGGAACAATAACAATTTGTTAAAATTCTGCTGCACTTTTATAATGCTGCTAGATCCGCTATTAGACAACACAAGTAAATATACAAATCAATACATGCACAAATTTCTTAGATTAAAAGAGGGACACAATTGTTTAAACTTCACATCTCAGCTGCTTGCATGCTCGAACAAGTAAATGAATAGTTAGGCAAATCAAGTATGGTAAGAAACAAAGATGGAAAACCGAAAAGGACAAATCATGATATACCTCAAACACCCTTCAAAAAACAGGGCAGTCCTTTTGCTCGTACTCTTCAGCTTGGGATTCAGGATCACCTGCAACAAGAGAACCAATGAATTATATGTATTAAAGTACCGAACCTTTACGACAAAAACTAAATATTTACTGTCAATATTCTCCTTTTCTCAGCATAAGAACATACCAAAAGATCAAAAGGATGTCTATCTTGAGCTTTGAGCACTTCCTTTGGGGCATAACTAATAAATTCTTTGGTATCTTCCAAAACAATTATCTGCATAGCGCATACATGAAAATTCCAAGTTCAAATTACTTTCAATTTATAGGAATAAAAAAAATTTCAAGCTGGAGTGGAAGTGAGTTCCACAAATTCACTTTCATTTTCCAACATTATTGTTGTCATAAGCAAGCAATCATGAAGCACTTTCATTTTAACTTCTCGCTTCTCAGCGTTAACAAATTAAGTACAACTTTAATCTATTTGAACTTCAATCCAAATGGAGCTCATTCACCCCTTGTGCTTCTTTTCCTTCTTACTCCTTTATTTGAAGTGTGGTAACACTTTTAAATAACTTATATGCATAATCAATTAACTTAGCTCCTTCAAAATATTGAGTAAATCACCAATTTAGTCAATTTAGTCCTAAAATTATAGAGCATTCTCAAGTGTCAACTTAATACCTGAAATTAACTAAATTTCAAAATGATCTCTGAATTTCAATAATCTCAATCACATTAGTTCTTACAAGATGATTTCAGAGACGAGATAATTTAAGGGACGACTAAATTGACCTATCCAAAAAGACTAGTACAACAACAACCAAGCCTTATCCCATTAACCGGGGTTGGCTACATGAATCAAATGACGCCGTATTGTTCCATCAAAAACCATATTTTCATCCAACTCATTAATCTCTAGATCCTTCTTGATAGGTTCTCTTATGCTTTTTCTAGGACGTGCTCTATCTCTAGTGATTTAACTCCCCTCCATTTGATCTACTCTCCTAACTACAGAATCCACAAGTTTTCTCTCTACAAGCCTAAACCACCTAAGTCTAGTTTCTACCATCTTTCCAACTATAGGTGCTACCGCAACTCTCTCTCTAATGTTGTCATTTCTAATCCTATCCCTTCTAGTCATACCACACATCCAACGCAACATCCTCATCTCTGCCACGCTTAATTTATTTTTGTATTGGTTCTTTACCGCCCAACATTCTATCACGTACAACATCACCAGTCTTACAGCTGTCTGATAAAAATTTCTCTTCATCTTGATCGGTACTTTCGTATCAAAAAGACTAGTATGATCGTAAAAAAAATCAATTTCATGAACTATTTTTAAATATTTAATAATTTCAAATACTAAATTAACAGAGCCCTACAATTTCAAAACCAAATAGATGATTGACTCAAAATATTTATTCAAACTGCAATACCATGATAATGATGATGATGATGATAATAAAATGGTGATAACTAATGAATAAATAATACCAGTAGTGCACAAAAACAAACACAGTTAGTAGCACTGCGGCTTCAGATTGAAGGCATGTCCGACATACCACTGATACATATGGTTACGTTTAATCACTTTATCTTCTTAAATTATTATCATTGTCTATATCTCAGTGCCAGAATCATGACTAGTGTCTATGTCGGTGCTCGATAGACAAACACAATGTAGTGTATGGCTCATTGGTATTGACAAGTGGGCCAAGACAACGAGCTGAGCAAGACTACAAGTTCTAGGAAGGGGTAATATTGTAACATGGAGTAGTATTTAAATACGAGTAGTAACACCGTAAGTCCTAATTCTTTCGCTATCACTAAAACGGAAGACATAGGCACAATTGAGCAAGGATGATTGAAATAATATAAAGTCACAACATGCTTAGGAGGAAAACATGCATGTGTGGACTTGACTGGGGTTTCACCACTTGTTGGATTAGGGGTCGGGACTTTTATGGTAGGACAAGCAGCCCTAAAAGTTGCATCAAGCAAAATGGTCAAACATGAGAAAGCGTGTTCTGACAATCAACATGTTTTTATACCATTTGCTTTTGACACTTTCGGTTTCCTAGCACCAGAGGCTGTTGACCTTCTACATAGAGTTCAAAGGGTCATGCATGGCAATGTCGTGTCTCCTAAGTCCATGAATGTAGTGTTTACGAGGATTGGTTTTGCTATCCAAAAAGGTCTAGCGGCGCAACTTGTTGCCCGCTTGCCTTCTATTCATGTGTAAGTAAATCTTGATATATATTAAAAATATGCAGGTTAAATTTCCTATTAAAAAAATCACAAAATCAAAAAAAAATAAAATCAAAAAACAAAAAAATCATGAAGAATGCAACTAACCCTGGAAGAAACTCCAATCTGAGGAGCAGCTAAACCAACACCAGGAGCTTTCCTCATAACCCTAATCATATCATCAATAATTTTCTGCACTTTATCAGACATTATCTCACTAGGATCAACTTCTTGAGCAGGTTCATGAAGAACAGGGTCACCAGCTTTAACAGTATCAGGCAAATTCATCTTCTTCTTCTTATCATCTTTTGTACGACCAAAAAAAAAACCTGCCTTTGTTCTTACAGTAGCAGTTTGAGAAGATGAAGATGATAAGGTTAAAGTTAATGGTGGTGGTTTTGAAAATGGTGATAGAGATAATGGGGTTTTTGTTTGAAGGGTGAAGAGAGAGTTTTTGGTTAGGGATAGTGGAAGTATACACCGTAAGTGTAAAGCTTCCATGGCCTTCATTTTCTGAATATCTTTCTGTAAGAAAATCCACGAAATGGGTGGGTTTATGGGTTGTGTTTATTCTTCTATGGAATTTTTGGATAACTAAGTTATACCAATTTGATGGTTTACTCGAATTTGATGACTTACCTACACAATTTTACGATATTTTTACAATTTTGTGGCTAAATTACAAACTTTGATACCTTAATTAATTTTTGGATTTGGTTTTGATTTTCTAATTAACAAAAGTTTCGTTTAATCTCTAAATTTATCTCTATTTGTCAATTTAGTCTCATTCTATTAATTTTTTTAAGGAGTCTCATTCAATTAATGTTAACGTAAAATGTTTAAGGTGGACCAACATTATATGTGGTCCACCGTAGATCTTATTAATTTATTTAATTTTAACATTTTGATCATTTTAAAATAAAAGAAACCTTTGGATCATGCAGGACCATCAAATCCAATAATGAATCAGCAACATATAATTTTTTTTCGTTTCTTCATCTTCTTCCTTCAATTTCTTATCTTTCTTCTCGAGCTTCATACGAAATTCATACCATATTCATAAACTTCAAGAAAAAAATCCAGAAAAGTAAAAGAACATTGGCCTCTTTGGAGATGTGGCATGTCACTCTCTTATGGTTATGGAGCATTCGCCTCTGTTTTTTCACTCACGACCTATGGAATCCCAAACAAACGGTATCATAGTCCTAGTTTGGCTCGTTGGGGGAGTGGGAGTGGACCCTACGTTGGATCTTGTTATCGGACGTGGGCACTCATGCTTATGTGAAAGATTGTTCGATTATAAGTGTAAAAGATTAAGTCATATACCTAATGTTTTACGATTTCAGATAAAAATGTGGTGTCTCTCTTATGGTCATAAAGCATTGATAATGGTGTTCCTCACCTCAGCTATGGACCTCCTAACATGTTTAACCATGGCTAAATGTTATTTTTATTTTTGTAAATCTACAATTTGTGATCTAGAAAAATTTTGATTTTTAAGAAATTGTGGGGAATAATATAAGTTGTCAACTTATTTTATATTCTCTCTGTCCTAAATATAAGAGTCCGTTTGACAAAATTTCGTTTCAAAATATAAGTCAATCTTTAAATTACTAAATGCATTTATTGGTTCTTTTTTAAATAATACTCTAATTAATAGTACTAAGTGATGGGATTTTAAGAGGTGTTTTTTAAAAAATTTAATCCTCTTTGCGGAAGAAATCCCATTGAAACGGATCTTGATTAAATCATTAATCACAAATCAACGAGAACATATTCTTAAACACTTTAAGGATTATGTGTTTACCTCTTGAAGCGCAGAACCTTTGTAACAGAATTGTTTCTGATCACGAGCAAAGCAAAGCAGCGATGCCTCTACTCAGTCCACACGAACAGAACTTCTCTGATGACCGGTGCTAGCCAATTCCAACGGAGATTCAGAGAGATTAGGTTTAGAGAGCGGCGGCTAGGTTTACTCTTGTGAATTAGGTTAAGTGTTTCAACCAACAACATGTTTCAGCACAAGTGTTCTATTTATAGAACCACTTGTGTGGTCATCAAGTCAATCACATAAATACACTGTACCTTACGGTGGACCGCGTTTCTCTATTTTCACAATTAAATAATAAGTCATACATAATTATTTAATTACTAATAAGTCTCACTTATTATTTTATAAATAAGTCTTACTTATTTATTTCTCTCATCTATCTGTCCTCTGTGTGTGACCCTATAGGTTCCCGTAACGTTGGCAATAATATTAAATCACGTATTTAATATTATAAACAGTGAGCGGTATCTAGTAACACATCACTGCTACCCAAGTGACGAGAATGTCATGTGATCTGACAAAACCTTTCCGTGATAATGTTCATGTGTATAATTACCCTTTTGCCCTCATGTCTATATTGAACACAAGGCATAATATGTCATCCTTGTCCAGTTCAATATTGGGCCCGTAGACATTTCTCCTGTTATGTAGGAGGGGCAAATTCCATCTAGGTTACTCATGTCCCTCAGCATGATTCGTGGAGTACCCATCAACCAACTTTATAGTCATCTTGTTACAGACAACGTTTGAATGGTGACAAAGCACTTGACTCCAACATCTAGGGTACATAGTGGTTTCAGGTCAAAGGGTG
>Ga0228711_1008075_pt1 | contig 14929 bp, 13 predicted proteins | sample MedpolnodulmetaG_2_FD_177996 | JGI IMG/M metagenome (GOLD analysis project Ga0228711, IMG submission 177996) | Root nodule microbial communities from Medicago polymorpha collected in Santa Monica, California, United States - brown nodules | ecosystem: Host-associated > Plants > Roots > Nodule...
ATATTTTAAAATAATTTTTAAATTTTTTAATTTAATAAAAAAATAAAATATAAAAATATTTTTTTTTTTTTTTTATGTAAGGATTTTATGGCATATAGTTTTTTTCAATTGTGGAGTCAGACAAAATTGTTTGGATGGGCAACAAAAATAAACTATAATGTATGTACAAAATTTATGTTTTAACAAACATTACGCTCAAATTTGACTATCAAAAAATAAAATTGCATACCTTTAAAATAATTATTCACATATTTCGAATGACTTAAAAGTGTAATAGATGAAGAAGAGGATGGACCACAAGATAATTTTATTTAAAAATCAAAGATATTTTAGTAACTTTTCTTTAATTTTTCCTTCAAAAAGAACTTTCCTTTAACTTTTTTGGGTGGGGTGGGCCCTAGGGTCTCCGCCACTTGTTTTTCTTCTATAATAAAAATTTAGATGATGGGATGATGCCCCATTCTAAAGTCGAAAAGATCTTTTAAGTTTAAAGAAAATTTGCAAATGTATTTATATTTATCTTTATCGGACTTGTATTATAAAAAAAACTTATAACATATTTTTTAGAGTGAAGTTCATTTTGATCATTCACAAAAAATTAACACAAATTTCATATTAGTATAAGCGTAAAAAAAAGCGTATATTTTCCCCTTATAAAATATATTAGAATACATTAGTCGTCCATTCACTGTCTTTTTTTGTGGCGATCGAGGTTCAAACCTCAAACTTTGTATATATTATGCATTGTCTCTACTAACATAATTAAGTTTGTGAGGACCCTCCATTCATCGTCTATTGTTATAGGAATCTCTAAAAAAAATCATGGTTATTAAAAAAATTGTGAAAATAATTAATTTATATAGCTATTAATATCAAAAGAGATCAATGGGACCCATACCGTTGGACCAAACACCATAGATGTGCCACATACTCTCCCTAACATCGGACCAAACACCAAAGATGTGCCACAAACTCTACTTTCACGTTTTTATGAATTTTTTGGTATCATTTCAAAGTATGTTTTTTTCACAACCACTTACACATAATTGAGAATTAACCGGAATAATGTCTTAGTGAAATAGATTAACCTTCGTAGAGATATGATTATGGAACAAACATCAAGCAAAAATAGCTACTTTCAATAGAACAATTTTATTCCATATAATGCTAGTAACTTCATACCGACCACTAGGCTCCACGGATGACATCCGATGATAAACTCCCCTAACCACATAACATTCATTTAGCTTCAGAAGTCATGACCACTTGTCCTCTATTCCACCCTACAAAATAATATAATTTAACAACTCACAATACTCCCCCACTCGCTCTTCTTCCCTTCCAGTAAATTTATCCTCCACTTCCATGTCTCACCCCCACCTTCCATCGTAATAACATCATCTCAACAACCGTCACTAGTTTGTTTTCTGCTAAGTCAAAAAGACAATATCTGAGCCTATCTAGTAACGGTCCTCCCTACAACCAATGATCCTGCCATAATAATGTAGATGATCCATCACCTAACACACGCCGCATATTATCATTAAACAACTACTTATTCCCAGACATCTGCCTTAATTTTCTATATCTCCTTCCACCAAGGTGAACTACATCTCCTCACCATAACGTGCCTTTAGCACTGTGTACCATAAGCACCCCCCGTTCCACATGCAACTTCCAACACCATTTACCAAGTAAAACCAAATTAAATTCCCTCAACCTTTGAATCCCCCAACCCGCATTTCTCTTTGTCTAAACGAACAATATCCCATTTGACTCGCAAAATTTTCCTAGTATCCTCATCACCCTTAAAAAAACATTTAAAAATAAATTCAACAGAGAAGATAATACTTGTTGGAGCCTTGAAGAAGGAAAGAAAGTAATTCGGTAGAAAGGACAAAACATATTTCATAAGGACTAGACAACCCCCTAATGATAGGTTTCGACTCTTCCACCCAAACATTCTACTTTTCATACAATCCACCACAATTCATCACCACATATGCCTCTAACATCCAGGACTTAACAACATTAGCTCCTACTAACATACTTTTGTGAAATTTTACCTTCAATCCTTAAATCATCATGAAAAGAATGAGGACTGCTTTCAATACTCTAGCATTCACTCGACATTTTCCTCCCAATAATAAAGTGTCGTCCGCAAATTGTAAATGCGCAAACAAAAGAGTTTTTTTGTGTTTCTTTACATAAACAAATACAACTCGTTTCATTAATAATGATGTTCTCAATATAAGATGACATATAATCATGAATGTAGAAATTAACATAAGATAACGACGCCTTAGCTTACAAATGAACAAACGCGGCTTCCATAACCATGTTCTTCATTGCGAATCCAAGGATCATGCCACACCCTTATCTTCGACCTATCCCAAAACGCCGTCCAAGACATAAAGGAGTTCATTTTTTAATTTAACCATTCTAGAGTTATGTGATGTGGCCGACCTTAATATTATTTTTTCTTCAGATGTGGTAGGCCACTTCAGAACAAATAACCTATTACAATTTTTTTTCTTTCTTTTTATCGATAACATGACATGAATATAGAAGCTTTAGCTAAGATTTACACGTTTTCTTTTGACCTAGCAATCTCACGCGTTTGGAAAAGAATGTAAAGTTGAACTTATGAACTTTTGAAAGAACAAGAAGGAAATGTATCAAAAGAATATTACTAAATTTCATCAATAATAATTACATATACAAAAATATTCTGGAATTTCTTTCTACAAAAACTAATAGAAAAAAATATATCAATGAAGCATGTATGTAATCACCAGCGCCACCAACATAAGAAAATAAGCAATTACTTGATCAAGACTCTGGGCATCACTTGTAGGAGTAGGTGCTGGAGAAAGATCAAAATTTTGAGCATGACCCAGTTGAGAAATTGCCATGAACAAAATAGTGAGAAGTGGGAAGATGAAAATATTCATTGTCTTCATAATTTTCTTGGGAAAAAATAGCCTAGAAAATGATGGAAAAGTTGAATAAATTGGAGTTGAGAAAATCTTAAAATAAAATTTAAGGGTATGTGTTTGAATATGAACTTAGGGAAAAAAATGGTACTAGTATATTTATAGGTAGAGAAATAAGGAGGAGTAAAATGTGGCGTCTTAGAAATTTCAAAGAAAGTTGCTGAGTTTGAAGACGTGTCAGCTATTTCGACTCGTTGACTCAAGTGGTGACATCATACCAAAAATAAAAGAAGGAAACATGAGTGTATGTACATGTGTGCAATGTGCAACTAATATTGTTGTTTCATATAGCTGTGTTTTTGTGCCTTCCAAGTTGAGATTCTCAAGTTACAACTATCAAAGATTCATTGAACTCCAAGTTTTCTAGAATCATTTGTCATGTTGACTCTAGAAAATTATCACATGTATAGTTGAATAGTAGTTTATTATTCAACCTACCATCCGTGCAAATGCATGCTTAATCAATTGACAATATGTAAAATAAAAATCAATTTATTTATATAGTTCATGTTTGAATTTTTTATATATGAGTTTGATATATCACAACAAACCACCGTGATTTTGTAAAACTTAAACATTTTGTAAAATCTATAAAGTTTAGTTTTTAAAAATCAAGATTAACTTGTTGTGGTTTGAACAAATCCACTATAATTTTAACCGTGCACTAACATTTTTACTTTTTTGGGTCTAATGTTTTTAAGTTGGAAACTTCTACGGTATACCTCACAAATTGAGGTGTATCGGTACTCTGGCTTTATAAATTGATAAATTAGTGACCATTTTAAGAAGTAAAGAGCTATTTATCAATGTTTATATTTTAGAAGACATCATTTCATAATAAAAAAAAACATAATTTCATTATTTATAAGAATCATGTTAAATTTTTAATATTTTCTCATAAAAAATAATCAATAATATTCATTATGATTAATAAAAATTCAAAAAAAATTAAATTTTATTTCGTCGACGCTTTTGGTAAATAAGATTTAATTTTTATAATTGTCGATGATAGAAAATAATTTTTTTCTTAAAAAAATAACTCATTTGATTATTAATTTAATAATTTGTTGTATCAGTTCACTCAAATATTTGAATGTACCATAAAATTTGCCTTAAAAGTTAACTGTAGTGTGGTGTAGCATTCCTTTTTCGTCGCCTTATTATTTAAAATAAAATTATGGACTTTTTGTAAGGGAAGTTTCATTCTAGTCATTCACAACATTGAATTCATATTAGTCTGAAAGTACAAAATGTATCTTTTAAGCTCTTATAAAAATAAGAATAAAGATAAATTGACACTCTTAATGTGTACACCCTTTTATATCACTCTAAACAATTTTAGTTAACAAAACATATGGTCTATGTTACCACATTTTTTTCAGTTACATGACCACATTTAGAAGCTGAAAAATGTGGTCACGCCATTAAAATGTGCATGACCACGTATTTTTCTACTTAATTAACCAAATAAATTCTAAAAAAATAGTGATCACGTAACTAAAAAATGTGGTTACACAGAACATATATTTGGTTAACTCAAATTTTTTAAAGTGTACATAAAGTGTCATTCCAGTAAAAAATAAATCGACTAGGTCAATCTTTTTGTCAAAATATTTAGTACCAATTATTTTTTTGCGTGTTTCTTTAACTATGACATGCTTATGTGGCGCTCCACATGTCATGCAACACGCCATCCATGTCTAATAAAAAACCCAAAGACATTTGGTTCTACCCGGTTATATCTGAGGCTGTTTTGGTCCACAAAAAAGTTTTAAAATCCCTACATTAGACAATTCCATTTCTTTTCTTCCTTTAAAGGATAAAAAATGCACAATCTCCTACAATATATAGTTTTTCATAAGCATCACTCAAGAATCAAGTCATAGACCAAATGGTTAAAATATTAAATATAATACTAGTGTTATACTATATTGGTAAATCCAATTAGTTTTTACTCAATCTAAAAGTTCACTTCAAAGCAATAACTTTAAATTATTAAAAAAATCAATTTAAATTGAAAATAATTAGACATAACTGCATTTTTTATCCTTCTATTTTATGAAATTCACCCTCCTTTTTTAAATCGTATTTTTTGAAATTTGGTCTAACTTACATTCACCAAAAGGTTATTTTTTGGCTAAAGAAAGTGGATTTTAGTCTCAAGTGATATTTTGGCTTTAGTTTCAACATAGGGGAAAAATATGAGTTGAAACCAAAATTTTGCATCGTCATGTATAGTCCCAGCATTTAGTTTTCAACTCTATGATACCAAAATTTATGATTCATATGATATCATATATTCAAATTGGCACGCCCTGACCATGTTACATCCGCGTGAGAACTGTGAACTGATTATTTAATGGAAGGCATTGAAAAAGTTTAAATGTGTGTGACAATTGGACATTAAATTATGAGTATTCTATTTTGATATGTAGTAATTATGATGGTGATTGCTTGTCTTGTTTAAAATAATAAAAGAAAATCAACAAGTCCATTTACAAAATTCTTTTTATATGATTACACATCTGTTTAACAATAATAAAATATCTCATGAATTCAATTTGTCCATCCCATGATTGTCAAAAATAAATTGTCTATCCCTAGCAATAAAAAAATAAAAAATAAAAAGCAGATCCGCGTCAAGAAAAGTTGATTTACACGAAACATATAAAAAGTAGAGAATATTATGTGTCAAAGAAGAAAAAAGCAAGAGCTAGCATAAGCTATTCCAGTAACAAAAAAATCAACTTTCTAAAATTTCTAAAATATTTCTAAAAATCTATTCCATCAACCAAATGTGTCAAAGAATATTTCTAAAATTTCATTGATAATAATAAGAATAATTACAATATAATAAAAATGTGGAACCTCCTCAACAAATATTAAGAGAAATTACAAAAAGAAAAAAGAAAAAAAAATCAATGAAACATGTATGTAATCACCAACGCCACCAACATAAGAAAATAAGCAATTCCTTGATCCAGAATTTGAGCATCACTGGTAGGAGAAGGTGCTGGAGACATATCAAAACCTTGAGCTTGACCCAAATGAAAGATTGCCATGAAAAACAAACTAAGAAGTGGGAAGGTGAAGATACTCATCATGGTCTTCAGGAAAAAAAGAAGGGAGAGAATTAATGATGGAAAGTTTGAACAAAATATTAAAGGGAAGATGAGAAAATATTAAAGAGGGTATGTTTTTATATTTTGAAGTAAAGGAAAAAAATGGTAGGTTATATTTATACATGTGAGGAAGAGAATAAGAAGGGAAATATCGAAGGAGGTGCATGGTGGCGTCAACGAGAAATTTCAACAAGTTTGAAGATGCAAGCAATGACCATGTTGGCGACTTGTTGACTCGGGTAGGGACAAAATTAAAATATGAGGGTGGAGGCTAAAAAGGAAGTAATATAACAGGGATTTGCTGGAACACATCTATTAATTTTTTTTTATGTGGGAGTGTTTCAGCCCGCTATACTTTAGGGTGTATTTAATTATTTTTTAGTTACAATTTGCTAAAACACATATTTTAAAAAATAAATTGGTGTATTTTAGCAAATGTTTATAAGAGTTGTTAACATACATCCACTTAGTTTTTTTGAAGGAGTGTTTTAGCAACATTCACCTTAAAGTGTATTTAATAATTTTTTAGTTATATCTTTGTTAAAACACACCTTAATAAAAATTAATGGTGTATCCTAACATATCTCAATATAATATCACACTAATATACTATATCCCTCTGAAAAAACAAAATATATGATACACTATACCAAATACTAAATGTATATCTAATTCTCGATTCAAGCATGAGTGGGCTCAAAGATAAATCCGCAGGTCATTTGCTTCGCCATGTATAGTTCTAGCATTTAGTTTTTTCCGGTATTTATATGGATGAGATCGAAGAGTAGCATGGGTTTACGGTTGATTTACATTCATTATCTTGCATTAACACAGTATCGAAGGTGGCGGAGTCAAGAAATTTTATAGAGTATAGGAGAATTTTCTTACTCCTCCCTCCGTATCATAATAATTGAGTCATTTGCAAAAAGAAAAAAATGTCCCAAAATAACTGAACCATTTATCTTTTCAATACAATATTAATTATTTTTTTTCATTTATAACTCTAATTAATACTCCCTCCGTCCCATATTAGATGACATAGTTGACTCTGATACATATACCAATGCATATGTTTTATCTTTGATATCTTCAATTCTCTACTAAAAAAGATTATAAAAATTTAATATTTTAAAAATATTTATCGAGATGAATCCAACATCTTACATGATATTATTTATCTTTATGAATTAGTAGAAAAATATGGTCAAAGTATATTAAGTCAATAATGTATATTGTCAAATAGGTCATCTATTGAGGGTCGGAGGGAGTACTACTTTCATCATTCTCAATTCAATATATTCCACTTTAATTTATGATAGTGGAGAATGCATCAATAATTAACAAGTGCACTTAAAACTATTTTTCTCTTTCCTTCATTTATACATTTTTCTTAATATGTGTGAAATGAGCTTTTGGCTCAGTTAATTCGGGATGGATGGAGTATAATTTATCGCAAATTCACATGTGACATAATATATATTAGCGAAAAGACGGGCACTCACGTGTCCGTTTTTCTGCTCTTTTTATTACGCTAACGTTTAAAAATTAGGAACGTATTTTTTTAATGAAATTTTGGTTTTGATTAAAAGCAAAAAATATAAATGATTTTTTCTGTTAAATTATAACAAATAAACTAATCATGATTAACTATTTCAATGACACCAACCATATAACAAAAAAAATCTAATCTAAATTCTTATTTTTTTTAATAATATCATCAACGATCTTTATTATAGAAAAAGTTATTTAAAGGTATACTTAGGATAAAAAAAGGCTTAAATGCTCAATTGGTCCCTTAACTTGATTTCAAGTATCGGTTTGGTCCCATAAGTAATAAAAGGTCCGTTTAGGTCCCTTAACTTTATTTAAAGTATCAGTTTGGTCCCTTCCGTTAATTTAATGCAAAAAAAGTTAAATTTTGGTCCCTTAACTTATTTAATTAGTATTAGTTTGGTCTCTTAGCTTATTTAACGTTTTTTTCAAGTATCGGTTTGGTCCCATAAGTAAATGACCTTTTCGAGATCTCTTTGCGGTGAATGTTCGAATAATATCAACATCATCAAGTGAGTTTTGTTGTGCGTGTGTGAAAAATATTTGAGTTTGCCCAATTTTATTTATTTTTAAGTGGGTTAATGGGCAATTGGATTGGACCTAATATAAAGAAAGTACCGATTGAGCCTGGATGAGTGCCCGGGGTCGCCGGACGGTGTCTCCACCACTGCTAGTATTTGTTGGCAGCAATCTCGGTTACTTTGACTTAGAGAAGGAGATGCAAATTCTAAATGTTTTCATAGCATTATGTCAAGTCATCGTTGTGGAAATGGATTTACTTCTGTTCTTGTTGACGACACTCAGGTAGGTGGAGGGAGTGGGTAATGTGCATAGTGTTATTTAATTTGCGGCTTCATTTCAAGATGCGTAATGTTGAGAGGCCTAGTGTGGATAATTTTCAGTTTCGTACTTTGACTCCTATGGAAGGGATGAATTTGATTAAACCTTTATGTATCGAGGAAGTGAAAGTTGCAGTTTAGGATTGTGAAAGTTATAAGAGTCCTCGACTGGATGACATCAGTTTTAGTTTTATTAAAGAATTTTGGAATGAAATCAAATACGACATTATGAGATTCATATTTGAGTTCAATCTAAATGGAAGGCTAGCTAAAGGTATTAATTATACTTTTACGGCTCTTATACTAAAGATTGATAGTCCTCAATGTTTGAATGATTTCCGACTCATTTCTCCAGTGGAAAGTTTGTATAAAATTATGGATAAATTGTTAGCAAATAGACCACAACTAGTTATTAAGGGGGAGTAATTTCTGAGTCACAGTCAGGTTTTGTGAAAGGCATGCAAATTTTTGATGGGATTCTTATAGACAATGAGGTGGTGGGCGTGGCCGGAAGTTAAAGAAGGATTTGTTGTTGTTTAAAGTGAATTTTGAAAAAAAAATACTCCATCCGTTTCAAAATGAGTGTCAGTTTAGCCAAAAAAACTGTTTCAAAATGAATGTCACTTTACATTTCCAATACAACTTTAATTTTTTACTTCCAACTTTACCCTCAATAAATACTCAAATTTTTCTCACACAATTTTCAATGCAACTTTAAGTTTGTCTTTTTCTTCTAAAGTAAGGGCAGTTTAGTAAAAGTGTTATGTCTAATGATTATTTCATTTTATTCCTTAATATGTGTGCCAAAATCTTAAACGACACTCATTGTTAAACGGAGGGAGTATGATTCTGTTGATCGGGGGGGTATTTGGATGTTGTTATAGAAAAATGATATTTCCAACACTTTGGAGGAAATGGATGAAGGAGTGTTATGTTAGTGCTAAAACTTCTGTTTTGGTAAATGGAAGTCCTAGTGAAGAATTTCCATTGAAAAGGGGGTTGAGGCAAGGTGACTCTCTTTCTCCTTTTTTATTCATGTTGGCAGCCGAAGGTTTACATGTTACGATGATGCCCATGTTGGAATCTAATATTTTTACTGGGTATCGAATTGGCAGGTATGACCATATTGTTATTTTCCATCTTCAATTTGCCGATGATACATTGTTTCTTAGGGTTAAAAGTTGGGTGAATGTCAGAGCTATGCATGTTGTTCTTTTACTTTTTGAAGCTATGTTGGGTTTAAAGCTAATTTTCACAAAAGCTCGTGTGTTGAAGTTAATGTCAATGATTCTTAGCTGAATGAGGCTGCTTAACCCTAACCATGTCTCTAATTGGTCAACAACTTTAGGATATGGTTTCACCACTTTTATCTTCTTGTTATTTTTATATTATGCTAGGTATGAGTGTATGAGTATTTTAGCATGCCCTCCTATCTCTACTCGGTTTAGTTTAGTTTCATTCGTTTTGTCTGGCTGCTTGATTCTTATATCAACGAACATCAAATCTGAAATAGATTGGGCTATGATTATGATGACCTTCTTCTATCCAAATTATATTGCTATCAATATGAGAATAATATGAGCATACGGTAGACTAGAATATGTACTGGTTGATTATTATTTCGATGCACAAAAGTCATTTGAGCGCTTTGAAATTAGTCTAATGTCTGACTATTAATTTTTTGTTTTAAGCCTCAATTGTTTCTAACACTACATTGAGAATAACACTCTTTTAATATAACCTCATAATCTCTTTTAATTATTGATTGTGAGGTTATGGTGAAAGAGTGTAACACTCAATTCGTTTCTAGATACATTAAGAAATAACAACAAACAATCTTAGTAACATGTTAGATTTATTTCAATTGACTTACATGACATTTGTCCATATAAGTAATAATAATTTAGCTCATATTCTAGCCAAAATGCTCATATTGAGAGCAATAGAATTTGGATATAAGAAATATACATATTCTATGCTATGTAAATATATCTACTTTAAGAATATTATAAATTAAAGTGATGAGACTGTTGTTCATTGTATTTCGCTTTTTTTTTCTTTTCATAGTCGTCCCATTCTAATCTCCTACGGAGGATCTTAGACGATTTTACTTTGAATTGAAGTAGACATGAGTGGTAAACAAATATATATTTTTTCTTTTTCGACCAAAAAAAATACAATAAAACTCATCATTTAAGTGATGAGACTATTGTTCATTATATTATTTCACTTTCTTTCTGTTTTATTTTTCTTCCATAGTCGTCTCCTTCTAATCTCTTAAGAAAGGAGCTTAGACGGTTATACTTTGAAATAAAGTTGACATAGAGATGGTAAACAAATATATATTTTTTCTTTTGCAACCAAAAAATTACTTTAGTAAAAAATAAAATTCAATTTTGAAAACTACTGTCTACTAGGGAAGACTTAAAAAAGTTTTTTAGCAACAATTTTTTGTTCCATACTTTAAAAGAAGACTTAAAAAGATCAACTATAGTTTTTACATGGAAGTTGTATTTTCCTTAAAATGGTCTCAATACAAATTCTAGAATACACAAACATAGGAAACTACAGTCAAACAAAAAAAAAGGTTAAAAATTCCTTTAGTGGCGCACACTTAATTTTAATTGCAATTCTACACTAACAATCGATCTTACCCCACTAAGCGGGTCGACTACATGAATCAAACGACGCCGTAGTGTTCCTCCACCTCTTTTGATTTGTCTCTCCTACTCCTCTTACTACATTATCTTTAGGTCTTCTCTCTACATGTCCAAACAACCTAAGCATATTTTCTACTATCTTTTTTTCTATATGTGCTATCCTAACTCTCTATATAATGGTGTCATTTCTTATCCTATCATGTCTAGTCTTACTACACATCTAACGTAACGTCACCATCTCTGTTAGCTTACTTTATGTTCGTGTAGGTTCTTTACAACCCAACACTCTGGTTCGTACAACACCGTTGGTCTTACCAATGTTCAATAAAAAAAATCCCTTCAATTAAGAGTTGCTTTCGCATCACATAAAACCCTTGAGGCACTCCTCCATTTCAATCACCCAACTTGGATTCGATGGTTAGGATCTTCTTATATTTCTCCGTTGTTTTATACTATAGACCAAAGATATTTAAACCATGTAACTTTGCTCTCACCTCGAATCCTGTTATGGGTTGTTTTTCGAGCTCCTATGGCGGCGATTGAGTTAATTTTTTTTTCCTTTCAAAGCCACTTCAGATTCGATTCAAAGTCTGGTTTCTCTAGATTTCGAAATCGATTTTTGTTTTGGATTGGATTCTTTGTTCTTCTTTTGGTTCTGGGTTTGTGCATGTTTTGGTTCGTGATGTTCCAGTTCGTACTAGAGGGTTGGTCGGTGGTGGTGCCACTGTTGTTTGGTGGCAGCTCTATCGTCGGAGTCGGATTGGTGGTTTGTGTTTGTTTGGTTTTGTTGGTGGTGTGGGTGTGTTTTGTTTGCTGGGTCGCCGGATGTTTGGTTTTGTGGGTCTCTAACGACGATTTGTTTTTGTGTTTATTTTGTTGTTTGATACGAGATTGGGTGGTTTTAGACTTTGCTCAATTTGCAGTGGTTGCTTGTTACTAAAAAATCTGAAAGGGTCGGTGTGTGATTCAAAGACCCGAAAGGTTCTGGTTTGTTTAACCCAAAATGGTATGGTTAATGACGTATTGGACTCATCCCTTGATCTGAGTTCTTACGGGTTTGTGTTTGGTGGTATGATTTATTCGATTCTCTGATATTCCAGGTTTGTTGATATCTGCAGGTTTTGAGGGGTCATGTCTACCTCACGTATTGCTCGAAAGGGCATTTTATACTTGCTGATGATCAGGGAGCTGTTGACACTTGAATTTTGATACTGTGTTGGCGGTCAATCCATTCACCATTTTTAAACTCTAACTTTCTTGCAGATGTTCACGTTTCATATTTTTTTATGTAACCTGGTTTCGTGCCCGTACGCGGGTTCGCTGAGTTGCATCTTTGATTAGTGGATTTTTGTTAAGATAGATTAGAGTTGATCCACTTGGACTGATTTACCACGTTGTATTTCTGTTTGGGTTATTTTTGGGTCAGGTCTAGTGTCCCTCCAATCTTTGTATTTCTTTGTTTTTATTTAATTTAATTTTTGTCGCCTAAAAAAAAGATATGCAACTTTCACCTCTAAGCTAAAAACGATTTACCTCCTGCTAAAATTACATTCCATATACTCTATATTGCTTCTACTCAGGTGAAAGTCGTACGTTTCTATGGCTTCTTGATTCTTATATCAATGAACATCAAGAAATTGCTCTTCTCCCAACAAAAATTGCTCACTCCTAACCGAACTTCCCTACGTGACTTAAGTCAGATAGGCATTATACCCACCGTGACTTAAGCCATGTTGGAATACAACCTACATGACTTAAGTCACCTTCGGTACATCCAACGTGAGTTAAGTCACATGACGTGTATTTCTCATTCTTCCTCATTTCACATTTAAAATCTCAAAAAACTCTCTCAAATCATCCAAATCCCCAATTTCTTCATGTTCAAATCAACCAACACTCTAATAACAAGTAAGTTTTCATAATCAAGTACCATTAACATTTTATGTTTATATGTTACATTTTTTTCTCTTAAATCGGAAATTTTATAGTTTTAGGGTTTGTTTAAATTTTGATTTTTTTTTGAAAGAAATGATACAATGTTTACACGTAAATGACTTATGTTGCTTAAATGTTTAGATGTTTGCATGTTTATGTTGTAGTTTTTAGTTTTAGGATTTATGTATAATTTGCACTCCAACTGTTTGATGAAATGTTTAAATGAGTTTTTTCATTGATTGTTTAATTTCTAATGGTGTAGATCTGAAACAATGGACAATTAGTTCAGTGCTCAAGTATGCTTCAACGGTAAAAACCCTTATTTGTTCAAGGATCGGGACGATGTCACGTTAAAAGATCTAAAGGACCAACTGAATGAAATCAATCAATGACTCAACCCCATAGACACAATGAAGATGGAAGACGTTCAATATGGACGTCTTGGGATATTGCGGTCCGACAATATAATGCTCACAAACAATGACTGCGTGAGGAGCATGTTCTCCATATTTCGTCAGCACCACATGTTCCCGCGGATTGAGATGGATGTTACGTTGCTGAGATCACCTTAATATATTCTCAAGAGTTTGATTCTGCCAGATGATTATGTTTAGGTAGGATTATTATTTTGTGTCATTATTTTGTTGGATTTTAGTTTAATTCTTGTTAGTTTGATGAATATGTTGGTATTGAAGTGTCTTATACTTAGCGTAAAAGTTTTCAAGACTATTTGAAAACTCAAAAGAATAAAGAGAACACAACATGTATTTTACCAATTCAACTATATAGGTTTTCACATCGAATTCCTTCGTATAAGATGAGTGTGACGAACATGAATGCATTTCTAAGATGTTGTTTTGAGCTTGATCATGCTCCTCTGCCAATTGAAACTTGTCAGTTGGCAGGGCAGTATGATTAAGTTCAAAAGAATATATTGAAATGCATTCCTGCTTGTCGCTACTCATCTTATATGAGGGAATTCAATGTGAAAACCTATAAAGTTGATTTGGTAGAATACATGTGTTGTGTTCTCTTCATTCTTTTTAGTTTTCAAATAGTCTTGCAAATTTTTACTATAAGTATAAGACACTTCAATGCCAATATTTTTGGCAAATTTTTAAGAATTTAATCTAAACCAAACATCTTGATGATACCACATATTTAGAGAGAATGTAATGTAACGTAGATGAAATTAAAACTCAATAAAGTTGTATATTTTTTGAATTGATTTCGTGTACTTGTGCAACTTTATTCAAATTTATTTGATGTTATTTTTGGAAGTTTCTTCGAGAGGAAACAATTCTTATTGTGAGAGGAGCAATTTTCTGGACATCAAATTTGAAATAGATCGGGCTAAGATTATAATGACCTTCTTCTATCCAAATTCTATTGCTCTCAATATGAGCATACGATAGACTAGAATATGGACTGGTTTATTATTATTTATATGCACAAAAGCCATCTGAGTGCTTTGAAATAAGTCTAATGTCTGACTATTAATTTTTTGTTTTAAGCCTCAATTTTTCTAAAAATGCACCCAAACTTGCAATCTTTTACAATAACCTCATAATCTCTTTCAATTATTGATTGTGAGATTATCGTGAAAGAGAGTAAATTCTGAATACATTTTTAGACACATTAAGAAATAACAACAAGCAATCTTGGTAACATATTAGATTTATTCTTGACTTACATGACATTTGTCCATAGAAGTAATAATAAATTAGCTCATATTCTAGCCCAAGATGCTCATATTGAGAGCAATAGAATTTTGATATAAGATATATATATATATATATATATATATATATATATATATATATATA
>Ga0228711_1008078_pt1 | contig 14923 bp, 9 predicted proteins | sample MedpolnodulmetaG_2_FD_177996 | JGI IMG/M metagenome (GOLD analysis project Ga0228711, IMG submission 177996) | Root nodule microbial communities from Medicago polymorpha collected in Santa Monica, California, United States - brown nodules | ecosystem: Host-associated > Plants > Roots > Nodule...
AAAAAAAAAAAAAGAAACATATTAAAACCCATTGTAAAAAAATAAAATTAAACCCTCTAAAAAAAAACATCAATTGAAAAATAAAAAACCCCAAATATGTACCTCTCTTAAACCCTAGTTTTAACATATCATTCAAATTGCTGCAAATACCACGGAAATTGACTGTCTCTGCTTCCTCGATTCACTTCCTCTTTTCTCTTCGGCATTACTGCATTGTGAATTTTGGCTTCCGCTTTCTAAGGTATTTGATTTTCATGGTGCTATGTGTTTTTGTGGGAATTTCATTTTATGCTGATCTGTGTTTTATATATTCTTCATAAAGATTTTGGTATTAGAAAAAGTTCATATTTTACTGTTTGGAAATTTTTGGGATATTATTGTGAACTATTTTGATGCTTTTTGGATGATGTAAATGTTAGTTGTTTAGTAGATTGGGTCTTATTTGAATTGGTTCAATTTAATTTCCTGATACCAAACACCCCCCACATGATTATCCGAAAATTAAGTTTCAGTTTACTTGTTAGCCGAGGCACAAACACCAGATATGACACTGACACTGAGATGTAGGCATTGATAATAAAATACGAAAATAGAAGTGATTGAATGTATAGTTGAATACAATGGACTTGAGGGTGTTGCATATAATATTTAATTTGGAGGTAGAATTGAAATAAAATAATTAATTTTATTTTGAAAACATAAAGTGATACTTATTTTGGGACAATTTGTTTTGGTAATGTGACACGTAATATGAGACAGAGGGAGTATTATATTGCTTTCTATCTGTATCAGAAATTTAGAATTAGAATTATAATGTGGTTGCATAATCAGAGATGGAGAGATTCTTTTCTTAGGGCAACTGAAAAAATATGTTTGACAAAATGGCTTGGAGTAAAAAAGGACCTTTCTTTTGAAGTCAATGGGCTCATAGTCTATCAGTTGCCATTTGGGGGGTTGTTTGATTTTGTTTTCATCTTCTTGAAACCAGAATTTGCTTGGAAGGTGACATTTAGTTGTGGCATTTTGCCATACCAGGTAGTAATGGCTTGTAGAATTCGGGAGCTGCTTTACAGTGGAAATCATTTTAGAACCAAAAAGACTGCAGCTCTTTGTCTGAGCTCAATGCTTTATCACTCTTCACAATATGTTTACGACATGCAATGGTATCGGAGTGAGTTTCCAAAGATAATAAAGTTGACCCAATCGCTTGCAAATGTGGATACAATTCATGGAAGACTTGTTGATGTAAATAGTAATTCAACTATTTTTGATGATCATATTGAGAATGAAATGCATACGTTCAAGTCTCTTGTCCGAGTGTTTATCGGGTGTCCATTTGTTCAGGACAAAATGAGACGTGTTTTGGCCTCCAACACAAATACGCAACATGATACATTTACCCCTTTCAGTAAAACAACCGAAAGAGAACCTAGGGTGATTGATTCACTGACTAAGGTGAGCAATTTTCTTGATGTTTCTGCTCAACAGAGGAAGGTGGTTCGTTTCAAAGTATGCCCACAGGTTACGCAGCATCATATATGGACCGGTGCACTTAAAGAAACACTGAATAATTTTGCAGTTGATTTGGATTATTTGGCTTCTCAGGGCTCAAATGAAGGTACTACATTGGGTCAGCAAATTATTCACAGCTGCTTGAAGTTTCTGACAGAAACTGCCAGTTTTTCTGACGCCGACTCATCATCATGGATGAAGTTTGCACCTTCAAAAATTGTTAATTCTTCTGATTCCCAGAAATGGGAAGATGTTCTTGCGATGTTCAATGACCTGATTAAATGCTGTAAAAGCGAAACAAGATTAAAGTCACATGTCGCTAAGGTTGAGGTCATGAAGGAGGGACTTTTACACATCAAGGATATTACAATCGATAACAGTATTGCTTACAAGGATGCTAGATATCTACAAATCCTGGTGCAGAAGAAGCTTTCAAAAACGTTGGGCCACTCATCTGGTTGCTTATTCACATTATTACAGTATTACCTCTATGGAAGAGTAACCGATATTGAAGTAGATCTGTGTGGTGGGATTTATAAAAATGGAAATGATAGCAGGTTTTGCTTGTCTATGGGAAGAATTTTGACTTCAGATAGTGAGAGGATGGTTGGGCGTGGTGTGAAGCAGTTGGATCGAGCGCTTGGGCTTTTCAAGTTTGTATGGGAAACAGCTGGAATGAAAGGGCATTTGGACTTACGAGGCCATTTGTGGTGTGTTGGAGCAGACAATAGAGTTCTTAGATATAGAGGGAACATGTATTTTTTGCACGGCGTATGCCTGTGACCAGTGGTTGCATTGCAATACCATCTTATTTTACACTGGATTGAATTAGTTATCAGTTAGCGGTGCCAATGGCAACTCAAATTCAGGATCTTCATTTGATATTAATTTGTTTTAAAGAACCAATTGTTCTCCCCTGATTTTAGAGGAAACTAGGTAACAAATGTGGTTGTCTTTGACAAATGAGATAATGTGAAATTGGGGAAAAGTATTTTGCTGGCAACAGAAGCAATAAAAAATTATTTCTCAATTTTTATATGATATTTCTACCTCATTCATTTGTGTATTCTCTTTTTGTTTGTATCTTTATGCTCCTTGACTTTTCTTTTTTCTTTTTGACTTGATACTTATGCCTAAAACCGATGGTGATTATGTGTCGAGACCATAACATTAGTAACTTATTAACCATGAAAGTCGTCAATTTTGGATATATATATTTTTTAATTTTGAGCATTTATCTGTATTATAAATTGTGAATCTTGTATGCCTAATCTTCAGTATAGTGGGCATTCTACTATAACATATTTTGGGGTTTGCTTCTTCGTGTTGCTACCCGGGACTGACAGGTGACACCCATGGTATTCATAATTTTGGTATGGTGGCCACCCCACTTACTTTTTCTTGGCTAATTGCTTCATGTTAAACTATCTAGGATTGGCAACTTTGTTTGATACGCAGTAGTTTTCCCTTTGTACTTTTATTCATATAGTTTCTCTAAACGTGTGCAGTTGTAGGAATGGTGGGTTTATCTCTAGGAGAACAACATTTCATCCAAGGTGGCATCGCTCAGGATCTTCGGTGTGATGGTAGAAAGAGATTAACTTATCGACCAATCCATGTTGAAACTGGAGTTATTCCTCAGGTAATGCTTTGATGACTTGGCACTTGCAAGGGTATCTGAATGATTTGACCCCAGCCAGCTGAATTTTTCTTTATTCAAATAGTTTTAATTCGTACATTTGATGACCTTAGGCAAATGGTTCGGCAAGAGTAAAAATTGGTGCTACAGAGGTCATTGCCAGTGTGAAGGTTTGTTAAAATGTTGGAATTGATCTCTTCTTTCATAACTCATACCTTACTCTAGTTTAATGGTACAATTGCTTTTTTATTTTACTTAAAATCACGTTCGTTTTTCTACTGATCATACTATATTGGCTACACAAGTGCAGGCTGAACTTGGAAGACCAAGCTCAATGCAACCTGACAAAGGGAAAGTCTTCATATACATTGATTGTAGTTCAACTGCAGAGCCTGCTTTTGAGGTTGCATGTCTTGCTTCCCTTTATCTAGTGAAGCCAATCAAATATTCTGGTTTACTTCATGTTATATAAGTATCTTAAATAGGGATGGAAATGAGTTGGGATGAGTCAAACTTGGTTCAACATGACTCAATAAGAACAAGGTCAACTCAAAGCTTGACTCGAGTTCAACAGGAACTTATTTTTTTTCATCAATAAGTGATAGACTCTCGTCAATCATAGTGTTTTCCAGTATTATCAAAAAGTGGCCATGCTAGTGCAATGATGGTACAGTGTCAGTTATTTACAAGCCACCATATACATGCTATGGTGCGGTGCACAATGGCGGCTGCCATTCTCATGGCACCAACAGCAGAAATATCATTTGATTTGAGACTTCCAGTAGCTAGCCTATTGCTCTTCACTTTGGCCGGTCAAACTCTTCAGCGACTGAACTCAGCTGATTAGCCACCTTCCATTACTGCCAAACTTCTTTGGCGCTGTCGCATCTCCGGTCACCCTCTCCACCACCTTCCATTCTATGACAATGTTCCCTTTTAAGTGAACAAACATTTTATTTTATTTTTTTCTTTTCTGGCAACTTCTTTTGTTCTCCTTGTTCTGTTCTTTCACTTGTTTTGTTCCCTTTCAAATATGGCACCACACCATATTTGTTACTTTTATAGACACCATCCATCTGCCATAAACCGCAATACTTTTGCAGCAGATTTTTGCTCGTCACCATGAACAGCCTTCTGCCACAAATAACAGTTGTGTTCTCTATTAATTATTGTGTTATTTATCGTTCTTATTTTTAAATACCTTTTAGTGCTTCAATATAATTAGTTTTATTTGGTGTTCTATATCTTTTGTATATGTTTATAGGGAAGAGGGGGTGAAGAGTTGTCAGCAGAACTTTCAACTGCTCTTCAACGATGTCTCTTGGGTGCTAAAAGTGGAGCGGGTATATCTTTCTCCTAACATGAAGATCGTGCTCACTCATACTTCTCTTCCAATGCTCTTATTTCTTTTCAATTTTATATTTATTGCTGTTGAGCCATACTCTTTTTTTCCCTGCCAGGTGCTGGAATCGATCGCACTTCTCTAGTTGTTGTCGAAGGAAAAATTTGTTGGGATCTTTATATTGATGGACTTGTTGTCAGTTCAGATGGAAATTTGTTAGACGCTCTAGGTGCTGCCATCAAGGTACAACTTAAAATGAATATAAAATGATATGCTATAAATGCTTGAAAAAGATGAGGATAATGGATTCTTGGCTATAAAATGAGGATAGCAGTTCAGACACAAGGGATCATCCTTTTATGACATTGTGAATATGTTTACTTTCCAATTTGTCGTCTTGATTATATTTTCGCTGTTGATGATACAAACATGATATTGGGCTGTTTAAAAGATGTTAACTAAGATCTCCCCCTCCTTTTTTAAATAGGAATTTTATGAAATGGTTTGAAGTTACCTGAAACTTGTGGTCTTCTCTAATTGTTTCATTATGCTACAGCTGAAAACGTTCTAGTTGTTTCTAGTTGTTTTCTTTTTAAAATATCCCAGACGATCTTGCAATTGGTTAAATGGAGGTTTTTGCTCATGGATTTGCTATATTATATTACCATGAAGTTTAGAATATAAAGATATTTTTAGGATAAGATTGTGTTTGGAAGAGTTTATTTACAACTTATTTGAATTTATATTATAAAAGAGCATTTGTGCAAGTGCTAGGGGGAACTTATAAAAAATAACTTATGTTCATCAGTTGTTTTTAGCTTATTCCAACTACCTTTTAGCTTATGAAAACAAAAAAGTTAACTTCATTAATTTCCTCTTTGATAAAAAAAAAAAACTTATAGATAAATGCGTATATGATTAACACTTATTCAACAAGCACTTTTTTAAGTTGTTTAACAAAAGCAACCTTAACTGGAAAGGCCCTAACATATGGTTCTTGTTATTCTTTTAGGCTGCTTTGAGCAATACCGGTATTCCAAGCGTCAAAGTTACTGCTGATGCATCAAGTGACGAGCAACCAGAAGTTGACGTAAGTGACGAGGAGTTTCTGCAGTTTGACACATCTGGAGTCCCTGTGATAATTACACTGACTAAGGTAACATACTTATGCTATCTTGTGTTCTAAGATTGACAATATTTTGTGAATTTCATACAATCTCTATTTCCTAGATTGGGAGGCACTATATTGTGGATGCCACGCCTGAAGAGGAATCACAAATGAGCTCTGCAGTTTCTATCTCTGTTAACAGGAAAGGGCACATCTGTGGTATAACCAAACGAGGAGGTGCAGGGTTGGATCCAAGTGTCATTCTTGATATGGTATCTGTGGCTAAGCATGTAAGCGAGCAGTTAATGAATAAGTTGGATTCAGAAATAACTTCTGCTGAAGCTGAAGACGAGTCATGATGTAGATATTAGTGATCACTAGGATGTGTTGTACACTAATATATTCAGTCATTGACTTGGACAAAATTTGTAATTTGGTAGTTCTTGCTAAGTATGTGTACACTATAGATATTAGAGATGGTTGTTTGATGCCATGAAGATTTTAAATTGTGGTAGAGAGTGATGCATTTTTGGTACCCACTAACTGAAATGTAACGTTCTTGTATGACATGCACTTCGTGATGAAATTAGTACATTTTAAGGTTACATAAGTTCTCAAGTAGGAAAATTAATTTTGAACTTGTAGGAAAATGACGATATTGGGGGGTTTTGTCAAACACAAGGCAAGTTTTAATTAGATTAAATTTAAAATGTACATCATTTGATGAGTAAAAATAATATACAGATAAATCGTTTGAAAATGACAATAAATAGATAAGTTACAATATTTTGAGAAGCCAAAAATAAAGACTGTTTTGTATCTGCTATTTTTTTGTCAATAACTATTTGATATTTACTTCCCTAAAAAAAAACTATTTGATATTTACTTGAATATTTTTCTTTTTACTCGTAAATATACTTTTTCCCCTTTGAAATACTAATTTGATAAAAAAGAAAGTTGAATATAATAACATTTTAGGCCCCTTTTTCTTAAGCCATGTAGTGATTGCTTATTTTTTTTGTTTTGAACACTTAATTTTTACAAGTATTTTTGTTTTTCAACATATTGATATATCACGGGGAAAATAAAGAAAAATCTGGTGCACAAAAAACAAAAGAAATAGGTGTGAACATGGGACTTGGCATGAAAGTGAAATAATGATATAGTATAGTACAATAAGATGAATAGTGGGCAGTGGAAGACAATAAAAATGAAAAACTTAATTGCAAAGAGTTGACTGATGTCGACCTATCCACAATTTACACCAAAAGTGCATGTCTTGCTCTCACTTATGATTATGAAAATCTTGGTTGCTTCACCTTCTTTTACTTCTTACTGTGCTTGCTTTCACTTCAAATCTTCTTCATGTTCTCTTCCTTACTAGTTGTTCAATTATTTCTGCTTCATTAATAGCAACAAAAAAGAGAGAAGGAGAAGATTCTAATCAGTGTTTGTCTGATAGTAAGTCCTGCTTACCATAATCTGCAACTTTAACTTACAGTTGATTCTCACTAACTATCACCATTTATTGTTTTGTGAATGATTTTGATTTAGCAAATCTGGGATAATCTAGCTAGTTTTTTTTTGGATATGCAAATGTTACTATATTGGCTGTTATGATATTGTTTGAATCTCGATCATTTAATTCTATCATTAGCCACTGGTAGAATGCTTGAAAGACTGCTTGTTGCTTGGGACTCAGCAATGATTCTAAGCGAATTATTATTTCCTAATTAATTATTTTGTATTTCAGATGACATCAGTCCTTTCTGAATGCTTCAAAGTTATTGCGGAAAAATTTCTGGATCTGACAATAGGCGAAGCACGTTACCTATGTTGTTTCAAGACCATAGTTGAAGAGCATGAAAGGGAAAAGTGCAAGCTGAGAGCAAAAAGGAAAGGTGTACAAGAAAATGTGAATGTGGCAAAGAATAGAGCTGAGGAGATAGTGAATGATGTTACAGTTTGGATCCAAAATGCTGACAATATTATCGATGAAAACACTGAAACAAAAAGGACTTGTTTTTTCGGATGGTGTCCAAATTGTATGTGGCAATACCAAAGAGGCAAAAAACTAGCGTTAAAGACGTTGGAGATTGCAGAACTTAAGGGACTTAACTTTGAAAGTGTTGGCCGTGCCGGTAAGCTTCCTGGTGTGGAGTATCATTCTTCACAAGATTTTATTGAATTTGAGAGCAGAAGCTCCCAACATAAACAACTTTTGGATACAATAAAAGATGACCAAAACTTTATGGTTGGATTGCATGGTATGGGAGGGACTGGTAAGACAACATTGGTGCAAAGAGTTGGTAATGAAGTCAAAAGATCAAACCTATTTGATGAAGTCATCTTTACTACAGTGTCACATGCCCCTGATATCAGAAAGATTCAAGATAACATTGCTGTTCCTTTAGGTTTGAAACTTGAAGAAGGAGACCAGTTGCAAAGGGCCAAAAAACTATGGTCGAGATTAATGAATGGGGAAAGGATACTTGTAATATTGGATGATGTTTGGGAGGAGCTAAAGTTTGAGGATATCGGTATCCCCTCTGGTAACAATCACAATGGTTGTAGAGTTTTGCTTACTTCACGCAAGATGAGTGTATGCAATTCAATGAGCTGCCAAAGCACGATTGAGCTAGAGCTCTTATCTGAGGAAGATGCAAAGATTCTTTTTGAAAAGCATACTGGATTAAGGGACGACTCGTCGAAAAGTTTGAAAAAATTGGCACAGCAAATTGCGAATGAATGTAAAAGATCACCTGTCGCGATTACAGCTATAGCAAAAAGTTTGAAGCACCAGCCTCTGGAACTTTGGAAGGCAGCTTTTAAAAGCTTGAAAGAATTTAAACAAATCCGCAATGTTGATGAAGATTTGAAGATCTATAAATGCTTTCAGGTGCAAAAATTTTAACCAATGTATCTTACCATTATGTGGAATCAGCTACATGAATCAAACAATGCCATAATGTTTTTACTCCAAATTCTTGTTGATGATTTCAGGTAAGCTATGAAAATCTTAAGGATGAAAAGGCCAAGAAACTCTTCTTGTTATGTTCTCTATTCCCTGAAGATTATGAAATTCGTGTGGAAGATTTAACCAGATTTGGGAAAGGATTAGGCATATTTGGAGACGTTGACTCGTATGAAGCAGCAAGGATAGAAATGCTTACAGCGAAAAGGAAACTCCTAGATGCTTGTTTATTGTTGAAAGGTCAGGAAGGACGTGTCAAAATGCATGATCTGGTACGTGATGCGGCACATTGGATTAAAAACTATGAGATTCAGGTGATTATGGGATGCAAAATTCATGCAACAGCAAAAAAAGGTACCATGACATATTTGTATTGCCACGATGTAAAAAGATTTTCCCCCCTTCTGAATCAGTTGGATTGCACCAAACTTAAGATTCTGATAATACTTTGCTTAGACAAAGACGGTGTTGTGGAAATGCCACAAGCATTTTTTGAAGGAACTAAAGGTCTAGAAGTTTTGGCTATAGCCAAGGCCGAAAACATTAGGGGAAAGCCGAGTCTAGTTTTGCCACGATCAATTGAATTCTTAAAAAACATCCACACTCTATGCTTGAGAGGTTTTAATTTTGGTGATATCTCTATTCTGCTAAAACTAGAAATACTCGAGACTCTTGAGTTGAGTGATTGCTCAATCATTAGACTTCCCAAAGGGATGGTGAAACTAGAGAAGTTGAGATTATTGAGTTTGACATGTTGTGTAATTGATAAGAATCCATTTGAAGTGATTGGAAAACTTTCTCAACTAGAAGAATTGTACGTCATGCGAAGTCCGGACAGATTCAAATGGAGATTTGACAAAGAAGTTGTTGCTACCATTTTTGACAAATACAACATTATCCCGACATTGCAGAGGTACCATATACAGATAGGGCACGATTTGGGATTATATCATTCAGTGGATGACTCCATATCTAGAGCTTTGTCTATTGAATATTTTGACCCCACTTCAAATGCAACAATTAAGGACCTGGTGGAAAGAGCAGAGATTCTTCATTTGAAGAGGATTCAAGGAGATTATACAACTGTAACACCGCAACTAGTTGAAGCAATAGGAGGAGAAATGAATGACATGATCCATCTCAAGCTTGAGATTTGTTCTAAGATAGAATGCCTCATTGATACTAATAACTTTTCATCTTCCATTGGAAGCATATTCTCTAAGTTGGTTAGGATAGAGGTTAGAAGCATGGAAAATTTGAAAGAACTGTGCCATGGTCCACCTCCGTCTGACTTCTTTGGTAACATGCAAGAGATGAGTATCCATTTATGTCACCAGTTGCATGGAAGATTATTTGAAGGAAACTTGAACCTTGGTAGAATTAAGGTTCTTCAAGTTGAATATTGTCGCATGTTAACGTCTATGTTCACGCCTTCCACGGCTGCAAGTCTTGTCCTATTGGAAGAACTGATAATAGAAGGTTGCAAGGAACTGAGAAACATAATAGCATACGAGGAGGAAGAAGAAAACATACAAGAGCATATAGTTCAGCATGATGATAATGATCAAAAAGTTTATGGCTCAATTTTTCCAAAGTTGAAAACTTTTGACTTGATAATGTGTGACCAATTAGAATTTACAATCACAGAATGTGTCACAAGCAGTCCTTCTAACTGCCTTTTGAGACAGTCACTGATCCTGCGCCATGTTAGAGAGATAAGGCTCAAAAACTGTTTAAAAATAAAAGTTCTGTTCAGTCTATCGGTTGCTCGAACAATGTTGTTGGAAGAATTGAGAATTAAGGAATGCCATTCATTGAAGAACATTGTAACAGATGTTGGAGATGACCAGAATTGCGTGACGCTTGGCTCAGTCTTCCCAAGGTTGAAATTCCTGAGTGTTCAGGATTGTAGCCAAATGGAATATATGTTAGGACAAGAACACGAAGAACATAATAATAATGACACAGAGGTTCATATTGATCTCCCAGAATTGGAGCATTTAACTTTCTCTAGAGTACCAAAACTCGTCAGTACTTGCTCCATACGCTATAATGCCACATATCCATCTTTGAAGGAGTTTTTTTTGGAAGGGTGTCCCGAGTTTACCATCAACTCTATTAGTGATTTCATGTTTCATTTGGGTGCAAGACAACTGGCCGACACATCCACCGAGGTACCAAAATTCTTATATTACGGTAGAAATTTTTGTTAAATGAAGTCGCATATTTTCCTATTTTATCATGATTGTTAATTTATTGTTTTGAACGCAATTAACCATGATTTTGAACTTCATTAGCCACAATGAGTTGTGACACCTTGTTATTTTCATTAACCATCCACTGATCGTAACTAACCATATATTTGTACTGCGTTAACCATCAAAATTGACGACGAAATTTAATGTCAAATTTGTGTAAAATCAGAGAAGAATAAACCGCCATGGATGAAAGAAGAAAAGCTCCAAATTGGAGAAAGATTGTAACTGTTATTATTATTATTATTATTATTTTGTGAATGTTCATTACAAACAGTTATATACACATTGGTGCCAGCTCATAACAACTCTAACTAACTAGATGCAAATGGAATTACAAGTGAAATTCAAATGTAAATGCAAATACATCTAACTAGTTAACTTGCGTGCCAAGCTATCTCTTTTGTCTTTATTTTCTTCATGTGTTGATATAAAATAACAACTCTTAGAGTAATGCTGCACACTTTCCTTAAGAAATACCTTTGAAACTCCACATAGCTTCAATACAATGTTTTTGGTCCACACATGTCCTATATTTGGGTTGTTTCTCATGTCAAGTTCAACTAAGTAGTGTATGCTTCAATTCTACAGGACATAGGAGAAATCATGAAGCATTTCCAGACTCTAGAAAAGCTATGCATAGAGAACTCAGACATTCAAGGGATATTTTGTCTTGAAGAACATCCAATCATTGGTCAACAAATGAGCTCAAGTTTGCAATCCTTAAAATTGAACAATCTACATGATCTAAGGTATACATTCATGGGTCCAAAAAAAATTATGAGCCTCCAAAATGTCAAAACTTTACAAATTGAGGGATGTAGTAAACTCAAAGTTGTCTTCTCAGAATCTGTTTTGAGAAGCCTGCCACAACTTACTTATCTAGAAATCAGCAACTGTGGAGGATTACATAAAATAATGGAAGACAATGAGGAAAATCAAAGGCAGACAATTCCTCAATCTCAACTGATATGCTTTCCGAAGCTCGTTGCACTTATCATCAAGAGTTGCCACAGTTTGAAAAGTCTCATCTCTGTCACCACATTCCAAGAGTTTCCAAAATTAGAGCTCATGATCATAAAAGAAGCCTCTCAGTTAGAGGACATGTTTATAAGTGAACCACATGATGAGATTCCTAATCAGAAACTTCGGCTTCCTAAACTCAAATATCTAGTGCTTATGCAACTGCCGAACCTCACTGATCCGAGCCAACATATGGAGTTGCAGAATGTGACATACAGCATAGTGGATCATTGCCCTAACCTTTCATTTGATTCAACAACTACTCTTGAGGACTTAAAGAATATATTAGAAGGTATGCACTTTGTCTATCATAATTGTCTACTTATTAAGAAAACTTTTATTGTTATTGTAATTTTCACGGTATAAACTAGTACCTTCTAAAGCAAGAAATCTTTTTTCACATCTAAAATATACCACTCACTTTTCTTTTTTGCTATAATTTTGACAGTTTATTCTTTCTTATTTTAGATAGTAACATTGATCGCGATGTTCACTGGGAGTTATTTGAAATATTTGACACTATAGTGGAAGAGGCTGAAAATGAAAATCCAATATCAGTAACCACTCATCAATTACCGATAGTACAGGAAGTTCAAGATGTGCAGGTTGAATCAGCACCTCAAAGGGAGCTTCTTTGTTCACAGGTTAATACGAACTAATCTATCTATATATGTCACATTGCACACTTGAATCATTTCTGGTTAATCTTACCATATAAGCGACATAATTGTATCTTTTGGTGTTGCTTAGATTATTGATGAAGCAGATAACAAAATTGTTGCTTTACATGATTCAAGAATGGAAACTTCATCAACAGATTTAGAAGTGATAACATTAACAATGCCTTGTCCAACCCCTTCAGATATCCATCAATGTGAAATAACACAAGTTGGTTTACTTGCTCTATTTGTAAATAACAACTAGTGTTGTATATGGAAATAAATGTCTTTAAATGTAACCCTTTCTTCATCATGAATTCACATAGGAGCTGGTGGATGAAAAAGAAGTTAGAGAAAGAAGTTTGCTTGACCAACAAGAAATGCTCAGAAAAGAAAGTTTCAAATTGGAAATTGCCGTGCCATTGCCTTATAATGTCTTGGTGAATTTCAGCTTTTATGATATTGTGCTTCTTAAGACAAAACATTGCAAACTCATGTATCCTTTTGTATTCCTTCAGTGTACTAAACAAACAGTGGAACAAAGTCATCTGGAGTGTCCTGAGGCAGATAAAACCATAACAGAAATATGGTCAACAAACTCAGAACCAAGGAAACAATCTCCAAGATCGTTACTTATTCCATTACAAAAAGCATCTTCACAGGTAATATTTTTCTGTTTGAATAGAGAAGTACATATGAGTATGTGAGCAGTAGGAAAAATAATATACTTGGTACCATGCAGAATGTTAATGGAAATGCTGAAGAAGTTTCAACTTCAGATGAAACCATCACAGTAAGTTCACAATGTCATTTAGGATAACAGAGCCTAAAACTAGTCCCATTAATTAATTACCTGGAAAAAAAATCTCTTATAGTAAATTTCTTTGATGCGTATTATCTTTTGAATTTAATTCATATATACTGTCATGGTAAAAAATTTGTACACGGTCAATCGATCATAATTGCCAGACCATTAAAAACATTCTACTTAAATCATAACTACTTCTAAAGTCACGCATATGATTGATTACGATCTGTTGACAAGGTAAAACTCTTTACACTGACAGTGTATCAAAATTATTCTCTTTCTTTTGAATGTGTTCAATCGCTAAAATCCCGTTTTATATCATATTTGTTTTAGTCACCGCAGTTAGTTGAAAAACAATCAATAGATGAACAAATTCCTATGGAACAAGGAACATTAAGAGAAAATAAGAGCTTCAATGGAACTCCTGATGAACATTCCAATCTTACACAAAATGTTAAAAGCTCTACAAATGGAAGTGTTTCTAAAGTAGTGTCGAGCAAAGCTGCATCAGCAGTCCCATCATTTCAAGAGTTGGATTGTTCAGCCCTTGCTCCAGTGGTTGCTTTATTGAATGAAACCTCTTCCAAGGTATTCCGTTGATTCTTTTTTGGTTTTCGTTTTGATGTTATTTACACATACTAAGAAAACCGATAAATTTAATTATTTCTGGTGGAATTATTTGTCATTTTTCTATAATACTCTTAACTATTTATTATCTCATTTCATGTATTAATAATTAATGTTGCATTAAACTTTGAAATTGACAAATAAATAGGAACAAATGCTTTTTACAAAAATTCCATTTAAATGGAGTAATTTTTTTAGTCATGTTATATTCATTGTTTGCGTGCATTTGGAGGAATGTTACTAATGGTTTAGCTATGATCTCATTTTATTTGTTTTAGATCTCTCCAATGACTGAAACCAATGAAACATGTTCCACTTCATCATCAATGCAAAGAATGTCAAGTAGCTTGTTGAGAGATAAATTCAACAAAAATGCCAAAGTTGATTGCTTTTCACCTGATACTGAAAACTCAAGTTCTAGCCTGATTCTTGAGCTGAAAACTGAACTATCTGTGTATCTCAACATGTCACTTGAGACTATCATTGACAACAATGTTTTCAACAATGTAGAGAGGATTGTAAATTCTTTAGCAAGGGAAACTACAGATGCTTTTAAACAGAACATTCTCAAAGACTTCGCAAATCGGTTGAAAATTTTCAAAGAAAGTGTTCCTAAAGCAATGAGCAAGTTGCAATCAAGTTCTGAGTTCATGTCTAATTATGAGAACCTTAATATGGAGCTGAATGTCAAGTTGAGTGAAGGACAAGAAAAAGTTGAAAACTTGGAGACCAAACTTTCTAAAACATTGGCAAAAGAGTATACTATTGATATGGAGATTCAAAGATTGGTTAATGAAAAAAGTAAGATTCTTGCTCAGAAGAACTTTCTTGCATCTCAACTTGATAAGTACACTCAAGTGGTATCAAAGGATTATGAAAAATGGAAAGGTTTGGGAGAGGAACTGAAATCATGCACTGATGGGTGGTTAAAGTCTAAGGAAGATTTGGCTCATGCAAATGCTAGCTGGAAGATCTT
>Ga0228711_1008079_pt1 | contig 14921 bp, 6 predicted proteins | sample MedpolnodulmetaG_2_FD_177996 | JGI IMG/M metagenome (GOLD analysis project Ga0228711, IMG submission 177996) | Root nodule microbial communities from Medicago polymorpha collected in Santa Monica, California, United States - brown nodules | ecosystem: Host-associated > Plants > Roots > Nodule...
GTACCAAGGAAGAACAACTAGTTCTGAACAATATTTACAAGGGAATAAGAAAAGATATACAAAAAAAGAAAGAAACTATTAACCTATGTCCAACATGGTGAACAGACTAAGCCACCAGCCATGTAAATTGAGGGGAAGAGTGACGTACTTCGCCTATGCCTGCATTTATTTTTGTTGAAAAAAAAATACACTAACAAAAACTTTGGCAACAAAATATTCTATGACTATCCAAAAAATCAAAATTATTCTATGAATGTCCATCACACCACAGTCCATGCATCTTATCCCAAAAAATATCACGGGGTATGCATATATAATTTGCACATATTCGTTGGTACATTGGCCAAATTACCCTTTCAGTACTTTTTCTATAACAAGCCCTGCAAATATAGGGATGCAAGGAAAAAGGTCAGAGACTCAAACTACATTGCACTCCAGTGTGTGAGATCTGATTCATTTTAGCAGAAAATCATGTTAAGAATTTGTTTGAGGTTGGTTTCACTTTCACACTTCATTTTTATGCTCTTATTATCTACACTTTCAGTTTGATGATTAAAAAAAATGAAGTATAAGATGTTCTGCTTGTATTTTTCAACTACTCTATTGAATGAGTGACTGTATTTTTTTTTATAACTTTGGATCCTCCTTCATGTTCTCTGATTATTTCCAAGTTGTAAATAAGTTTTTAGCTTAAGCTTTTTCTGCTAATTGTTGAAAATAGAAAAAATATTCCCTATTCAAGGCCTTTGTTTGCTGAAAGATTCAACAGATTATTGTCTACTCAGACTGAAAGGTATGGCCAAACAATCCTTCACTTTCTCTGTCTTAAGCTTACATTTTCTTTTTCTATTTATCTATAAGATGGCAAACTGTTATTTATTCTGATAAAAAATGACACCCTGAACGGAATCCTGTATCGCCTTTGAAACCTCTTCGGCAAACTCTTGACTTTTGGATTAATTTAACAACCATGATATAATACTCTTAGTCATTAGATTAATCCAATGACCTAGGCTAGGCCAAAAGAAACCATAGAGGATGATCAAATGATGCTCAACATTAAGTATATATTATCAAAAGGATCTTTGTTGTTTAATGTTAATGCCTTTAATTCATGTTTGATGTGGTGGTCCAGGAAGCTACAAGACAAGGTAGCACTGATAACTGGGGGAGCTAGTGGAATAGGAAAAGCTGCAGCAACAAAATTCATCAATAATGGAGCAAAAGTAATTATTGCTGATATCCAACAACAACTTGGCCAAGAAACTGCAAAAGAACTAGGACCTAATGCTACCTTCATAACTTGTGACGTCACAAAAGAATCAGACATATCTGACACAGTTAATTTTGCCGTTTCTGAATACAAACAACTTGATATCATGTTTAACAATGCAGGAATACCCTGCAAAACTCCACCAAGCATTGTTAACCTTGATCTAGAATCATTTGACAAAGTCATGGAAATTAATGTCCGCGGCGTTATGGCTGGCATCAAGCATGCAGCACGTGTAATGATCCCTCGTGGGACTGGGTCCATTCTATGCACTGCCAGCGTCACTGGAGTGATTGGAGGGATGGCACAGCATACATACTCGGTATCAAAGTTTGCGGTTATAGGCATCGTAAAATCTCTGGCTTCAGAGCTATCCAGGCATGGAATCCGAGTCAATTGTATATCGCCTTTTGCCATTCCTACTCCTTTTGTCATGAACGAAATGGATCAGATATATCCGCATCTTGATTCACAGCGACTTGTAGAAATTGTTCGTAATGTTGGTGTCCTGAAAGGAGCGAATTGTGAACCAAATGATATTGCTAATGCGGCACTTTACCTTGCATCTGATGATGCTAGGTATATCAGTGGACATAATTTAGTTGTGGATGGAGGTTTCACATCTTTTAAGAATTTGGAGTTTCCTGCACCAGATCAAGTGCAGTAGAAGAGCTTCTGCTTTCAATTTTAGAGTACAAGGACAATAAGAAAATAGTTGAACTTCATTGTTTTATTTACACATATTTTTTATTAGCTGTAATGGTAAAGAAAGAAATTCATACTTCACCAATTCAAAGGAGGGACCACAAACAGGATCTTGTTTGTGCTTCATGGCAGTAGCAAGGCTACTGTAGTACCAGAACAGGACTTGAAGGCTAACTAGGACTAGGCCTAGCAATTCAGATTAAATGATTGATTGGTGCCTGACACATGTTGGTGTCCTAACACACCAACATGCGGTTGGTGTCTATGTGTGCAGTGTTGGTGTCACGTCACGTGTCCGAGTGTGTGTCTCTTTATAGCTTGAAGGTAATAAAAGAAACAGGTAATTGGTAACACACAAATAAATCCAAGCATTCATAGCTAATGTACAAAGGTTCTTTTACATTGAACAATTAAATGTTAAAACAGAACGAGTGCATAGCAGAAAAACTCGATGCCTTTAAAGCTCCCTGAACCTTTACAGACTAAATCTGCTTCTACATTTCCTTCTTTCCTTAGGATGGTCAAAGAAACAAGACTTTGGCTTACTTTATCAACCCAATGATGCATCAACCACCTTGATTTAAATTTGGCTCTCAATATTCCATAACATCAGTATTCAATTTTAACAATACTTTCCAACAAAAAGGACAAAAATGAATGTGTTACCAAAAAATTATTTAGACTTGTTTTAATAAAACAATGAAGATCAAAGCTTGTTTAAAGGGGGCGATTGAAAGACCTTATTTAGACTTGTCTAATAATAATATACAAGGTTGGAAAAGCAAAGCTTATAAAAAATAGCTCATTATATATCATATGGTGAATTCAGCTTCTTTTTCAAATTATTCAGAACCTGTGCTGAGTTTACCTTTATTCCCTATCTGATTGTAGAAACATCTTACACACAAGGCTTTGTACAATAAAAACTTAAATAAGTGATTAATTAACTTGTCCATCCAAACATCCCCTTAAAGTTGAGTCAAATTCACCTTTTCAATGCTCTTGATTTGATGCATCATGCCGTGTGAGGAGCATCTCTGTACAAGATTAGTTTCATACCAAAAGGTTGGATACCAATTCAAGGACTAAAAATGCATGGCATTTGAATCCAGTCTGTAGAGAAAACAAGAGTGACTGAAGCTCTCAGAGCACCCTACAGTTTGATTGTAGATAGATAAAATGACTTCTTAAAAAGTAATATAAAAGAGGTAGTGATGGAACTTTATTTTTATCAAGAACAAGTACACATATCCTTCTCCTATTAAAGTTAGAAAATCGTGAAAGTTACTGATAGTGATCATATCCTATACACTAGTCACAAAGAGGGAATATAAAGAATACCAAGGCAGAGGTAAGCTAGCAGCTTAACTAAAAAAACTGATTTTCATATCATTCAACATTAAATAATGTATGCATCTATATGTAATTTAAAGAAAAACAGAAGAAGAAATGAGACATCTAATTCTGTTAAATGGGCGACAATTTCACAGTTGCTTAGCATAACATGTTTGTGATGAATCAGATTTGAAGACATTAAAATTGTTGTAAAGCTATCCAGCCTATTATTTACGAAAACAAAGATACTAAATTCAGTGTTGTGAGTTTTAAGGAGAAACAAATTGGAAGCAATGGATAATTGGCCTGTGTTTGTTTAACTGTCGTCTTGCATTTCAGTAAACATTGGAATAGAGATCTATCTATAAAAGTAGTGGATTAGACTAGCTTTTGAACTCTCAAGTCTCAACCAAGAAAACACATACACTTTTAGTGCGTATTTGGAGAAACAAAAAATCACGGTGCCACTGAACCGTGCGGCTGATTAGAAGCTACACCTAGTAGATGTCAACCACCGTGCATTCAGAACCAACACATTACAGAAACAAACACACGCTTAGAAAATTGGTAACACTCCATTAAGAAACTGGAACTGAACACATGGCCGCCTGTGTAAGAGCTTTCGCTCTTCCCCTGAGGCGACATGTATGATGGCTTATGCTCTTTCTATTAAACATAAAAAAAACTGACATAAATACCAGATTCAAATGAGAATATTGACTGAACCAAAAAAAAATCTCTGCCAACAGAATAAAGACAAAACAAACTGTGTTGAACCACAGTCAATTCATGTCCTTCATTACTCCATATACAAGAATATAATCCTTCCTATTTACCTTTTGACTTTAGTACACAAAAAAGATGCTAATATTGATAGTCAAGTTTGAATCGATGACCAAAGTTTTGATTCTCAGACTACATCAATCTTATTACATCCACTGATGCATGTGAGAGAAACCTCACGATCAAAATTGTAACCAATCATTTTTCCATCAATAGGAATCTTTATAATAACATATGTATCGGTGTATCACCTGTTGTCAATGACTAAGGGATCCCGACCCACACTTTCGAAGATTCTTAAACAGATATAACTTAAATCAGCCTGGAATCTGTCTAATGATTGATATCAAAAAACTACCATAGTACAAAGCCAGGCCATTGTGATTTATGTCACATAAAACTGTATTCATTTGGTTTATATGGAAAAACTATGCAAAAAACTTTGGTTCCTTTTGCTTAAAAAGCCTTTATGGTTCCCATGTTTTAGTAAGATTTATCATAGCTCTTGGAAAAATGGCTAACCAAGCTAGGTGAGTTTGAAAAGAAAATAACAAGTAATGAGATGAGGCCTATTTTGAATTTCATATGCACCGGTCAAAGATGTATCTCTTGACCACTTGCTTAAAGGATTCAAGTATCTACCACTTTGTGAAGTCTGACTCCAAATTTACTGGAGAGAATGGTTGATATCAATTTTTGTTTGTGTATTCTGATTCAGGATTTGTTTATGAATCACTTAATTAGACAGTTTGAAATTAGGTTTGGTGACTATAAATTATTAATCACCAATTTTTGGGTTAAAGAGCTCCATCCAGGAGTCTGGTACCTTTGATGCTTACGAATCTACCTTGCTAGACTATGCTGACAAAGATTGCATCGTATAATTAAGTGCCTTAATCAGTTACGAAAAGGAAATAGTTAACCAATGCATACTTTGGATGAAACTTTCTTATGAATGAATTGAGTCCTTAAAACGCAACAGAAAACTGAAATAAACACCATAAGATTCACAAGTCACAAGGTTCCAACCACTAAATCGGGTACAGAAATTAAAATAGACGACTAAATTTAATAAACTAGAACATCTAAAACAAGATTTCTCATTAAACTCGTAAGTTCATAAATCGATAATAAATTTAGTGCTACATGAAAGTGCCACCAAGAAAGTGAGTTAGGAAACTCGATAACAAAGAAACAAGTTACAAGACTATACTATACAATAGTAGAAGTGAAAAAACCAAACCATGTGGAGCTATGGAATTCAATTTGGGTGGCAGAATTGTTCAATCCGCTGAGCGATTAGGTTTACAGCCGCATTTGCAGATGTGTATGCCCCATGAAAACTTTCCTTGTAAGAAATAGTTTCCAATTCACGTGCCATATTCAACAAAATGTCAGCTAAATCAGCTTGTTTCCTTATCAAAGAATTGTAGTAGGATTTTGCAGCAACTCTGCTTATCTCCACATTGGTTTCCTCGGGACAGTATTCATCATCCAACCATTTATGTAAAGTAACCCTAAGCCACTCTGATTCCTAACAATTGTGAAGAAAAGGAAAAAAAACAATCAATGAAGATAATTATGTTTAATTGGAATTTGGAAGTATAACTAATCATAACTCACGTGTAAGTACCTAAACAATATTTAACTACTAATTCTAAGTTCTAACATGTACCTGGGAGGCATTGGTTGGGAGTAACCAATGAGGGGGAACACGAAGGTCTTCAACTTGGTCGTCATCAGGTTCGGGGAATGAATGAGAATGAGAATGAGAATGAGAATGTGAATGGGCACGACTACGAGTAGTGTGAACAATTTTTGGTGAAGAAGAAGCGTGTTGGTGGTGAGTGAGTGTAACGGTAACGGTAATGGAGGAGGAGGAAGATGGTGTGAATGGGAAGATGGTGCGGGGATGAACTAGATTCAATTTCAAGCTTGACATTATAGATGATGTTATGTTGTGTTCTCCGCTTGCTCGACTTGCACAGGGACAGGAGCTGCCAATATCAACCATTCATTCACAAACTTATTTATTTTCCTGGATCAGGCCTACTCCAAGGACAATGTAATTTTTATTACTTATGCTTTCTTCTAAACAAATGTCTCAACAACACCTATTCGCATTTCAATAATTTTAAAAGACAAAAGGTTAAATATGTTCAAGGCATATTTTTTTTGGTCGATATAGTTTTCCAAATTTCTTTTTAAAGAAAATTCAATTGACTAGAAATTTAACTATTTTCCGTTCTCTTCTCTGCTAACAACTTAACCATTTTTAATTAGGTCTAAACAAGACTTAAAGACAACAAACAGTAAATCCTAAACCAATTTTTTTTTTAAAAAAAACATTATCTTTGTCAAAATCACGATGTCATATAGCGATTTAGGTAATCTCATCAACCCTAAGTGATTATGAAGCATGGTTTAGTCATTGTTTGGTTGCCCGGTGAGATAGCCAAAAGGGAAGTTCATTTTTTCAAAATCAATTTTATTGTGTTTGGTTCTCTTCACCTTTTGAGAATCAATTTTGGATGAAGCTCCATTTCATAGCTTCTTGGAATCAATTCTCTCACCGTGAGTTTGGTTTCAATGAATTTCTCTTTTTTTGCCCTTTAGTTTAATTGTCTTTTACATACTGTTAACTCTCCTTTTCACACATATGTTAAAACCCATTTTAGTTTTTCACACACTCAAAAGCAATTCTAATACAAAATATCCAAACACGTTTTCATAAAAATCACTTCTGTTTTGAAGATATCCAAACATAAATCACTTTAAATTCAACTCAATTTTAATCAAAATCAATTTTATCAAAATCAATTCTCGTCACCTCACAACCAAACACATGCTTTGCTTAATACTTTCCTCTCGTATGACTTATTCTTCGTCTTAGAGTAGCAAGGGTCAAGGGACATTATAGATATATGTTTTTTTATTGCTACGTCGGGTTTTTTTAACGAATTTGTAGCAAAACCTCATTTTTTTTTTAGAGAAACAAGGGCAAAACCTCATTAAAATGGTAACAATGTGAACATTTAAAAATGTAAAAGACATAAACTGAAAAGAAAAATAACCAAATTGTTGTATGAAATTAAGCTTTGAGAACGTGAGAGTAATTTTGTCAAATAACAATCATACAAAAATGGATTGAAACATATTTTAATCACATAATTGGAGCATACTTTTAAAACATATATCAATTTTTTTTGACGGAACACATATATCAAATTAAAAAGTGAATAAATTGTGGAGCAAGTTCTAATTCTTTTCATACATGGAATAAAAATTACACAAAATTGAATTGGCCCCCATATGTTTGGAGGTTATACTTGAGTCTTTCTCTCTTCCTCTCCTTTGATTTTTATTTATATAAATAAATTATACTTGAGTCTCTCTAACCCCGACTGGCATCTAATCAACAATCACGACAATATGCGGATGAATCATCATAATCATCTACAATACTGTTTCTGAACTTTATAGATTTTGCATGATGGATCTCACATCATTTGCTATATTTTTTGCATCTGCAGCAGCTCCATAGAAACCTCTCCTTGATAGTCCAACACAATATAAACCATTCTTTCCCTTCCAATGAATGGGGTAACTTGGTTTCGGAATACCATCATCATTCAAAAGGTAATCATCCCCCTACCAAAATATAATTAATTAGTTTATATATAAAATCTAACATACGTCAAAGTATATATGATCACATTTTTTTTGGTTCATACATTTCCCATTTTCATGTAACATATATTAAAATAACGAGTCTTAGTAAGTTGTGCTTAAAAAAACTATTTTTTGTCCAAAAAAATGACAAGGAATCAACAAATATAAAATATGTCCCGTAAAAAACTATTTTTTTTTAACTTAACAAGAAATAGAAACTTTGTCTAATTAACTTTCATTACTGTTGTTGTTAATGTTGATCTATTCATCATCATTTTTTTTCCTAATATTTTGATAAAAATAATATTTAATACAATTAAAAATTTGATTAAATATGATCTAATAAAAAAGAGAAGAAAATTTCCAAACCTTAAGCCACTTGTGGGTTGATCTCTTGAAGCCGGTGCAGAAAATAATAGAGTCAAAAGAGTGCAATTGACCATTTTTGAAGAGGACATTCTTGCCACTTACGCATTCTATTTCCGCTGGTAAAACCTAACGTAACAAACAACACAATGTCCATTCGTCACGTCACAACAACAAACAAAGCTACCGCAATTATATTTTTGCACTTTTTAGATATAAACTCATTCATGTACTAACTCAATATGTAGATTTATATCATTATTTATTATCTTAATTATTCTTCAAGCAAGCTACTTTGTGGGGGGAATTGACATTTGAAGTCAGTTTTCCATCTTTTAAGTAAAATGACATTGAACCTTGTTCATAGTTAGATAACCTTTCACTTAAATAAATTTGTTTATGCAAATAAATAAAATACCCCTTCAAAAATATAGTAAATTACATATCTAATATAGAAATTATGACTATTTTTATAAGATTACTTATAAATTAAGAGAATTAAAAATAGAAACTCCCATTCAAAAAAAAAAGAGAATTAAAAATAGAGAGCGTAATAAATACTCTTAGATACTAAATTGATAAAATAATGATAAATTGATAGACTTAATTGACGGTTAAATCATGAGGCAAATTTTAGGTGATTGAAAGGTTCAACTTTCAAGTTACACCAAAGCAACCAATGCCTTTCAAGTTACACCAAAGCAAGCAATGAGAATTATCTCTAACGTACCTTTAACTCTCGAGATTTAATTTTGTGAAAGGTTCCAACGTCAATAATAGGATACTTCCCGTACTTGACCTTCATATAAAAGGGACCCTCACGAGGCCTACCAACCCCATAATTCGTGGCATCCCCGTAAACCATTTTACTAAGCATCACCATCACTGAATCCACCATATCCATTGACAAATACTTCATCAGAAACAACCCCAAATTCAGCATGCCCCTTGACAAAATGTGAACCTGCACATTGCATTGCATTCATTGGATGCACTTTATATTATTTAATTTTAGTATAAGTATTCTTTCAAAAAAATTTTAGTATAAGTATATCTGAACGTGACAGGCAAACTAATTAATTTTTTTTCGAGATAAGGCAAACTAATTAATAGTACTCTTTTAAGCAGTAGTTTAATGAAAGTTACATAATCAATCACAATCATATAATTTTCTTCACATCTATGTATAACAAAGACCAAATTTGCTCCAAAAAAAAAAAGAACAAATAAATCGCGAAATCAAATCCCTCAAATTTGACATGTTTAATCATAAAATCATAAATCATAATTATAACAAGTTCAAAGACTACAAATATTTACACATTCATCCCGTAATTAATATATCTATTCTTAAAATTTCTTCAGTTTTTCCCCATATATTCGTGCAAGGATGGATCCATAAATTTTATTAAGCGGAGTCAAAATTATTTACTATAATTATTTATATAACAATATATAAATGATGACATCATTAATGGTAAACAATAAACAATAGATTATAAAATTTATATTATTGTATATCAAAAAATTAAAGAGACTTGAATTGTAATTGTTCTCTAGGTTTTTTTTACATATTTTAAACGTGTTTGAGGATTTTTTAACGAATGGTCTTAATTTTTGCGTTGATGTTTGTTCCATTTCGTTAACCTATTGAGACTCAAATTTTGATCTTCTTTTACAAAAGAATTTAATTTCTAATATATTATTAGAATATAACACTAACTCTTGACCAAAAAAAAAAAAGAATATAACACTAACTAATTAATGACATAATTCTAATACTTGTGTATACGGATCTGTATCCTCTCATGTTTGAAAATATGAGAATTATATTAATGATTTTACCATTAAAATTAAAATGCATTGAACCTCACATGTGATTTTAAAAGTTGTAGAACCTAATGCATTTTAATGATAGATTATCAACAAAATTCTCTCTTGTTCTTTTTCACATGTGTGAAGATCCAAATCCTTATATACATCACATAGAGAAGATTTTAATGGTGTGACTGAAAGAAGTGTTTTCCCTTAAAAAAAAAAAAGTGGAAGAAGTTTTTTTCAGTGTAATTTACGCTTGTTTTCGAAGAAAGAGAAAGGCTCTTTTAAAGTTTAAAAGCTATTGGCAATGGCATTGAGACCGACAATCATCTTCCATTCATAATAGAGTACTATTGGTAGAACCTTGTAGGGTCATCACCATATTTAATGTGGGCTCAAAGTGTAAAAATATTATCTCATTATTGGTTAGAAAAAATTAAAGACCAATGGGGTCAATTGCCCTCAATTGGTTGTGAATGAATCCGTGCCTGTGTGTTGTGTCTGTGGCCTGTACAATTGTTACCTTGTACCTTCCATGAAGGGTATATGTGAAAAAACAAAAAAACATCTCCAAAAGTATTTATTTGATCAAAATCAAATACAATTGAATCGGTGATGTTTAAAAAGTTTTTACTCGGTCGATAAATGAGACCATATATCTTTCTTCAAAAAAAAAATGAGACCATATCTACAAGTATAACCAATAACAGAAACAATCATTCAGTTAAAAAAAAACTTAAAAACAAATCAATCATTTGATATGATTCATCACAAATACAGAGTTGGTAAGTATAAGTGTGATGAGATAATTAAATTACCTATCAATTGAAATTATAAAAGAGCACATTACTATCTATGCATCTGCACTTGATATGTTAAATGTATCATGAGTAATGAGTTCAATCTTAAATTTGATGTGTGTGTATCTTAAAAGGAAAACAAAACAGAACATACTTTGATTTCATTTGTGAATGAAATCAAATAGATGTTGAAAATAACAATTACCTTGCTACGAACAACAATGGAAGTTTTAGCACCATTGTTGATAAGATCCAATGCAATTTCCATACCAGAATTCCCAGACCCAACAACAAGAACATGTTCATCTTTAAACTCTTTCCCATTCTTAAACCCAGTTGAATGAATCACTTTCCCAGTAAAACTCTTCAACCCTTCAATTTCAGGTACAAAAGGGTCACTAGTTTCACCACTAGCCACAACCAAAAAACTTCCTTCATATTCCTCAACCTCACCAGATTCCTTATTCATAGCCTTCACCTTCCATTTCTCAGAACCTTCATCATAATTTGCATTCTCCACTGTTCTGTGATACAGAGGATTGATTTTGAAGTGAGCAACATAGTCTTCTAAGTATTGTAGAAACTTTTCTTTAGGAATGTATGATGGAAAAGAAGGTGGGAATGGTTTGTGAGGAAGCTCGCAAAATTGTTTTTTGAGGTGAAGATGAAGACGATCATATGAATATTTTTTCCATAGGGAAGCAAAACAATTTTCTCTTTCGAGGATTATATAAGGAATGGATTGGTTTGTTAAGCTTGCTGCTACTGAGAGACCAGAAGGGCCTGCTCCAACAACTATCACTCTTTCATTCTCTTTCTCCATTCTTTCTTCTCTTTTTGTGTTTTCTTCATCCATCTATTATGTGTGTGTATATATGAGAAAATGAAGCATTTAATTGCCTTTTTGTTACTTGTGCTTATTAAATAGCCTAGTGATTAATCAACAAATCTTTTTATCTTTCTCGTATTATTGAATTTAAAATTTCTAGCCACTAGCCTTTTTTTTTTTTTTTAAAAAAGCCAATTTTTTTTTTATTTTTTTTTTATTTTATTTTTTTTTCCTTTTTTTTTTTTTTTTTTTTTTAAGAAAGCCACTAGGCTATTTGTTTACCTTAAAAAAAGAAATTTTTAGTCACTACACTACTTAAAAAAAAATTAATTAATTTATATGTTTTATTTACTCAATTTGATGTGACAAGATAAAACAATCATCTATTTTTATTTGTCAAAAAATACACAATCATCCTTAAAAAAAATACACAATCATCTTTTAATTCTGAGTTAAAGGAGGGACTTTGACACCAATATTTTCTCCCTTACTCCATTATGGTTTTGTTTGAATAAGTCTTGTTCCCTTTGTCAAAAAAGAGAACATGTCTCATTTTTTGTTGTCTTATTAATTCTATACATTTCTGTTCCCTTTGAAAACATTCATGACAAAGATCACCAATCAAACTATTTGCATTTTGGTTATTGGCCTGTATTTTAGGGGTGGCCTTTAAGAGCATGATCCTTCCTTTTTTGTTTGTTTGAAAAAGAGCATGATCTTTCCTTTTGTTACCACAATTATTTAATTTTTTTTGAAGGAAATTATTTTAATTTTCTTGACTTGGCACTATTAAGAAAGAAAAAATAAACTCTAAGTATTGTTTTTTCTCTACGACAAACCACCCTTAAAATGAGGGCCTAATCCCGTTGCTGCAACCTTCTCACGTATGTATTTCTTCAATCAATTTACAAAGACAATAAATACACTATTTTTTTTTAGAAGAATACACTAAATATTTTTTTTTTAACGGGGGAATACACTAAGTATTTGTTATTCGTTACCTTAGGCTATTAAGAAATTGAGATAATTGGTGGGCCCTTTTAAATCCTAAAAGTTGTACCATTGAAATGAATAAATGATAAATTTATTGCTTAAAAATAATTTGATATGGTAGACATTACTTAAACAATTTAGAATCATCATTTACTTATTCAAAAACTTTAATACTACAGGATAATTGTTTTCCTTTTCTCACTTGTAAACAATTTAGATAAATAACATGTCAGCTATAAACACATAATGTTGAATACAAATCGTTTCAGCTTTAATCATATAATTAGAAACAAAACTCCCCGTACAATACTTTTATAAAGTAAAAAAAAAAGTAAATGATATTTTAAAATATAAAATTATCTCTTACCATTGTACGTGCCTACAGGTATATATATTTGTATTAATATTATTAGAGAAATGATATTATAAAAAAAATACGTGTCCAACACAATGAACATTTCATCTTTAAGTTTTTTTTTTTTTGAGGGGATGTCATCTTTAAGTTATCTTCAGAGTGAAGAAATTAATCATATATACTCCTACTTATGTAGTATACTCCTTTCGTCATATTTGCTTTTGGGAACCGTAAGCTATTTATGCCTTTATATAATGTTTATGGTTTTTTAGGCTTTAAGATTACTACTGTACTTTCGCGCTGAATTCTCAAGTTCCAAATAAGATGAGATGAAGCAAACAACCGGAGGAAATTGTAACTAACCGTGATCAATATACTTAGATTTCAAAAGATGAAGGGAGAGACGAAAATGTACGTATGAGTTTGGTTTCACGGAACTAGGGGTCGGACCAATTTATAGAGGCCTACGATCTAGCCTACACAGTCTCGTACCAAATTATTATTTTTTTAAAAAGAGAAGGTTGAGGTTTTTATTACATTTGGTTACCCTTAAGGTTAGCCTTTTCCATGTACATTTTTTTTTGACTGATTGAGACTTTGCCTTTAATATTCAGAGCAAGTGTCTCCTACTACAGAGCATGCTAATTATAAGCAACTCAAAAAAGCTACAAAGTGAAATAATTGACGCTACTTGCATGTTAAGGTTTCTATCCCCCGAGGACTGGTACGCATGTAGTATGCTGCAATATTTTCTTTTGAAACCGCCAATCTATAATAGGTTGAGTCTATGTAAAGGTTGTCTCCCTTTGATAAATGCAAATCATGACAAACTAACAAGACTTGATATTGAAACATCCTTTGAAGTTTAGGAAATGAGACTACCTATGTGTTTCTTCTCCATTTCTCATATTTGACTAAAGTTTTTATGGTCATGTAAGTTAGTATATAAAGAAGATATTTATACTCCACTTTTTTTTTTGTTGAAGGAATTTATACTCCACTTTATAATGCATTATCATATTATAACCGTAGAATTATAATAATGTAGAAACTGAGAGGATATAATCTCCAATAATATAACCATTGAGACTAATGTGCTTCTTTGATTACTTTGATTTTGAAAGCCCTTGTGATTAAAATCAACAAAGTGACAATGCAGTCCCGTGCTTTAATGTTAAACAATAAAAAATAATCATAAAAGGGTATGTTAACCGTCAGAGAAGAAAAAATATATAAATTTGCATTGAAAATTTTAATTTTAAACAATCAAAAAGCTTTTTTTGAAGGGTTTAAACAATTAAAAAGTTGATTGCACTATTTTTTGAAATAATATTGCTTTCGTCCCTATTTATAGGACCATTTAAAAAAAACACAAAAATTTAAAAAGTTAGTCATTGTATTAATTTTGTTTGATAATTTCTATTGTTTATTATTTCTTTATGAGATAGACAAATAAAAAGGGGTCTTATAATTAATTAAAAAAGTTTATCCTTTCAATTGAATTAATTAATGCACTTTAAAATTTGAAAGGATATCTTATAAAAATGGAAAATAAAAAACTCAAAAAAATCTTATATTTTGAGATAGTGATAATAATTTTATATTTGCTTTGTTAACTAATGTTGAAGGTTAACATTTTCCAATATAAAAAGCAGGAGAATGCTTAACATTTTTCAATATAAAAAGCAGGAGAAGGGATCCAGAGAACATTTTTAAAACATGAAAAGAATTAGATAAGCCACACTCACTTCACTGATACACCTTTTTTTTTGTCGTTTTACTTCATCCAAAATGAAATATAAGCAAAAAATGTAGTTAAAAAGTTGATGTATGTGAACTTAATTTTTAACCACATGCATTGACATTTCAACTATCACTTTTGTTTATATTTCATTCATGAGGCAGGAAGGTTATATATATATATATATATATATATATATATATATATATATATATTTTTTTTTTTTTTTTTTTTTTTTTTTTTTTTTTTTT
>Ga0228711_1008083_pt1 | contig 14918 bp, 9 predicted proteins | sample MedpolnodulmetaG_2_FD_177996 | JGI IMG/M metagenome (GOLD analysis project Ga0228711, IMG submission 177996) | Root nodule microbial communities from Medicago polymorpha collected in Santa Monica, California, United States - brown nodules | ecosystem: Host-associated > Plants > Roots > Nodule...
CCCCCAAGAAAAAATCAGCACTAACGAATCCGAGGTGATGCCAGACAGTCTTAGAATGGCTGCAGTCCCTAATACAATGGAGAAAGGTTTCGTTTTGGAGGCCGCAACTGTTGCAAACAGCAGATGGCACAATGTCTCAGTGATTAAGCAAAATTAAAGTAGGCACCACTAGTGGCAGGCCAACCAAAAGAGGAAACTTATTATACTTTTTCCGGGAGTTTTAACTTTCAAATTCAAGACCAAGAATGTAAAGTCAGATTGGATCTAATTTGAGTTATTAAGATTAATAGTTATCCCGACCTTTTCAAATATTTGGCTGTATAATTTTTTGCAAATATATTTGTAATGATCGATTAAATACTTCATTTATGAGAATGACAATTATTAATCTTCTTTACGACTTATGCCATGACCAACCCATACACTATTAAGAGAAACTCAATCCTCACACTGAAGAGAGGTAAAATCTAAAAAGATTTATAAAACTCATCTTTTCCTATGAAGTCAGTTTTACAACAACAAGACTCAATTCAAAACTAATTAACAAGGAAACATCCAAATTCATACATAAAAGTATAAGCTCCTTTGTCGGACTACAAGCACATATTTTATAATGCATGTTTTTCTTGTCTATATTTTCCTATTTAAAGAGAAAAAAATGGTGGTGGCCCCTATTACATGTATCAGTTTACATATCTTAAAATCTCATGAATAAAGGCAGAACAAGTTCAAAATTATTTTTCCTTTTTGGTAAACGTCTCAATTTGAATCTCACTTGCTTTGCACACATTATTTGCTTCTCAATCCAATCAAAAAGAAACAAGAAGGAACAAAAAGTAGATCATAAAAATGCTTTGGAGTTGAGAGAGCATCTTTTAATTTTCACTTTGAAACATTGAGGACCATATGTTTGTTTTCCTCCTTTATCATTTTCATTTTATAATCTGATTCGTTTCTTACCACTTCTGAAAATTATAGAATCTAATAAATTTTAAAAATGTTTGAATGGACCAAAAACCAAAATGCCAGTTTCACCACCTTCACAAAAGAATCTAGTGAAAAAGACCAACACAAGATGCAAACACCCTTCTTTTACATGCTCCCCAACACCTTTAAATGGTGGAATTTTTACTTTTACTTTAGGAGCTCACATCTATTCTTTCCAATAAATAATCTAAAACAAAACAGAATTTCCAATTTTAATATTGAGAAAACCAAAGCCAAGAATTTTTTTTCCCCCTAAAAAATATGCATATGGCTGCTTCTATAGCTACAACATTTTGTACATAAATCTCTCTTGCTTTAAAATTTTAAAGTAATGTTAAATTGCTTTACATGCAAGCACTGATTTCAATTTCAATTCCATTGAACTTTGTGACGCTCCATTTCTCTCTAACCCCATCTTCACAATATAAGTTCAAAAAAAATTGTAACACTCACTAAATTGTAGTTTTTCATGAAACAAATTTTTTATTCTTTTGAACTTATTTTCTTTGGGACACAAGCTACTTTCCTCTTTTCCCATTTAAGGCCACAAAACTCTTCCCTTAACAAATCAATTTCCTTGAGTGTGATTAGCCCTTGCATACAAGCCAGAAATTCTAAGAACCTTAGGGATGTAAATGAAATCACTTTCATTAGCCCCTTTTTGTCATCTTCTGCATGTTTGATGAAGCTTGTCTAATTCTCACTTGACTAAGTTTGACCAGGAGGTCTACCAGAATTTCCAGCTCTCCTGAAAACATGTTGCCAAAAAAAAATGTTACCAAATGATATTTTAAAGGGAAATTCAAAGTTGTTATTATAGATCAGTAACTATGAAGCACAAATACGGACACAGACACCGGATACGACACGAATACTGACACGCCGATACCGCTAATAATTTGAGAAAATCATATAATTCAGTGTAATTATATGTGTCGGTGTCGGACACGTGTCCAATACCAAGGCACGTCTAATCTAAGGAGTGTTCATGCTTCATAGATGAGTAATATATTGGTCCCTGAAGTATTTGAAGATTTTTAAATATACAGGTCCATGAACTAAAAACAGTTGTAATTAGATCCTGAATTTGTTAATAATTTGTGATTAGATATGAGACTCAATGACAAATTTATTTAATTTAAGGATCTATTTAGAATTTTGAAATAGATATTTAGGAAATGGTTTTATTTCATAGTAAGTGTAACTTCATGCATGCTTGTGTCTTGTGCTAAAAGAAATAAAGCAATATCAAAAGAAAGACAACAAAAAAAAAGGTAAAAAGTTGTTAATTCAGAGAAAACAGAATGACATGGATAACTTTAATTGCTTATGAGTAATTAAGAAGTGGAATAAAGTTCTTAACCATACACTTTATCTTTTTTTTTAATATCTTTATCTGTTATCCTATTATAAAGGACTATCAATGTTAAAAGAGGTTAAATCAACAATTCAATGTAACAGTTAAAAGCATGATAATCAGTTTTCATAGTTAGCTTTCTTTCTTTTTGGTCAAGTTTCCAATATAGCAGGATAAAGATTTTAAAGTCAGAGTTAAGGAAAAGATAAAGATTAGACATATAATATGTGTATTGTACTTTGAGAAAGAAGATCTAATCTAATTAAGGTATGTGATAAGAATAGACAGGACCAAAAAAAATATCCAAAAACTAATATCTAATACGTGTTAGGAAAGGTACATAATTGGTCTCACATCAAATTTTAACTAAAAAACAGAAAAAGCACTAGGTTTACTTTTCTTTACACTTATATATAGCCCTTAGTTTTTGTTTTATTTTATTTTTTGAATGACAATTATATAGCCCTCAGTATAATATCAAAGGTTAAAAAATCAAACCGAACAAGTCAAATCAACTAGTTGAACCGATAATTGATATGTTGTTTGGTTGGTTCGATCCTGTTTGAAACCTAATCTAATTGAACTAGATTGAACCCTTAATTGAACTGAGTTAAATTGATTGAATCACGATTGGTTCAATCGGTTTTTTTTTTCCCATTTTTTGTTTACTTTTATATACTCTTTTAATATTTCTTTACTTTCTATTTATTTGTTAGTCATATTCGGTTCAACCACGTTGAACCAATTGAACCTCCTATCCTATTTTCTAAATGTTGTATAATATACTATACTTACTAAAACCTATATTGCAACAAGAATATAGAGAGTGTCACATGTTAATTAAACATATAAATTAGGTGATAATCCATAGCAAAGTAAAACACAAGTTTTTTTTATTAGTAAATAGAAGATAAATAGATGTATTAAAAGCAATGTATACCTAATTAGTGACAAAAATTGAAATTAAAAAGGCAGATATGAACATAAAAATATAAATTGTTTATAGACATAAACTAAACAAACCTGTTGTGAATAGGATCTGGTCCATTAGGAACTCTTCTTTTACTCATATAGTTAAAATCCAATTGTGCATCATGGTTGACAACAACACCCTTGTCTTTACCAACAACAACTTGTTCATCATGTTTGAGTGTTTCCTCTGACCAATGTCTTGTAGTTGTTTGTCCTGTTCCTCCACCACTAACTAAGCTACTAAAAACCATAAAACAAACAAACCCCACCACTACAAGTACTCTAAAGAAAAACCTTGAAAAGAAATAACTACTACTACTAGTATTAGTATCCATATCCAACACTTTTTCTCTTGTTATATTATTTTTATATGTCATAGGACTATATAGGATGAAGCAAGATGTCTCACCCTATACTATAAGACATATAGAAGAAGATAAAAAAAGGCTATAATAATTGCATAATGATTGAAGTGCAAGAAAACAAGAGAGAAAATAGAGGGAGAGAAGGAAGAGTAGTATAACTATAAGGTAGCTATGAGTTGAATTTTTTTTACTACGAAGGATTAAGGGGTGTGGTTGGTTTTCTTTATAGGTTGGAGGGATTATGCTATACTTTCTCGAACTAAGAGAGGGAGAGAGAGAGGGAGAGATTTTTGAGCGTGACATGGAGGCAACACTTTGCTTTATACGGAGCAATATAGGACACTATTCTTTTGCTTTGATTTGTGTATTTTCATGCAATGCAACTACGGTGTGCCAAAAGAACTCCTTATCCTTTACGTACAATTTTGTTAAAGGAAGATTTTATGTTTCCTTGCATGTTGTGTCATACTCTCTCTCCCTCTCTCAATGCTTGTGGAATCAAATAGGGGAAGGGAAAAAGGATGGAATCAAACTAATTTACTATATTATTTGTGAATAAATTAGTAACCACATGAATCGGTCACGATTGCATCTATATAAGTTGCATTATACTGGTCGGTCAAAAATGATCGATCAGTATTTAAAACCTTGTTGTTAACAAAAGATTATTGAAAGCGGGACTTGTAATATACTACATTATTTGTGACATGCTATTAAGCGTTAAGCATAGTAATCAAAAATATGATTATAAAAACCAATTTGCTACAAATTTGTGTATACCCTACAACTATGATTGATGTTGCATCAATCACATTTGATTGCAATTCTCTGTAATATAAAGTAGCATGTTGCCTGTAAAATTATTCTAGTATAATAAAAAAAACACTTTAAAATTAGTACATTATAGGAAAGTACTTGTTAATTTTGAGCTGCAATTGGAATATTTAGTTCTATGTTCTTGGGTTTAAATTTTGTTAGGCCACATGCACCAACCAAAACAAAAATAAAACATGAAGTAACATGATTTTGAAAAGAAAAAAAAGTATTTTGTAGAAATAATATTTGTACAACCACTTTTTGACAACTCTTGAAACAACCATCTCTCATACTCACATGTGTTTTTATTCTCTCTCTTCTTATTTCTCTCTCCATTGTTTTTGTCCAATCACAAGAGAAGAAAAGTGGTTGTCACCAAAGTTGTCTAATATTAGTTGTACAAATATCACTCCTCTTTGTCTATATCTATTCTTATTTGACTACTAAAGTAAAGCTACAAAAAAGCAAATTAAGAATAAAACAGTGCAGAAAACATAAAGGAAATAAATATGATCACAGTGTAAACATGTTAGATTGTGTGGGCATTCAACATTCTTGTTCATGAAAATTTAAAATCTAAAGGGTTAGTCAAGTCTTGCATTTTAAAAGTTACATGATTGAACTCATTAAGCAAGTTCTATATAAGTAAGAAAAAAATGTTTTCAAAGATAGAATGTGACAAGGTATGTAGTTTTGAAAAATTTGCAATAGCAATCTAGACCGTTAACATCGAGCTTTTTTACGCCCTCACGGCCACAACGTGATGCCAATCTTGGCTGCATGCGACTGTGATTTTCAGCAATATCGATGGCCGCCTATGAAGTACGGACAAAGACATGAACACCGGACACGACACTGACACAGACTCGACTACACTGATCAAATTTTGAAAAAATAACATAATTCAATGTAATCACAAATGTCGTGTTGGACACGACACATGTTGGACACCGGAACACGCTGTTAATCAAAAGAGTCCGTGCAATAGAGGCTGCGATGTAACACAAATAGTGTGCTCAACTTTATGAGAAGAGAAATTGGAAAAGAAAGAAATTATTACTAATTAAAGTGTCATTAAGGTCATTCTACAACTCTCCCTAAGAGAATTTGAACTTAGGCTTTAAAAGTTACAAAATCAAACTCTTACCATTAAGTTGTCATTTCATGCACAATTGTGTTGAACTCTTAAATTTTCTTTTAATTTATCATAAAACAGAATAATTGAATGGTTTTATTGGCTATATAGCATTTCATATCAATATCAATTATATTATAAAATTTATCACCATTACAATTGCAGTATAATATTGAAGTATTTTATTAACTCCTTTGGTACTATGATGGGAATTATAGCCTACACAAAAATAAAATAAAATAAAATAAAAATTTGTCCTCATACACACTGTCTCTCACTTTTTCTCCAAATTTGTACTTTGAGCACATCTTCATCAAAGTATGCTATAATCTTTAATTCCAATTATATGCTCTTTAGTATGTACCAAACAATGGCTGCCATACAAATGGCCCACATACTTATATGCTTTAATATATCTTTTGAACCACTCTTAGTTGCAGCTGCAACTGCATACAACCTTTGTACTCTAATAATCCATTAATTGGACCTAAAGGGTGTTATCATATAGAATCTCTACACCAAATTATATATAGAAATAAAAAAAGAACATATGCATAAGAACTATAGCATAACCCGGTTCCTTTGAATGAGAGCTTTGATTAGGAGAATATATACATAAATATGTTATAGCACATCAAACACATTAATACTCTTTTTCAATAAGGCCAAAGCATAAGGCACATTTTTGTGTCTTATCCATTATGCATGAATCTTACTATACTAAAAAAACCAAAAGTGATTTTTGTTGGAGAATCTAATGCTTTTTACTGTAATAGCTTCCCCTTGAAGATACATGGATAACTGTGTTGTTCATAGCATCAAGTGATAAATTAATGTTAGGAATTGCTTTAGGAATTGATGCTTTGCCTATGGCACATGTTTGAGGTGTGGAATATTACAATATGTATTTATATACTTGACAGTGATTTATACCTACAGACATCTATGCAAAGTTAATCAATTTGAGAGTTGTGAGAGTGAGGGCCTGAGGCAAGTCGCCTTATGCTGATTAGTTCATTGCTTAGAACTTTTTGGACTTATGCTAGTTTGCTAATGTAACACTTGCCACGGAACCAGTGAAAGATGATTCTAGCAGAAGATGTTAGTCTTTCATAACGTGATCAACCACGATCAAATTTTAACTGAAAGAGGCAGTCACATTTACTTCTGACGACTCCTCGAACAAGTTGGCTATGAGAAGACTTGTAGAGTTCACGTAAGAAAAAAAATTGAAGACCGGTGGGTCCACCTAAATAAAAGAAAGGGGACAAGACATATTATTCTAATGTGCTCTCTTTTCTAGTTTTACACTCATTGTAGTTGAAACTTATGACACCCAAGTGAATCGACAAAGGTATTTCCCCACTTTGATTATTTAAACCGATTATGAGACTAATCTTCGATTCATTGATTGAGAATGATTTTTTTCTTGGTTCTCAGCCTTACGGATGTTCTACTATTCTCTCTCCAATTTCAGTTTTTAGTGAAATCAAGACACATATTATGTTGTATTTTGAAAAATTTAACATTATATATTTTGTTTTCTTTTAAAAATACCTAAATATAGAACAAAGCACTACCTAAACTAGTAAAATTTGTAATTTGTATGACTTGTCTGCTATTGATGTATATTTATAAGCATTAACTTGAAAAATATACCTAATTCAACTAGACTGGAAGATGGACATGACATATGAGAAATATTCTTTTTAAAAGGTTGTTTAATAATTATTATTATTTTTTTGAGGAAAAGGTTGTTTTATAATTAGCAGTTTGGCATATGCTATGGATGGCTTACAGCTATTTTGTGCATTGGGAATTTTATGAATGTTGTCGGAATCGGATCGAAAATCAAACCAGTGAGATTTTAGAGTTCTAATTCAATTAGTTTAACCGACTGAACCGCAATTAAATTGGATAATAAAGTATTAAAAAAACGTTTTTTTATAAAACTAACAAAAAATAGCGAATCGATTGAACCACAGTTCAATCCGATTCAATTGAATTCTTTATAACAAAAACCAACCATGATCGAAACAATCGTCAGACTAGTCGTTTCTGATTCAACAGATTGAATTTGTCAAACCACTTTTCTCAACACTGATTTCTCTTTAATCAAATGGTACATGGGACAATATTTAGATTCCAAAGTATAAATTAAAACCAATCAAGTAAAATAAAACTTTTAATTGACCAAATCATACATTTTCCTAATGCCCTTCTACACGAATCTTTGTATAGTGTTAGTACTTGGTAGAGCTGGAACCAAAGACCACGTAGGTATGTTGGTCTAAAGGATAATGAATACGTAAGTTATTCTGTATGTATCATATACATAGCATAGCTACACTGCATATACATGTAGCTGGATCAAATGATATGCACTCAATTAGCTTTAGAGAGCAACTTTTCCAACGATAATTCTAAAATACTTGGCATGTTTTCAGAACTATACTTCTGGATGGGGTATATTTTGTTTGAAAGTATACTTTCAAACAGCTTAAAATAAGTGTTTTTTTCTACATGTATGCATCTGAAGTCAATGTGGAGGTGTTCCTCCCTTAACTTTTTATGTGATACTACTCTTCTAGACCAATCTCATTCCCCCTATAGGCTTAAATGTAAGCACTTATTTGCGAGTGTTAGAGAGTGTATTATTAGCGCTCTTTTTAACCATAAACCTGCTAAGCACCGTGAAGAACATCTCCCAAGAAACTGTCCCATAAGCCGTTACCAGTCCGTTGACAACAAACTGAATATCTAATAGAAATGGTCATCAAAGCCGCCAAGACTATATAAAGTGCAGTTCACCTTATGGAAACGTAAGTGTGTATGTATATCTAATAATCTCCCAATTGTTGACTCGAATATCATAGTGTTTGCAAGTACCACCGTGTTTCTCTACAATTGTCGTCTCCATTTCTAATCATCATCGATCACTCGTGTAAATCCTAGTTTGTCTATTCACTAGAGTGAATTGTTCAAGTGAAACAGAACATATGACAGAACTAATAGTCCTGCAAATCATGACATTCAACAAAAGGATTCAAGATTTCACTACTGGTGAAAACATACAGTATAATAGATCTTTATTCGTGGAATTGATATTTTTGTCTAAAGTTAAAGGCACATGCAAACATTAAGGCTTCATAAACTTCTAGTAAAATACTCGTAGTATATAATCTGAAAGTCGCATGAATAAAGAAACAAAGAATATCACGACAATGAGACTGAATTTGCATTGTTAGCAGTGTGACTGCACATAGTCAGCCATATTTGGACTGTCTGATGATCATCAAATAGTCCATATTTCAATGTCGTTTTTTATTTTTATTAATCTAAAATACTAAGCCTTTTTTACCAAATTTAATATACTAAGCTGAAGATTAGAAGCATCAAAATTTTCATCGGACGATCCGTATGTAGCCACCGTGCACAACCCATATTCCATAAGACCATGTATGAAATAATAATTAAAACTAAAAGCAAAAGCACTGGTGTAAATTTTCCTAAATATACCATATTACCATCAAATCAAACAGTCAAGAATGTTTTTTGGTAGAGAATCTATAAGGAAGATATTATATGCAAATCAAAGTTGCCAAACACATATAAGCAGTGGGGGCTAAAAATTATCTCTAGGTTTCTGCATTTTCCATATCTATATGGATTTGTGCTATAAAAAAAGCTAATCTTTTTGGCATCTAAAGCTAGATGACTGACACACTAGAGAGTGATATACCAATACCATTGCTTTTATTTGGAAGCATGGATTCGTTATATGGAATAAAACAAAGTATCAAGCTTCAAACTTTAGATTTGTGCAGGAATCTTTATTATATGTTGCATATTTGATTTTGGCTTTTCTGCATGCCAAGTCTAAAGGAGCTGCAGTAGAATTGTGTATCCTCTGCATCTGAAGTTGGCATGTGAAAATCTTCATTTATGGGACTTTACATGTATTGGTGAGATACCAAATTTGCAAACTTAATCATCTACTTCACAGATAAATTTCTATCTATTCAAAATCTTGGAACTTAATTTATCAGAATAATGTTGGAGGATGCACAATTTATTTATCTCAATTTCTGTAAGGATTTTGGTTATATTTCCTGTTAACATATCATTAATGCACCAGATTTAACAAATGGAACGCCCTCAACATAGGGCCAAGATTGAATCTATGGTAGACTTTGATAGCATGTTAAGATTTAAGTCTGAGTCTAACTCTAAATCCAGTGGCAAGAATTGTCCAAGAGAAAAGTAGAGTTATAAAAAGTGTCAGCTGATATAATAGATCATATGCATAGACACACATAATAAAGTATTTAAAATTCAACCATTAATTTTAGGGCCTAATACAGTCTTGATAAAAATTTAACTAAAGGGACAATAGTAAATTAGTAATACATCCCTATGCAGTAATAAACCAAATAAAGGTTAAAGATTTTCCACCTTGTGTGAATCTTTGCCTCCTTTTATGGATCTTTATGAAACACGGATACAAACACGGACACCGAACACGATATGGACACTGACACGTCGACACTGCTAATAATTTGAGAAAATCTCATAATTCAGGGGAATTAAGTGTCGGTATCGGACACGACACACCGGGACACGCCTAATCTGAGGAGTGTCCGTGCTTCATCCTTACACTATAACTTTGTTAAGTGCTTCTCTACAGTTAGTTGTGATGTGTCATAGACACAATTGATCATCTTGAACTCTATTGCATGATTCTATGCAAAGGAACATATAGATTAATTTTGTGTGCAAAAGCATGCACTCAAACCTTGTTTACGCTCCTTATACCCTTAAGATTAATATAATGCTTACAGTACTAAAGTGCCACTTATGAACATCATTCTCTAACAAGCTTCTTTGAGACTATTTGATGTTTTATTTTTGGGTAAGTGGCAATTTGCTGTGTATGATTAATATAATGCTACTTTAAAGATGCAATTAGACACATTGAACTTCCAGTACAGTAAAATGAAAGAAAAATCCTCAAATTTTAAATGTGCAGTAAAATAAAAAACGTTTTTTCCAAAAAAAATTCTTACACGGTGTACAGAAATTTGGTGATTTAAACATAAGACAAGAGAGTATTGATTAAAAAAAGGACTCACCATGGCATGTGTATTTACAGAACTCTTGATAAAGTCACAATACAAGTAAGTATTCAATAACTGTAGTTGATGAATGGATATATTATATGAGGATGCTGACTTTTCAAAATTGATCTTAAATTCAGCTATCATTAGATTCGAGTTAAGAAAAAATGTACAGAAAACAACCTTTCAGACCCTGGTGATGTCTCTTGAGTGAATGTGATGTAGGGTACTCTGTTAAGGACAAAACTTATATGCAGTGCTAATGCGTATAAATTACGAACATTAGTTTTTATGAAGAAAAAAAATTATTGCGCTAATGCGTATAAATTACGAACATTAGCTTTATGAAATTTTGATTTTGATTAAAACTATAAGTATAGGAATTTTACATTTTCATATTGTAACAAACTATACTTATCTTTTTCAACGACGCCAACAATATATCAAATATAATACAAATTCTAATCTTTCTGAATGACACAACAGTATAACATTCTTATATGAAAAATTGTTTAAGGGTATATGGGAAGTTCAAAAAACCACTACATAACCATGTATTTCCTTTATATATAGCATAGAATAGATACAAAGTTATGTCCTTTTTGTTAATGAAGTTAGTATGAACCATTGAGTGAAATTATTTGAAGCTTTTTGCTTTTGAACAACCTAACTTTACCTAAGAATTGGTCATATTAGCAGCCATGGGTTGAATTATGGTATAACATTACTTTTCATGTCACTACTCACTAGTATACAACATTTATAAAATCACTACCTGAATCTCGAAATTTCCTATTACAATAAAATACCATACATTGTTGTTAAAAAATGAAGAAAAATGAAAATCAGTGTGGAATAGATCGCATTGTACAGCAGGTTTGTATTTCAATACCGAGAGTTTGCCTGACCCCTTCCTGCTGCAACATAACCGGACATGGCAGCTGCTTTCTTTTTTCTCAGGTATATAAATGATCCGCTAATGAGCAACAAGAAAATTACAACACCCTGTACAACGTTTTCCACATAATATACACGGTTAGCATAAACCTCATTTGATGACAAACGAGTAAAATGCAGTGCAACGCATTTTAGTAGAAGTTACAGATATGAATATCCTATAATATCAACACAAAGGTTAAGGCAGCTGAAAACAGAAAAAATCACACGCTTTCAAATTTTGAGGACATTGTGTGTATGATGTATCTTCATTGACATTCATGAATAAACTAGTTCATGCTTAACCTAACATTCATGAATAAACTAACTCGTGCTTAACCTCTTGTAACAAGTTGACAGAGTAGCAATAGAAGTGTGCCAAAAAGAAAGCTTAAAACAAAATTATTAACTATTACGACTTAACTGATTAGCAAAGAACTAAGGAGATAAAGACGGTAGCGAAACCTCAAGCACTACAGATACATTGATATGAGCATGTGTGGTTGAAGTATTTTAATTTCAATTGTTTTTCTTAAATTCCCGGTGGAGATTAAAGCCCCTGTGAGAACTAGTAGTCCTAATACCAACAAACTAACATAACAATACCATAAAGCAGAAAGCTAGATCATGGAAGAAGGACAATAAATATTGCACCCATCTCCTTACGACCCTGAATGAGGAAGGGTAGCCACTAAAACGGGATGGAGATTATTAATGCAAAGTACATGTGACATCCTTAGAGACTCCAATGTATAATAGCATATTTGGATTTGTATTGGATGAGAAATCCTGTATTGGAGGATATATGGCCTTAAAAAGTGTTTATAAGTGGTGTGCAGTCGTCACCTTATTAGCCGGTTTCGAAGAGCTGAGTTAGACTCACCCAAATTTTAAGATGTTTGATTTTCACATGTCCCTATACTCTCAAGACGTGGTCTATAGATGTTTGATATCAGAGTTCGTACACCATATGGTGACACCATACTTCAATTTTCCAAACACCAAATAAGATTTATCAAATGTTAATGTTGCGTACTTGCGTCCTAATTTATGAACATGACTGACATTTTGCAAGCTTTTCGCACGAATTACCTTGGTGCTTAAGGCTAATGACAACATGGAAAAACATGGTTCATGCAGATAAATGCAGCTTATGGTCTAAGTAATAGAACTTTCCTTTGCTTCTTCTAACTTTACCAACAGACATCCCCCTATTGACAGATTGCTAATAAGTGACAGCTTTTCTATCAGCTTGACTCAATATTGTGGTCATTACTTGTTTATATATGTATATATGAATGGCACATATAGTTTCCAATTACACATTCTTCCTTGAGATTTAAGGAACCAAACACTAAATAGCAGCAGACAACACAGCTTAATCCTCTAAGTTGGACACATTAGTTCGAAAGGATAATACACAACTAAATATTCAACATATAATATGATTTTTCCGTTCGACCAAGTTCAGAAGCTATTCAATGAATATAATAATAAATCTGAGATAGGAGCAGAAAATCACCTCAAAACCAAGCACTGACAACTTCTCTTCAGTATCTGCAGGTATGCAGCTTCTATAGGTGACATAAGCCTGTGACTTATTATCTGAAGCGGAAGAATCATCCAGCAATGTTCTCTGTGACTGCGAAGTTATGAACTCTCCATAAACATTTTCAACTATATGAGATTTTGCACTACTATTAGAAATTTCCAAAGTAGACCGAGTTTTCTGAGGTTTTGTTTTCCTAGCATCCTTCGTTGAATCTTTAATCTCTTCACATTTGAATGGAATTCGGTACCCTGTCTCACTACAGCGATATTTCTCATCACCCTATAAACTCCACCCAAAAAAGCTTGGAGTTAACAATAAAGTAAAGAGGCCTATGAATAACAACTAGACAAAAGACATCATGTATAGAACAAAGTAAGAAGGGCCCAAGCATACATATAACAAAGAGATCATAAGTGAAATCCTTAACGTAGACATAAAATCAATGTTTTAAAAATTGAACCAGACAGTTCAACCTATTGAACCATGAAATGGCACTGAGTTCATCTATTTAAGCTGTTCGATTGCGGTTTCGTCCCAATTCAAGCAATTTAAAAGATTGAACCATGATCCCAAGATTTCACCAGTTCGATGTTAATAGATCTTCAAATCTTTTAAATGCTTTACAAAACTTCTTTTGGATGAGGGAGTCTAAAGATTTAACTTGAATCCTATTTCATAAACGATCACCATTCCCCATTCAACCCTTTGAAGTCACATTAACATTTACGTTCGAAAGCAAGACTTCAAACAACATATAACACATTACTACATAAATTGAAGTCAGATCTTTGCATTCACGTATTTCATAATCTTGCCAACCTTTAACACCCATTAGCTCATTTCAAAAATATCCACGGCTCAATCTGAACCACAACCGATGCAGCACATATACTAACACGTTAACACAGATAATAATTTGACAAAATGACATAATTCAATTTAATCACATGTGTCAATTTCGTGCAGAACACTGACATGCGACAGACACCAAACAAGCCTTTCATCAGAATTGCCGTTGCTACATAGACCACAACATAACAGTTTCTGATATTGCAGAAACCACAACAAGACTACAATCAGCTACATTTGACTAGAAATTCAACCTTAAAGGTGAATAAATCGGGAAATTCAACCTGGTCGCTGCCAATTGTGCTATGTTCAAGGGACATTCAAACCTCTATTTATGAATAATTTCAACTACAATTCTAAAATAACATAAGCAAAAGAAAAGAAAAAAGAAACCTTTTCAGAGTAGATGCAGGGAACACAAGGACCAGAAGGAGCACAATCAAAAGTAAGGTTACTTCCTGAAGGTTTTTCTTTGAAACTCATAAGAACTCTGCGCCCAAATCCATGTCCATTTTCAGAATCTTCGCTGAACCCAATTCAAATTAGAAGAAAAAGATTACAAATCAAAGCAATTGAATAGATCATGAATCATGCTAAAGAGAGAGGGAGAGGTTAGAACTTACGTTTGTTGACCTAAAGCGAGAAATGAAGAAATGGCGAAGAAGAACAGAAATTGAAGTAAAATTGATGAATTTGATGAATTCATTGTTTTTTCATCAGTTTGTAACTTTTCTCACGGATCCTTCTCCAAAATACTCTAAACCATCCTCTGTTTCTTATTTTATTATTATTTTGTAAAATCCTGATGAAGAAAAAAAAAAAACAAAAATAA
>Ga0228711_1008084_pt1 | contig 14914 bp, 8 predicted proteins | sample MedpolnodulmetaG_2_FD_177996 | JGI IMG/M metagenome (GOLD analysis project Ga0228711, IMG submission 177996) | Root nodule microbial communities from Medicago polymorpha collected in Santa Monica, California, United States - brown nodules | ecosystem: Host-associated > Plants > Roots > Nodule...
AGGAAACTTTGTTGACTTATTTATGGATTAATTACACAGTTTTCAATGCAATAATTACTATATAATTTCCCTTTTTAGTATCCTTAATCAGTGCCCCGGGGCACCGGTTAGCATTTCCCTAATAATATTAGTGGACAAACAACCATTTTGATCATTAAATGTTTCAAAATTATAAGCATATTCTCAAATGTTTCTTTAATTAATCATTTTGATCCCCAAATATGTTTTTGATTAGTCAATTTAGTTAGTAAAATTACAAACAAAAGAGTTACTTGAATTGTATTCGGAGTTTTGATACATTCAAAAATTATAATAATATCATTTGAAACATTTAGAGATCAAAATTGTTTTTCATTTATTTATTTTTAGAACGAGACCAAAATGGTTGTTTAGGCTAAATTTTAGAGATCAAACAATTGACAACCTGCTTAAAGTGTCTAAATCTCTTATCATCCGAATCAATTCATCGCTGGTTGAATGCCTTTAATTTACAAGTTGCTCATTCATTGGTAACATTCACTGTATTTAAATTTAATTATTGCTTTTTCGATTGATATTTTACTGAACAAAATGTCCAATCATAAAAAATGAAACCAGCCCTTCTCAGATTCTAGTCAACACTTTATAAGAATCTTATTATTATTTCTGCTTCTTAATTCATCTCCGTACATAAGTTGGTTCCAATTCTGTAAACAAATCATTAATGAAATGAAATTTCAACAAACTTCCTATATTTAATTTGACCATTTTCATACATTAATATCTTGAGACAACTTCTTTTGTTTTTAATTAGTCAAAAACAATAATAAAGAAAAAAAAAAGCGTAAAAAGATAATGTGAATATAAATGTATGATAGAGAAAGTTGTACAAAAATTATCACAAAATAGTTGTTCAAATATCATTTCACTAATAACATTTTCTAATCTTCTTTCCCTTGCTTTTTCTTTCCTTTTCATAAAAATAAAAAAAAAATTAATCGGAGTCTTTTTAAGTGAGGATTTCCAACACAAAAAAAATACCAAATTGTTACACTTTGGAGCAAGTATGCTACACATCCACAAGTCTTAGCTTAACTAACAAAAATGCTAAATTTGTAAGCCAAAAGTCAGTGATGGGGTTTCAAATTCCACCTCCTTCACTAATATGAGTCAGGTTATAATGATTATTATTATCATTTCGTCTATCTAAATAAAATATCAAGTCTACAAAAAGGAAAATTCAAAACTAGTGGAACGCAGCAAACAACTCCTCCCTTTTATTCCCAGCATTATTTGTGTTTATAAACATGAAACTTTAGGATTTTTGCGTGGGTTGTCCTCTCCTCAGCTGGTTCAAACATTGCTCACTATTTCAAGACATTAATTGCCCTGTAACAAAAAGGACAATGAATGATCACAGAACAATAATGCTACAAGTGGAATGAAAACAATCTTAATGACAAAGGAAAAATTAGGTTTTATTTGGTACAGTACAAGGAAAATTCTTGAAAAAAAAGAATACAAGGAAAATTTAGAATAACAAAAAATTAAAGCATCACTGCGGAATTTTTTATTTAACTTGTTTGTTTTGTGGTGACAGTCAAATTATGAGTTCATGATGAATACTGAATAATGTTAAATGAGTTTATTATTATTTTTCCCTTTTATGATACTCTAATGTAAATTAGTACTAATAGCATTAGCATTAGCCATTTTTGTCGTTTTGATTTGGAATTAAGTGGCCCATGTTGAAGGATTGATTTGAACAATTAGAAGTGTAGTTATCACGTAAAGATTTTTTTTTTTTCTTTCTTAAATATTGCACTCGTCTTTGCAAATATGACACATTTAAGTTTTGGTTCCAGTAAAAAAAAAATTTGTTTTTTGTCCTTGCAAAATTTTTTGTTTTTTAAAATAGTCCCTCGAGGGACTATTTTCAGAAACAAATTTTTTTGCAGGGACCTGTTTAAAAAACAAAATATTTTGCAGGGACTTAAAACTACAAAATGGGTCCAGTCATCATGTGCCACGTATGCAAATCATCACAAAAATGGGGTCAGAAACTATTTTAAAAAACAACAAAATTTGCAGGGATCAAAAACAATTTTTTTTTTACAGGGACCAAAATTTAAACGGGCCAGACGAGTGCAATATTTAAACTTTTTTATGTAATCACGTAAAGAAATATGTTAATTTCTACTTTTCTAGCTTAAGTAAATTGTGGATCCATATACCCCTACATCCCTCAGTAAACAAACTGCATAGTCATTCGATCGAAATAAAATAATATTCTGCTACATTGTATGCAGGGCTAGTCTAAAGGTAAGCCGGCCTAAACCCTAGCTTTAAGTTTCCAAATTTTGATCCAAATTAAAAGTCGAAAAATACACTTTAATTTATAAACAGACACATATAAGATGGTGAGTGTGAGGCTTAACAAACCTATAAACATTGTTCGATTTTGTCTCATGCCATATTTGCTCTCTTTCAATATTTTTCTTCTTTTATGTGAAACTATTACTTTGTCTACCCTATAAGTTTCTCGTGCACTCTGTTTTGATTCTAAAATCCAAAATATTTGATATGTTTTGAAGGGTTTTATGTTTTTTTTTCCATTCGAATTCTACAATCCGAACTTCACATAACGCTCGAGAAATTAAATATGGTGGAAAAAGAAGGTGTATTTATGTGATTCAGCTATAAATGACCATTTTTGGGCTAAATACACAAGGGGTCTAGGCCCAATGCACAACTAACACAAGGCCTTTTTTTAACAGTTACTCAAGACCTTTTTTTTTTCCTTTTCCAATTTACACAAGACCTTTCTATTTTCTTACAAAAATAAAATGTTCCACTTGCTTTTAGAATAATGTAATTATGTGACATATTTTATATTTATTATTTGTTATTTTAAAGTGATATTGGATTTTCAATACACGAATGATTAACTACTGTTTAATTTTTTTTGTAGGACTCTTTATTTTGATGTTATTTTCGCTTTAGACCTTAAAACATGTTAGGCCGAAAAGACAGAAAGTGCATTCTATATATGAAAAAAAATTTACCTTAAAAAACGAGGGGACTAAATGACAATAAGACAAACAAGCTTGTATAATTACAAGTTGTATTCAACAGATGATAACTCCCTCAGAAAATGCTTCAAAAGTTGTCTACTACAATTATAAAAAGAAAGTTGTTGATGTCAACCTTGGAGACACAACTTATGGTATTGGCATGCGATTTCAAATATTTTCCCATACCATGCAGGCTGTGGCCAAATCGAACATGTGATCCATACTAGATTAGGTTGTCAGGCCAACTAATTATCATGTGATTTCGATTTTATAACTATATTAAATTTTCATTATTTTCTTATTTTATTTTGACCACGTTAATTTTTTGTCAAGTCAAGCTAATTATATGCTAAATCTAGAAGATGAAATCGGTCAAAACTAGCCAATGATGTGTGGGGTAATATCTATGTATGTTTAACTTTTTAGCACACAATTTTGTTATGAAAAGTAGTAATACTATGTCCAATTCTTATCGTGGATTTGTTATTTCAACTACAATAAGTTGAAATTAAAAAATATTCTATCCAAAGGAAAAGGACTTTATATCAATAAATCAAAAAATAGAAAAAAGATTGAGCTTAAGTAAGTGTGAATAATGACTGCTACGACTTTTTTGGAATTACAAGTTATGCTAGCTTCTCGTTTACAATCAATTCCTCATGAATATTACTTCACTTTTTAAGATCATTTTCAAGAATTAATCATGGGGCAAAGCAATATAAGAGACATTTCTTGTGTTTTTTTGTCTCAAGGAAAAATGGACCCACGAAACAAAAGGAATAAAATCTAGGCATGCAAGATGCAACACATTGAGCACAAGATGATAAAAAGGGTGTTGAAAAGGACAGAAGAAAACACGAAGTCTTAGATCTTGAAGGATTATTATTTCTTCACGGACCAAATGATACTTATATGCTCTGTTTTGTTTGTAAAGTGAAGCGAAAAAAAAAAGGATATAATACTCATAGAGGAAAGGGTTAGAGTCATAGTCGTTAGGACTTGGGATGGAAGAAGAGAAAAATAAAGAAAGGTGAAAGTTTGGCAAAGGTTGAATTTTGGTTGAAACGTACCGCTCATAATGGTAGTATAATTGTATGTTCGAGCCCTGCTAATCCTAGCACCCCCTTCTCTTCACCCGATACAAGAAGGCAGTCAAAGTCCCCTCCACTCTTCGTTTTATGGGAAGACATCGTGTTCCTAGTCGATTTCCCCTCATGACATTGCCCCCTTAATGCTACGAAGTGAAGCAGACATAGAGGCCAACCATTGGGTATCAATCCAGTGATTCAACCTTGGCTCGATATTGTTGGTGTCTTTCCCTACTCGTTTAATGTTTGTGAGACATAAGTTGCCCATAGAAGAATTATAGATAATTTATCTAAGATCGATGAAAATTAACCATATATAGTTCATAAACAAAATTTTGTGTTTATTTGTGGGCAATTTTTTTTTTTTAGAGCTTTTAGAGGGAAGAGCATGTATGTTTATAAACTACATGTGACTAGTATTTAGTGATGTTGGATAAATTACCCACAATTATTAAAGGATAAAAAAAAACATTATGTTTTGACAGGTTGCATGGATTGAAAATTGAGGAGAATAAAGAAATTGAATAATTTATGGTATACACCATCCATATAAGATCAATAATTGATTGTTATTTCTTAAAACACAAAACACTGAAGATGGAAAAAAAAGGAAGAAATGTTTGAATTGTGTTCGTCATTTTAAAAAAAAAATCTTTTATCATTCCATCTTAAGATCATTTTAGTAAGACTTTTAATTGACCACATTACAAAACACCAGAATTCTTATAAAATATTAACTTCATTTGAGATAAGAAAGACAACGTGAAGTTAAGCCATAAAGAATATGACGTCAAACACAATACAACTTAAAACATGAGAGATGGAGAGAGACCATATATTTATAGAGAGTAAAGCATAAAAGAGAGGGAGGGAGATGGAGAAAGACAAAATATGGCTAGTTCAGTCCACCATATCCAGGGTGACTTTGCATTCTCCACGAGGTGGACTTCCTTCACTATAATCCATGATTACAATACTCAAAACATCCACCCTAAAATTTCATAAAACATCAATCTTTTCTAAGTCCATCATTTACCTGGTTATCCAACCATGGTGGATTACTTAAAAATGATCCTGACCTAGATCAGTCAACTTTGTTTTCTCACACCTATGAGATCCAAGTGTTTAGAGTCTCGTTAGGATATCCCAGGTGTTTATAGTTTCTCTAGAGTATTATATAGGTTGCCACTGTCGGACAAGGTGCGTAGTTTGTTCGAGTTTGTATCTACTTGATACAAAGTCATTTCTAGGATTGATAACTCTCTAAGAGATGATATGCATGGAAATCCTATATTAAATTAAGTGTGCTTCAGACTACTTGATTGATTTACTTTGTGTTCTAGATTACTCTCGTTTGAGATGATTATTCATAAAGTTCATAAATCATATTCTAAATTTTTCTTGATTTAGTATCAATTCGAACACATTCTTTTTCTTTTAAGTGTGATATTGGGAACACCTACATTGGTCTCATTTCTTCTTTAGATTTCTTGAAGGCTTGGTTGAAGGACGATAGCAACATCGATAATTTACACGTATTGAATAATTTCTTTTTTATATCGAAGAGAGTAGTATCGTTGCAAAATAGATGTTAGATGATTAAGAAAGATCAGATACAAATAAAGTCTTTGGATAAGATGTACGTCACTATAAAAAAAATAATGTTGTCTTCATTTGTTTTATAGTGAACTCTTTAAGATGAAGGGTTTTTTAGAGATCAACTTCATTCTACTTCAAAAGATCGTTCAGATAATGAGCAATGTGTGCTTTGAACTTTGACTCATAGAACGATCCATATGATTATTAGGTATCTCTTGTTGAGTATCAGGTCAGATGATTAATGTTGGCATTGTTGCGTTCAGCCCATTTAGGGGATTGTCTCATTTAGACAAATTGATTGATTTCCTTTTGTGTTGACCCATAGGATACACATTTTACCTGATCGACTTGTCTTATGCTTGGAAGCCTTTGCTATGTGTTCATACTCTGATGATTAATGTAATTTGGATATCATGCACACTTAAACAACATTAATTTGTTCCTTAGCAATTAGAATATCATATGACGACACACTTTTGCTTTGCTTGTTATGTTATCATCAAACCTTGAGGTATGAGGTACTCAAATCAAATTGATTGTTACAAATACTCAATTCGTTCATTTTTACTTGTCGCATTTGTAGAAAATTGTTTCTATTTACTTGCAGTTTTCAAAATTCAATCCAACATTTTTTTTACAATCCAACGTTTATTTCATCAGCAAAATCCCTAGGTATTTATGAGTGAAGTAAGATAAAGTACAAATATTATAGGAAAAATAAAAATAATTCTATCAAAAATAACAATATATATAAATTCAATTGATTTGTGCAAATAACCTTAATATTTTTAGTGGGTTAGTCTTCAACTTTCAATAATTACCTCTTCTTCAGTCAATCAAATCAAATGGAACCGTATATTTTTCATCTTACGGTCCACATGATTTTTAGATCTAAAATCGAACCAATCCACACGACAACACCCCTAATTCCAGTAATTTCCTTCTCATCCAATCCCATCTCATGATCCATGTGGTGAAGTGATCTTCCCTTTTGTTTTGGATTCTCAATTCTCAATCACATCCTTCTATTTTGGTCCAAAATAGAATATTCCACGTTGTCGTCCACGTCACTCCCATGAACCCTTCCCACCCCACATTATGCACCGTCCAATTTCCCTAATAAATTCACCTCTCTTCCATCACACGGATCCAACGGTTAGAACACGTAACAGGATGGGATACAATGTTTTCAATTAAAAAAACTTAACATCCACGTTGTTACCTCAGATTCCGCGCCGAGATTTTCTCTAACATGTTCCCTAAACAATTTAGGACCTGCTATTTTCTACAAGGTGAGCTGAATACATTAATTAATTCATTTTATATTCCAATGTACCTAAACGATTCTTGCATAATAATATTTTTTTGTGTCAACTGCATAATAATATTTTAATAGAACAATGAAAATTGTTCCGATTAATAAGTGGTTGACTCATATCACACCGATGCATAAAGTTAATTCTCGTTGTCAAATTGATGACCTTATTGTAAGCATTTTATTAGAATTCTTTGAACTTTAATGTCTTTTGTCATCCTAACGAACTATGAAACTTTAATGAACTTTGGAAAGTAATTGGTCTAAATTTCATAATAAAAAATTATTTTAATAATATTCTTGAACATTGACATATATTAATTATTAGAAATTGCTTGACAATGTTTAAGAGTTCTAGCTCAACTATCAAAAACACCGAAATTATTTGATTGGTCGTATGATCGGGTAAGCTACAACTACTCCATTTGTATGTGAGTTTTTAACGACAACATCAAATTACAACTCTTTTACTATGTAGGAGATTATGAGTTTTCAATAATTATTGTTATTTCGTAGATGTATTGAAAAAAGAATTTTCTTGACAATTATTTGAATCTGTAACACAATTATTTAAACTCCAACCATCACCGTATTTGACGCTTTTGTTTTTGTTGCTTCTTACACCATTGAGCCATTTTTTCTTCTTTGTTTTATTTTTCTATTTTATTGTCACAACTCCAATCCTCTGTTTTCATCTAATCAGTTATGTTCTGTTCTTCTGACTTGTTTTGTTTCTAGTTCAATTCCTATAGGTTATGATTACTCATCAGAGTCTTGTTTTTGTCTTATGAAATTATAGATTCTGCCATTTTCACTAGCTAAAAACATTGTCACTTGAAGAAGTTATAGTGCTTACTATACCTTTCAAGACTTTCTCTTATTGGCTACAAAGCAAAAGCTTCAAGTGAGATTCATTTGAATTTTCCATTTGGAAGTTGAAGATAGAAAAAGGAAAGAAAAAAAAGGAGAGGGTATGATGGAAAGTGGAGGGAGAGGAGGAATTGAAGGGTATGATGGAATGATGATGACGATGACAAGAGACCCAAAGCCGAGGCTGAGGTGGACAACCGATCTTCACGACCGCTTTGTCGACGCTGTCACAAAGCTTGGTGGCCCTGACAGTATGTATCTCTTCTTTCATCTAGTTTTGTTAAAGTTTTTAAATTGTAGTCGCAGTTTTGTTGCGGTAGCAAAGACATAGAAAAACCTAAATATTGCACTCTAGTTCGTAGTTGCAGACCTTTATTTAAAATTTTAGTGTTTGATACACATTCAAGTTAACTTGAAAGGGAAGTTTTTTTTTTTTTTTTTTTAGAATTGAAAGAAAGTGTGATGGAGAATTTGGGCCAGTACAGTTTTGAAAGCTTATCATTCTAAATATTTTCTTATCAATGGCTTGATTGATGTATATAGTGGTTCTTAGCTTGTCATAAAATGATATTAATTTGAAATGATTTTTTTGTTTGCTTTTGTTTTTAGAGGCGACTCCTAAGTCTGTTCTAAGGTTAATGGGATTAAAAGGTTTGACATTATATCATTTGAAGAGCCATTTACAGGTAACAAACTTCTACCACCTTTTTAGTCAAAAATAAGTAAAATAAAACTTCTACACATTTTCTTTTACCTTTTTACATAGTGATGATAGATTTAATTTATGGAGGTATAAACTAGTAGTCAAAAATAGGTTGAGAAGTGAAAAGACAAATTAGTATTAGTTATAGAGATTATATTATCATTAATTAGAGAATGGTGCACTTTAAAGGGTAAACTAATTGAAAAATAAATAGTTGAAACTTGAGTTTATGATAAAGTATGCACATGTTGTGGAATTGGTAAAATATTAATGATCATGACTTTCTAGCCAATGTTAGAATTTCATATTTTAGTCTCTCAATTCAGTGAAGCTACACATTGGAATGAAAATTCCAAAATTACTAGTAGTTCATTATATCATCATTAGTACCATAGATTGGTACGTTAATAATGTGGAATATTTGAAGTAGAACTCCTAACTCATGTACGAGCTTTTCTCATTTTTCAACTTTTTATGCTATGTATTTTACTTATTATTTGCTCAAATTTGTCTTTCTTTCTATCCTTCATTATCTTGTTTTCTCCTCAAAGAATTGCTATTTGGAGGCATAAAATGACATCCATTTTCTGTTAACTTGCAGAAGTATAGACTTGGACAACATGCTCGAAAACAAAATGAAGAACAATTCAAAGAGAATAACAGTGAGTTCATTACAAATTTTGAAAGAGTCTCAAATAAGTGAAGGGGGTGTTAATATTGACTTATTTGAGTTTATATAATGGCACAAGTATTTATGAGATTGTTTGAGAGAGTTTATGAAAAGAGCTTATGAAAACGACTTATGATATGTTCATAAGCTTTTTTCGGCTAACTTTCGTAACCTTTTCAAAATAGGTTATGAAAACAACTTATAGTTTCTATGAAAACAATTTGCCTTTATTATTTTATTATAGAACTAACTTATACATAAGTACTTATATGATAAGCAGTTATTTCTACTACATTTGGTTGATTTTTTTGTCTTTCATCTTTTTAGGATGTTCGTATGTAAATTTCAGTAACCATTCTTCAGGGACTAATACCGACTATGGAGGTGATAATGAAGGGGGGTATGTTTAGAATTTAATCAAAATTCACTTATTTTGCTTAATCGTTATCATTATATGTATGACCATATTTTTCATGAGCCAAATTCTCATCTAAAACTTCTTGCCTATGTAATTACCATTTTATTTTTTATGTAAATGCAACTTATTGTATTCCTAACTAGCTTACACGACAATTAACAGAGAAATTCCAATAGGAGAAGCACTGAGGCAACAAATTGAAGTTCAAAAGAGATTGGAAGAACAACTTGAGGTACTCTCTCACTTTTTCTCTTACTTGCACTATTTACAACTTGAGGTACTCACTTTTGAAATTTTATTGTCTCTTAAATAAGACACTTTTTAAAATTTCACATGTACTAATAATTTTTTTACAAAAATATTCCTATGTAATTTACAATTGAGAAACATAAATTCATTATTTTTTTATGATATCAATAATTGTATGAGTAATTATAAAAAGAAAAAAACCGAATGTTAATTACGAGTGAAGCGTAAAAAAAAAATTACTATCGGTCATTGGATTCAATCTTGATTTTAACCATGTGTTACTTTATTCCTTCAAACAAACCACGTGTTAGTACTAACTATGATGTATCATGTTTGGACGATCGTTGTGTCTTTTGTGAAAATAATACATTGTTTTTATAAATTTATTGCTAATCTACTATTTTTCTTAATACCACTAAAATTAATAGGTGAGTCTTATAATAAGAGACCAAAGGAGTATATATATCCTTAGCCCTAACTAGTGAATTTCTAACCAATTGGACCGTTTAATTCTAGGTGCAAAATAAATTGCAAATGAGAATAGAGGCTCAAGGAAAGTATTTGCAGGCAGTGTTAGAGAAAGCACAAACAAGCCTTCCTCAAGATGGACTAGGTAATCTTGATGCATCAAAAGCTCAATTGGCTGAATTCAACTCAGCTTTGTCAAATTTCATGGAAAATATGAATAAAGATAGTAAAGAAAACATACTAGACATCAATGAACTCTATAATAAGAATCATGCCCCAACTTTCAATTATCAAGAAGTACTAGGGACAGAAGAAAATAAGGAACTAAAACCTCAGGTTGAAGGGGGTGCAATACAGCTAGACTTAAACATTAAAGGTGGCAATGAACTTGTATCTGTAGATGGAGCTGAAATGGAATCCAATATGGTTTCATATAGGGTATACCATTTTTGAATTATCATATGCTTAACCATTGAACTTAGTATTCTACTTCCCTTACATATATTCCATAATTTTCTCTCTCTTGTTGGATAAAATTTAGATAACATTTTAATTATCTCGTTATTGTCTAAGTTTATTCCTAGTTTTCTATCTTCGCTTACACCAAAGAAGTCATAATCGATTTTTCCAATTGTTAAACACATGCTATATGTTTGATATCACGGATGATTTAAATGAGTAACTCTCGAATAGTCACGACCATAAATAATTTTTTTTTAAACACATAAATTTAGAAGAGAAATAATTTAGTCACATCACTTAATATTATTTATCTTTTATGTCCCTAGATAAAATTTACTTAGAGTTGTGACTATGCAAAAGTTGGTCAATTTAGAGATGTAAAATTGATTTGAAATGTTTGAATGATCTCTGGTATAATTAACTTGTTCTCTACAATTTAGTTTAACTTGAAGGTAGAATTTGATGTTTTTATACATATTGTTTTTTTACTATCCCAATTTTTTTTTAGGGATATTATGACTGATGTTAATAGTCAGTTTGTTTGATATTTTTTTTGAAAGATAGTTTGCGACTTTCTTCACCTTCAACGACTCAAAATCATAGTAGAATTTCAAAATAGACAAAATCCATTGATTTTGATTGCGATTTTACGATTTCTTATAAACTAAGTTATTTATGACTATATACCATTTATAACATATATTTAGTATTAATTTTTTTTGGGTAAAATTCATCGATTTTGATTGCGATTTTACAATTTCCTATATCCATTCTACAAAAGTCCTTGAGTAAAATCCTTCAATTTTGATTGCGATTTTACGAGTCACGATTTTGCTACTCTTATTCGACCTGAAGTAAAGTCCCGATTTTAACAACCTTATCTAGGAAGGTCTCAGACTCGTCTGCCCCCATCATAACCCCCAATCTTCTGAAACCAAAGCCCTATCCAATAGGATCATACATCTCCCATTCGGTTGCACCCAAATAAACTTCCTAACTAAATGTGGAGTATTTGGAATCCCCATCATTTAAATTAATTGATTAAAAAGACGTGATCCGTCCAAACCCTTTCGTCCTTGAAATATTCCCTATATCCGAGTGTCTAACAAAATTAAATTAGGTTTTTTCCATACAACACAAAAAATCTACCACCAACCTATGTGTCACCTTCGCCACCAAGTCACGTGGTGCATAAACATTTATGATACACTTCTTATTCCTCCCATTCGAAGTACACCACAATTCGTCTTGGTGGAACTCATTAACCACTTAAACTCAATTGTCTATTTTGTTTCCTTTCAAATGTTATGTATTTTTCAATTTTTATTGAACACAATGGTGCCTCTAAACTTTGGTTGAGTATGTATTCATCACCCAATTATCACAAATAAAATAAGATTTTAATCTATTTTTGCACCAATCAAACTGAATAGTTACAAATTCAATTTTTGTTTAACATATACATGCTCACATTGTGACAACAAACCATTTTCATCTTTTCCATTTTTATTATTAAATAATTAATATAGTTGTTTGTCCTCGTGTGTGAGTGTTTTTTACTTGCACTCAGGTGAGTAAACAAAAATAAACAAAAGTAACAACTAACTGTATATTTAAAAACTCACAACACAACACATAATTCATCACATCTCCATTCACTCTCACTCATATTCCATCGTTCATCATTTTCCATTCCATAAATCAATTTCTTCTCTAATGAGTAACTTCAACTCTCATTATTGTTTGGTTGATTGTTCTGTTTTTTATTTTTCAACTTCTCAAATGCACAAGTTCAACTTTAATGATTCAGGTTTTTTTTTCCTTCCCATCAGACGAGTTTGTGAATCAAGCCGAAGTCGTAGATCTAAATGCGGATGTGATGAGTCAGTTGTTGAAGTTAGAAGTAAAGTCAATCAATAAAGAGTTTGGAATCGAGCTACATTCACATAAACATAAAGTGGTCATTGGGGACAACAACTAAAATAATTCTTTTTGTGAGGATTAAAACATTTAGTTTAATTTTTTATGGACTAAAATCAAAATTTGATATATTTATAGGGACGAAAAACTTATTTAACCTTTACTTTTAAGATTTTTTGTGTCTTTATCTCTCTAATGTTGGACATGAAAAGAACAAGTGGTTGTGAGTTTCCACTTCAAACCACGTTTTTGATAAATGTCTCTAATTATTGTACGTCTTCACTTATTGTATGTCTCGAAAGTTTACTGTATCATTTAATTTAGTTGGCGGTCTATTTTACATCATCTTCTTTAATGGTGAATATTTTTTGTTGGAGGTTGGTTCAGTACCGACGCAAATGAAATTATCATAAAGAGAAATAGTTAGAGATATTTATGTTGTGTATGTGCGAAATGGAAACTCACAATTACTCCGGCCGTCTCTGTATGCAAAGATCTTTTGTATGTGTATTAATTTGATTTTTCATATTTCAAGACAAATTAGTAGTATCAATTACAGGTATGTTTAAGAAAAAAAATAATAAATGCATCTAGTAATTTGAAAAGAGGTTTATATTTAAAGACAAATTTTTAGTCAAAAAAGTGCTTAGATATAGGGATGGAGGGAGTAGTTATTCTTTACTTGTGTTTAGACATGATAACAAAGCTCATACACATGGATACCTACCTGAACCAAACTCAAATTGACAGATTTCCCGTGCTTTGACTGGGTTTGAGTATGCATTTGGGTTTTCTTCGATTTCGAAAAATGGGTATGGGGACGGGTAATTAGGATATAAGTGTCCACTCTGAGGCCCGAGCTCATACCCAAACTCATCCCGAATATAGAAAATCAATTTATTAGCTCTTTTATATAAATAGAAACTCAAACCCTAAATAATTTCACTCACACAATCAAAGTCAAAATCCTGCCATTCGAAACTCACTTCTCTAATTTCCCTTTCTTCTCCTTCCACATCTCACACATTCGGTCTCTTTCTTCTCCATCATCGTAGCCATTGATCGTCATCATCCCATTCTTGGATAATCCATTACAACATTGAGCCCGAGGCTGAAAAATACTTTTTTTTATTAAAAATAATTATCCACTGTGGGATGGGGATGAAGCGGGGATACCCAAACACGTCGGGGACGGGCATGAAATTCGATTTCTCGTCCCCGCTCTGTCTCGTTGCCATGCCTACTTGTGTTTGGTTCTCGAGAGAAACCGTGAAGAGAGAAATAGATAAGCTAGAGAGTATGAGAAAAGAGAAAGATGTGAGAGATGTGATTGATTTGAAAGATTGTTTGGTATAAGAGAGAAATAAAGAAGAGAGTATGGACTAATTTTATGAATTGACAAATTAGCCCTTATCTAATAAAAAATAGTTCAACTTAAAAATAAGTTAGAGCATCCACAATAGATAGTAGCTCCGATGAGTCCTAAAGAAGATCTGCTAATGACAATAAAGACACCTATTTTTGGACACCAAAGTGGGTCTCTCTTGTATGCACCACTAATTTATAATTTTTTGATAATAGGACATATAAGCACCAAATCACTCCAAACACAACATCTTTTTTTAAAAAAATTATAAATGAATATCATAAATAACTTTATATCATTATATTTTAATATTAAAATGATGTGGGACTCGTGGAGAGAGATGATGCTTAGTTGAGCCCTCTCGCTCTATAAGCACCGACAAAATTTTCTTCCTAATGTGGTACCTTTTAGATACCAATGCTTAATATAATAAATGAATAATAAAATTAAAGGAAATGTTAACGAGTGCCTCCGGGCCACTCTTTAAATACCTTTAATAGTAATTTTTTTATAAAAATTTGTGTATTCAATGCATTGCAATTTGTAACATTTAACTTTTTTAAAGAATACTTTCTAAATTTGGGATCCTTAAAGAGTGCCTCGAAAGCACTCGTTAACAAGACCTTAAAATTAATAACGAAAATAATGACATGGAAACAAATTGACTCTGACTAAAACTTGTCATCTAAACGTCATGTCTTTTTTTTTTTTTGTTACACATCATGTCATTAAT
>Ga0228711_1008085_pt1 | contig 14912 bp, 6 predicted proteins | sample MedpolnodulmetaG_2_FD_177996 | JGI IMG/M metagenome (GOLD analysis project Ga0228711, IMG submission 177996) | Root nodule microbial communities from Medicago polymorpha collected in Santa Monica, California, United States - brown nodules | ecosystem: Host-associated > Plants > Roots > Nodule...
GGGGGGGGAGGGAGGGAGGGAGGGAGAGAGGGAGAGAGAGAGAGAGGTGGCGGGTAGAGAAAAGAAGAAACAATGGTCTTCTCTCTTTCATTTTGATCTTCTTTTGTAGTTGGTTTGTGTTAAAGATGATAAGGATTGATTCATAACGATACCCAAATAATTGGTTCTTTATAATATCTAGATTATTATTTTGTTATTTTTCACAATTGTTTGAAGTTGAAGAAAAAACAATAATCACTTTTTTTAAGTTTTTAATTTTCTAAAAATAAATAGAATTGCATTTACATTGTTGTTAGACTCTTTGAAAATACAGAACTATAACTAACAAAAAAAACCTACTATTAAAGTAACTCTTCTTCAATCTTAACCATTGAATAGTTTAATAATAAATCAATGGTGAAAAGTTCATTTTTGTACCATACAAAAAGATTGACTTTTGCATGCTAAACACCGCCTAACAAACGATTTAAAAGCAATATTTTGACAAAATATACAATTGATTATTTACGATCATTTTAGATGAAAAACAACATCAACAATAGACACATTAAATATACTTTTTTTTTCTCTTTTGACACATTAACATTCCTCAAACTCCGTGAATAGATCTATGATATCCATGATATAAACCGTTAGAAATTAAGAGTGTCTACCATAGAATGAATTTGCGAATTCAGACAACATGCATGAAGATATAAAATATATAGTGGATTAATACCATAAATTGAACTAATTTTTGGAATTGAATCCATAAAAAATATATGTTAATAAGATAAATGTTTCAATAAATCACTTGTAGTAGTATTGAACTTCTTTTCTTTATTTATAGAATGTAATAAAAAATTACAATTGAAACAACAATTAAACTATAAACTCAGAAATTAAATTAAAAATTAAACAAACAACCATTTTAGTCCTTAAAAGTATAATATAATGTCTCATTAGTCGATCATTTGGGGAAGAAGAAAAAAACAATCAAGCTTTCACTCTTCACTTCCTTGACCATTTTAATCTCTAAGTTAACATCCTTATTTAACGTCGGACATTAAAATAACTAATCGAGTAAAAAGTTAAAGATTCTACTCTTCACTTACATAACCATTTACATTAAAGTGACTAATTAAAGAGTAAACAGTTTAATCGAGATTTGCTGAGTCAGAGATCATTATAACAACAATTCACGATAAAAGAGAGAAGCCCAAGTCCAATTCACAATAAAAGCCCACAAAAATATCACCACCTTCACAAATCTAAACACTCGAATTTTCCATTTCTCTTTCTCTTCAAAACCAGTACTACACAAATTCATCTTCAAGATCTAGATCCAAATCCATCAATGGCGACACCAGATCATCTCTTCAACCTCCGCAACAACTTCTACCTCGGTGCATACCAAGCTGCAATCAACAGCAGCGAAGTCTCCAATCTCTCTCCCGACGACATCATCGAACGCGACACTCTCGTTTACCGTTGCTACATCGCTCTTGGTCAGTTACAGTTCGTCATCTCCGAAATCAATGATTCCGCTCCTACGTCTCTTCAAGCCGTTAAATTGCTCGCTCTCTATTTCTCATCACCCGATTCAAAGGTCACAATTTCATCAATTTTTCAATTTCTCTTCAATTTGTTCAATTTCTCGTGAATTTATCGTTGTTGTTATTGCAGGATTCGGCAATCGCGAGTATTAAAGAATGGCTTGCGGATCCTGCGATTGGAAACAATGCTACGTTGAGGCTTGTTGCTGGGATTATCTTTTTGCATGAACAGGATTTCAATGAGGCGTTGAAGTATACTAATGCTGGTGGAACCATGGAACTGTAAGAAAAAATGCATTTTTTTATACACTGACGGTGTAAAATAATAGTACACTGTCATCCAATAAGAAACCATCAATCTCTGATATGTCAGACAACGAATTTTAAAATATCTTTGTGATTTGGTGGAATCCAAGATGATCATTGGATGTTAGTGTAAAACTATGTTTTTTAGTGTCGGTGGTTCTTATGTTTTCTCTTGATATATTATTTCAATTTTGATAATGATGATGAGAAGAGGATGTGAGGGTTTGGAAGTGATTGGATGTTGGTTTTGTGTTTTTTAGGACTGCGTTGAATGTGCAAATCTTTATTAAGATGCATAGGTCTGATTATGCTGAGAGACAGCTTAGGATTATGCAGCAGATTGATGAGGATCATACCCTTACTCAGCTTGCAAATGCTTGGCTTGATTTGGCTGTGGTAATTTTTGACATAAGTTAATTATTGTTTGCCTTATTATTGAAATTGTTGATGAAGTGACATGAATGTAAGACTTGATACTGACATATAGAAACTGATAAAAAAAATTAGAAATTGGAAGTGATTGAATGGATCAGCATGTTGAACACTAATATGTGTTGGGACTCGGGACATGCTTTTAATTCAAAGTGTCAGTCCTATGTAGTTTATTATTAGGGCCCTGATAACAAGTTTTCTAATGACACATGTTAAGAAATCAATTATGATCTTGAAAAGAACTTCTTTTTTTAACTTTTAAATGTAGGGCACATGTTAAAAAATTCAATATAGACATAGGGTTTGTTTGGATTGGCTTATTTTTGAGCTTATGAAAAATAGGTTATGCAAAGAAATAAGTTTTTATGTTAATTCGTAAGTTCTCACTAATGAAAATGGTATCTTCATAAGCTTTTTTTTCATAAACTACCTTGACAGGCTTATGAATAATACATGAAAGGTTACTTATTTGCATAAGGTTAAAAATAAGCCAATCCAAACAGAACCATATTCATCTTAAAAGTTTAAAAAGTTTAAAAATTGTTTTTTCAATGCAAAATTTCTATTTTTGGTTCCTTAACATATGTTAGCAAGATCCTTTAAGAAATTGAAGACGTCAGTTCAAAGACAATATTCTGATTTTTTTATTCCTTGACATGTACCTAGGCACTTGTTAGCATTTGCCTTATTATTATTACTGATGAAATGAAAAGTGTCATTTGAAAATTGATGTTTTGGTTGGTGAGTTTGGAATGTGATGTGTTTTATTGGTGTTGGATTAGGGAGGGGCGAAGATCCAAGAGGCGCATTTGATCTTCCAAGATTTGTCGGAGAGATATCAGTCTACTAGTTTGCTCTTGAATGGCAAGGCTGTTTGCTGCATGCAAATGGGTAACTTTGATGAAGCTGAGACTCTTTTGGTTGAAGCACTCAACAAGGCACGTTTGTTTTGCATTGCTTATTCGTTTCAATTTCATTTGACTAAACTTTTGATATTGCATAATGTTATCTCATTTAGATGAGTGTTTGTTGTTGTCCAAGGCTTTTGATGTTTGATAATGCCTTTCCAATTTTCAGTTGTTTGATATTCTTTCAAACGAAGATTGAAATTTTGTTGGCTCTTTAGGTTAAATCTTTAGGCTTTGCTGAAGTAGAGTTTGATAGGGTAATTATTCGTTTTGTTGGAAATGGTGTCTGTGCTTAAGAAACTTGTTGTGATATGTGCAGGATGCTAGGGATCCAGAAACACTGGCAAATCTTGTTGTATGCTGTCTTCATCTTGGCAAACCATCTTCTAAATCATTCAGGTAAGCTCTATGGACATTTTTATTGTTTGCAATCCCCTCTTTTCCTATCTTGTGATTTTTTTTGTTGTTTTTTATTGATAATATATATCCTAATATATCCTAGGATAGATGTAATTTCCTGTATTGGCCGGTTGAATCTTTTTGAATCAACTCTAAAATTTTAATACCTGTGGGCCATATTTGTATATGGAATTTGTCTCCCCAACTAGTGCCCTTATGGGTCATTGAGAGCTATGAGCCATTTGTATCCCCAACTAGTGCCCTTATGGGTCATTGAGAGCTATGAGTCATTTGTTTGCAGCTCTCAAGTGGAAAACAATAGCAATTGTTAATGAAATTAACTTAACGATAGCTCTTTCAATTAAAAACTTTGGAATATAGGGCTAGAATTTATATGAATGCATATCATTAAAATCTTTTGGGTTTGGAATGGTATGATCTGTTTCCACACCCTCTTCTAGAGTTGGGTCCTTGAAGTAGGTCACAAAACTATTAAACCTAAAATGTTTCATGGATCACTTATGTTGGAAACCAAATTGCATTGCGGTTCTGAGTTTGTCTTGTTTCCCAGACATGATTCATTTGTGTGTCAAATCTCACTTAAACTGTTTCATTACTGAACTATGTACATTCTAAACATATCATTCAATAATCAATAGTAAATAGTGTTACTAATCACCACTAATAGTGATTAGTAACATAACATCATTTGTAAGAATAACAGGACATAACTTAGGCCCGGCTTCTAATATTTCCTAGCAGTATCTACAGAATCAAATACCATTGTACAATTCTAATAGTGAAACTGTAAAATGACAAGTCCAAAACTCTATTATCATATATATATCTAATATAGAAAATAGAAAATGTGTTATACATTTTATTAAGATATATGTTTATACACTTTGGTTCTTTTTAGTGATTTATTTACTCCTCAAATATGAACCAGAGCGTGCTGGGGAGGAACAATTTTGAATACCCTTAGCAGTCTAAAATACTTGATGCTTAGAGAAATTGACATACTTATATATGAAATAGTTTGCATCAGTAAATCTATGAAATGAAAGCATCTTTTGAGTTTGATAGCTAATCACCTATCTTCTATGTGGAGCCTTTCTTATGTGTCTAATTGGTTGAATCTTGGATATCTGATTATGTATTTCTTGTGTCAATATAATGCAATGTTACACCACATGTTATTTGTGTGTGAACATTTTGCAGTTTACTCGCATTGTAAGTGTCAAACATATCTAGTAATGACCGACCGGATTTTGTTTCCATCTAGAATATTTTTCAAATATTGTTTGCGTTTCTACTAGCATTATATACAAACCGGGACTAAGCTTAGTTTATGCGATTGAGAAAGAAGATTTTCCATTAGTGAGTGACTTGTAAATGTGCACTGTTTTGCAGCCAGCTGAAACTTTCACACCCAGATCATGTACTGGTCAAGAGGGTATCAGCAGCTGAAGAAAGCTTTGATAGAGCGCTACAATCTGTTTCATGAGCTCGTGATCGATATTTTTCATGATTTGAATGGTGTGTGGTCTTCCCATGCAATTTTTACACCTTATTGTGGTTATTGTATTATTGCGTATAACCAGTTGGGTAAATGTGTTATAGGATTCAAATTTTATGACAATGTTTGTCTTAAGTCTTGATGTTGCAAAAACTATAGCTGATATTAATTTTGTTGCAAGTTCATTTCCATTATATTTTTACTTGAAAAGAAAGAAATACCTATTATATTATATAAAAGCAAAATTACGACTGTGTAGAGATCCTGCCAATAATGAGCATATGTGATTTTGAGCTACTAGCACGTATTTTTAACAAAAAATTTGTAGCAGTAATAAATTCATGTAAAAACATGAACATCAGCAATTGTTTTGGGTGGGAAATAAAAATAGAGTTTGTTTAGGAAAAATAAAATTCTAGACATGACAGTCGAGAGACAAAAACAATTTAGGAACGTACAGTAAAATTCTAATCTTGAGTAAATTGGTATTAATGGTATTTCTCCATAACCTGCATGAATGTCATCCTTAGCAGATCAATTGATATTCAATCTTTACCCAACTCGTAGGAGGAGGATGCCACAATATCCCTTCTCTGAGAATCCCCTACCTCATTCACATTAACTTGGCTAGCATTCTTGTAACAATGTATCTGATTAGCAATGTCCACTCACAACCTGTGACAAGCAGTTGCCCAATTCTCTGGCTAAACCGCAGATTCATGCTCACCCAATCATCCAAATTAGTATTTAAAAAATGATGTCTAACCTTACAAATAGGTTGTCTCTGGCGTGTCATTGAAGAACTTGCAAAAAGGTTCACCAAAATGCATCATATGCTTCCTATAATTCGTCACTAGTCTCCCATGTTTAACTATCCGGATAAAGCATCTAATTCGCTCCAGAACATTCAACTGCCACGCCAACTTCCAATCACCATTACCCCTTTGCTGCTCAAAATCACACAGCTTGTACGTAATTGACATTGAGAAACTGCAATTTTTTGAACTGGGCCACATGCACCAATCAGGCTCATTCTCTACCTCACAGAATCTGGTAGCCATCCACTCAACAACTGTATATTCCACATGTCTGCACTATTAACCAAGTTTGCTAAAGAAGCAGGGTGAAGCAGTACTAAGTTCTATAGGAATACTCACATCCAAATCGTAAATACTCTCACCAGTAACAATCCAATTGTGATGTTGCAAACCACTAATGCTACGCCTATCTCCTACTGTCCAGTGTTTCATGTAATAAAAAATTTAACCAAATTTTGACTTCCACAAATGAGAATCTACAGATTTGGCTATAATATTATCTCCAGCAACATTATTTCTCTCTTAATTGCCTCTGAGAACATCACACCACAAATTCTTCTCTTTGTTTTTAATAGCCCAACCAATCTTTATAATACACGCTTGGTTATTCGCATCTAATCTTCAGATACCAAGTCCTCCAAGATCTTTCGGTTTCGTCACTACCTCCTAATTAATTAAATGCATATGCTTCCCTCGGCCATCATCGCCCCCGCATAAAAGATATATGCAGATGGCTGAATTCCTGAACACAAGACTTAGGAGTCATGGTGGCCATCATTTGATAAATAGGTAATGCTTCAACCACTGCTTCCGAAAGTGTTACCCTACCAACGAAAGATAATTGTCTAGCCTTCCACGCGTTTAATTTTGCTTGAACTTGACTGATCATATACTGACAATCAGTTTTGCTTGAGCTTGACTGATCATATACTGACGATAAGCTGGCCGAGGAGCTCTACCAAGGAGAGGATTTCCAAAATATTTGCCCGATGTAACATTTTCTCTAAAACCAGATGTTTGCACTAATAAATGCCTGACGCTTCTAGGCACATTACGCAAAAACAGAATGCTTGCTTGTTTTCTCGCTGCTAACCTTCTACCCGGACAGCGTGCAAAATTGATCAAATATTCATATTAAGCAGTCCATTTGCTCATCCCTAGTTGAACCAAAGAGAAGTAAATCATCTGCAAACATAAGATAAGAAACATAAGGATCCAAACAACCAGCTCTCAACGTTTTCCACTCCACTGATCTTCTTCAACCGCTTGCCAAATTAAGTGAGTTATCCATACACATTGCAAGAAAATACGGAGAAACTGGATCACCCTAGTGAATTCCCCTATGAGGTTTGAAATATTCCGCCCAATCTCCATTCCACTTCACATTAGTATCAGCACTTGTAACTGACTGCATAACAACATTAATCATTTCCACTGGAAGACCAATTTCTAGAAGAATGTTGCAAATAAAGTTTCAAGTTTCAACTTAACATGTCATAAGCCTTTGTTAAATCCACCTTTATCACAAAGTAACCCTTCTTTCCTTTCATCTTATTCATGTTATGCACCATCTCTTGAGCAGCTATTTAATTTTCATGAATACTTCTCTCCGGAACAAAGCAAGTTTGGTAAGGAATTTCTTAAGGTCATTTTGTGCTAGCATTAGTGCTGATCTCATCTGAACAAAGCAAGTTTCTTTTTCCATAATGCTCATTTTGTGCTAGCATTAGTGCTGATGTAAGAGCAAATTGGAATTTCTTAAGGTCATTTATGCCTTTGATATCTTTGGTGTACGAAGTTTTTTTAAAAGAAAATTCCAGAATTATAGATTGGTGTCTGCTTAAATGAGGTTTTTAAACTCAAATTAATTTCACTCGATTGACTCTAAAGTGAAATTGTATTGAGTTATTACAACCAGACATGAAGTACTTTTCGTAGAAATTAGGTATCCTCTACGTACAATTACGGAGATTAATCATTCAAGTCAAGTGAGAGTACAATGGTTTCATGAGTTTTAATAATCTTGTATTCCTAGGCTAGATTTGATCCCAAAATCACATTGGTTAAGTTGGAAGGTATTCTTTGGGAGCGTCCCGAAAAGAAAAAAAAAAGTTGAAACTTGAAAGGTGTACTCAAATCATCTCATCATATTGCTTTTGAAATTACTTTTGAAATGTGTATTGAAATTATTTTTTCCAAAATTATACTTTGGAAGAATTCAAAATGCAAAACTATTTGTTAACACTTAACAAATTGTTTATGTGTAAACATCATATAATAATTTTTTTGAGAAAGTACCAAATGATGGAAGAAAAATAATAAAAGAAAGGAACACAAATTCATTTACTAGATCTCCCCTCAACAACCAAAAGAAAGAAAATCAAACATTCAAAAATTGTCGGCAATAAATTTGTGGGCTCAAGTTGTTCCAACAGAAGGAGACATTCATTAGGTCATGTGAATTTGAAAAGAAAAACAAAGTAGGTGATTGAGTGAAACATCAATTATTCTTCTATAAATGAACATAAAAAACTTGATTTTACTTATCTTATATATTTGTCACTAGTATCCTATATTGTGAATATTATTGGTGCTTTATGTCTTTGTCACCGCTTCATAGCCTAAAATCAAGGAAAATAAGAAAACTATGATTGGCTTGAACAGTTTATGGTGCCACCAAACAAATTGCAGCCATGTACAAAGGAGGGAAATGGTTCATAATTATATTTATTTAGAATGGAAAATTCAATAAGATAGAAAGTAAAGCTATATCAGAGCCTGCACATTATATTATTGAACCATTATTATATGTTTGAATACAAATAAGTATAATGAATGAACTACCAACTCCCTAATAACAAAACTTCACCATCCAATGTATGACAGCAATATAATGGCAGCTGCTATGGTTGTCTTGCTGTAGCTCTAGGAACTTCCATAACCATTAGGGCGAGTTTTCTGCCATTTCCATGCAACCTGTATGCTCTTTTCAAGGTCAGTGTATTGTGCGGTCCAATTCAGTTCGCGTCTGATCTTAGTTGGGTCGCTATACACCTCGGCATAATCACCGGGTCGGCGTGGAAGGAAGTCTACTTTGATGTCGACACCTGTAGCCTTTTTACAAGCACTCACAAACTCCTTAACTGACCTACCTTTTCCAGTGCCCACATTGTAGATGCCTACTTTAGCAGGTTTTGCCTTTTCAAGAGCTTTGACATGAGCATCAACAAGGTCAGTTACATCAATATAATCTCGAATGCATGTTCCATCGGGCGTGTTATAATCTGTTCCTGTAACCTGCAAGGTGGAAACCGATACAATAAGCTCAAGTTCATTTAACATCACGGCATATTAGTTCAGATGACATAAAAAATCTTAGCTAATTTTCAACTAGATGGCTTAAGCTTCTCTGAAAATCAAAACAGCACACAAATCAAAGTAACTTATATTTGGCAAAGTAATTTCATGTTTCCTACAAGAGCTAGTAAAAGGTACATTCATGTTTGAGTTTATCTGTTAAAATGAGCACTTGTGAGACTATTTGAAAGAGCTTATGGAAACAGCTTGATTTTATTTTATCTTCTGATGTAGAAATAGTTTATACATAAGCACCAACTTAAGTATGAAATTGATATAAACAGGGCCCAAGAATTTCAGTACCAAATAAACACAATTACTTCGGTGAGAGGAATATCACACAGTTCAATATCTTAGGGTGATACACTAAAAAGTTCTACTGAATTTAACTTCTAAGAAAACAAGCATGTTGCTCCAAATATCAAGTATTTAAACTTGACACTAATCCTAGATTCTATACAAGGAAATGTCAAGATTATCATTAGTTTGGTTAGTCTGGAAAATGCATATATTTGGGCTCTCTGTCACAGTTATCTTGGCGGTATATCAAATACTGTTCCAACAATTAATCTCCTAACAGGTTGGTTTTTCTGACTAATTACCCAATTTCATGTTAGCCAAAAGTAAAAATGACAATACTGATATACCTTCAAACCAGGCATAATACCGCGAGCTGCATCAAAGCAGGCACCTGAAATTCGACCATGTTCCCTAAGCTCAGGTCTTGGCGCCTCACCTAATCTCCCTTCAGGGTCTGATCCAATCACATTGAAATATCTGGATGTTTCCCAAAGAAAAGTTATCAACAATTACAACCATAATGATTCTAAAAAATAAAGTACAAATAATTCTTTTATTTTATGTTCGAGATCTGTTTGCCAAAACCACAAAGAAAAGAAAAATGAAAACAAAAATGTGTTTGACTTTTGAACCATGGCACACCTCTTGTAAGGTTCCATTATAGGTAAGATATATTAAGAATCATTAAACAAAGGGCACATTGAAAAAGACATGAAAAAACTATACAAAACAAGGGGAAAATCTGAAACGTTGATGTAAAATACAAACCTTAGAATCATTACTGCCATCTTGGAATTTTTTGAAAAATCAAGGATGATATCTTCTGCCATCTTCTTGGCTTTTCCATATGGATTGATAGGTTTCTGAAATTCAAGTATATGATGTCAATGATTAAACACTACACACCGATGTTCATTAAAGTCATTCCAAAATGCAACAAAAAACAAAGAGTTCTCGACTAATGCAATATTGGATTTCGCACCTGTTCTGTTTCTTCTGTAATTGGCATCTTTTCAGGTTCCCCATATGTTGCACATGTACTTGAATATATGAATGTCTTCACATTATATTTAGCCATTGACTCCAATACCAACAAGGTATTTGATGTAATATTGTGATAATACCTGACAAACAAGTTATAGAACATAAACAAAGTAGAACTGAAATGGATTAAATTTAATTTTGTTTAGCACGCAAATTTAACCCGTGTTCGGATCCTGATTGGAACAATCCTTGACCAGACTTCAATTACCTCCCAACCGAACTCCGGATTACCAGGGTCCCCTTCCCTTGAGAACCAGAGGATTAAGGCCAAAAGAAATACAACTTTATCAACTGGAATTAATGTTCCCAAATGAAAGATACGAGTACTTACTTAAGAGGGTAAAGTGTACTTTCTCCTACATATGCAACAGCTGCAAAGTGCATCACAGCATCAAATTTATTCTCTGAAAATATTTTATCGACCTAATAACCAGTCAAGTAAACAAATTTTCTGGGGAATTTCACTAACATATACGCTTCAAGCAAAGTAAAAATTTAACACCAAATTATTTTCTGTAACAAGGATACAGATTTTGCATCTCCCAAGTCGGCATGTATAAATTGAAGCCTTCCAGGTTGTGGAAATAAGCTTTGAAGAACCCTGACGGCACCCAAATTTCCACGTGACAGATTATCCTGAAAGAGAGAAATTATGCTTAGCACAAACTGGTCATTGCATTTGCATTTACCTTTATCAGAGAGAAGTTTTCAGTATTTTAAAGACATACCACTATGGTAACTCGATAAGATTCTTTCAGAAGTCGTAAGGTAGCATGTGAGCCGATATAGCCTGCACCGCCTGTCACTAAAACATGGGTGACCCCAGGTTCATGGACAGAAAACTGGACCAAAAAAGCAGAATCTCAATCAATAAATTGAAATGGTAAAATTGAAAATTATTTCTCTAACCATCAAGCATTAATCGGCTGATAAAAAAATTATTCACATGTCAATAGGATTTATATCTATTTCTTCCAGGTCTCACTCTGATATTTATGTATTACTAATATATCAAAACATCACAATTACTACATAATTTATTCAATATAATCTATAGGTTATTACCGGACTAGGAGTGGTAAAAGATGGAGATCTCTTGATCACCAAAATGCATAATGCTGTTAATGCTGCAACAAGAAAAACCTTCCCGAGAAGGTTTCCTTTCCTCTTTGGATCCACATAATCCATACCTAAAAGAAAGAAACATAAATAAGAACAAAAATATCTTAAGGCTTCAATAAAATTATTAATTATAAAAAAACAACCAACCAATGTGAAATAAATCACAGAACTTCAACAACTAATTATTTTATGAACACCTTACGCAATATACTGGCATAACAAGGTATTCTATACTTGAGTGCTAGAAAACACCGCATTTCAATTATCATTATGAAATAAAAATTTGGCAGAATAACTTACCGCCTAATGACATAGATCTGGCTGCCCTCGGCTGACTTCTGGCCCTAGAAAAATTTAGCATTTGCAAAATCAACAAGGACTTATTCTCCAATATCAATGATCACATCAAGGTCCACACCTAGGAGGATCTTGAGTGATATGCTGCAGCAGAAAACAAACCGTGTAAGTTTTCTTTCTTTTCTCTAGAAAGAAAAAATTCCTAAAGCAGTTTGAAATGAAAAACCAGCAGAACAAAAAACAAACAAATGGATGAGTCAATGAAGGGTAAAAAAGAACACTTTTCTTTCCAAAAGTTTTATTGGTGAAGTGTAAGAGAAAAGGCATGAATAAACAGTGAAAAGTGAAAAACAAATTCCAAAAGTTAAGATACTAATGACCATAAAACAGAACCATGCCAATTCACCAAAGACACAAAACCACATAACATGTGAGAAAGAACATGCCATAAATGAAAGATTCAAACAAGTCCAGAAGATGAAAATCATGAAAGAGGGAAAGCTAAGATTACCCTTGACACATTTCACAAGAACACAGTAAACATGCAAAAATAACTTGTCTGTCATGCCTCAGAAAAAAATCACAACATAAGGAAAAAAACAAAACATAGTGGACCAACTTTACAATCTCTTTTCAAATTTCAAAAACAAGATATTGGAATTCATTACCAATTAAATTTCAAATCAAACCAATCAGCTGAAACACAAAAAAAATCCAGAAAACCAAACCAATTTCAGGATTCAATCACAACAACAAAACTTCAACATTGACCAATTAAATTTCATCGAAAAACATAACAAAAAAAAAACCTTTTAATTTTATCCTCATTATCTATTTTGTAGCATCATTAGACCAATTCAAATTCATCATCAAAACAAACAAAAACTCATCAGCATCATTGACTAACTTATCAACCAAAAACCAAACCTAAAAACACTTTTATTTTTATCTTATTATTTATTTTAAAACATCATTAGACCAATTCAAATTCATAACAAAAACCCTTTTATGTTCATCATTTTTTTTATTATTCATCATCATCAACTAATAATCAACCAAAAACCAAACCTAAAAACAAAACCTCGTAAATTCAACTAACAAAATCAATAACCAACCAACCCATAAACACAAAACTCAGAAATTCAACAACCCAAAAACAAAAAACTGAATTAAACAACACCATAGTGGAATAACACCCAAAAAAAACACTTTTTTACGAAACAAAACCATAGTGGAATAACACAGAATAAAAAAAAACACTTTTTTAGAAAAAATAATCACTTTTCAGAGTAGCCCACAAGATGAAACGATCTTGTAAAGAGAAAACGAGTAGAAGTTTACCGTTTCAAAGCAAAAAAGAACGGTTTTTATTGAAATAAAAGTGAAAAGTGAATGAAGGAGGATGGGGGTGAGGAAGTGGAATAGAGGGGGTGTGAGTTGAAATTAGGAGAGAATGGAAAATGGTGTGAGAATGAGAAGAGAGAAGAGGGAAAAGGAGAAGAAGGGTTCTTCTAATAGGTTGCTAAAGGGAACAACATCGTAGACTATACTTTTTTTATTTTTTATTATTTTTCTTATTATATGCTTCTCTTTTCTTCTTTTTTTAAATCTTTCTATAAATTTTTATTTTTAATAAAACATGTTTTAGACTTGATTTTTCCTTAAAAAATGTTTTATACTTTATTTATACTAGACTATATTAGCGAAAAGACAAGCACGCACAATTATTAATATAGAAAATTATAAGTATAAATATTTGTGACTTTCAATTGTAACAAACTTAAAAAATTATGTTTATCTTTTTCAATCACAGCAGTAATTTAAGAAATATAAAATAAATTTTTATCTTTTTTAATACCATTAACAATATAATATTGTTACAAGAAAATTTGTTTAAGGATGTAATTGAAATTATAAAAACTCAATCCAAAATATTTATCTTCTTCATCTCTATCTATACTATATATAAGAAAATAGAATGTTTCGTCTCTTTTGGGTTGGTGTTTTCTCTTTCCAAAATTATCTCAATTTTCAATACAAATAACACATATAACAAATAGATAGGATTAAATTTAAATATTAAAATAAAAGTGTAACAAACACGATATAAGTATATATATCCAGTTTTTTTTTCTTTTATCCTTTAAAAAGTGTAACAAACTAGATGGGTATATCTATACTTACATTTTCATTATCTAAATTATACCCTTAAACATTTTTTTATATAATAAAGATTGTTGTTGGTTGGTTTCATTTAAAAAACAAGAATTTAGATTATATTTTTGTTATATTGCTGATGTCATTGAATATGTAAAGAAAAAGAATTATATAAAATATTTGAAAGAAATAGTAAATTATTAAATAAAATAATTAAACGATGAAATAGTAAATAAAATAATTTAAATGAAGGAGAAAATAGGTAATGAAAAGGTGAGCTCAAAGTCATGTATTTTAAGTCTATTTTCTTTTTATATATTATAAAAAAATTGTTTATGGGTCCTCTTCTTATGTTTCTATCTGTATGCTCAATTAATAAAACTATCAAGATGTTAAGTTAAACGTTGTGATTGAAATTCAAATGTCGGCTTCTTTATTTATGTTTGTAGATTTTTAATTATTATTGCCATTTCTATTTAAAAAAAACATCTAGGGTTCTATAAATTAACTTAACTGATAAAAATATCAAAATTGCTATATTGATATTTGTGATCAAAGTTAGAACTCTAACTCATTCGCTTGTGTTGTAGGAGTTTTTAGACTATTGTTGTCATTTTGTTTATTTACAGATAATAATTGTCTAGGGTCGAGTATACTTGAATGGTTAGATCTCATAATTTGTGGTACTACGTTTTTGAGAAAAAATTTATATTTACAT
>Ga0228711_1008088_pt1 | contig 14911 bp, 9 predicted proteins | sample MedpolnodulmetaG_2_FD_177996 | JGI IMG/M metagenome (GOLD analysis project Ga0228711, IMG submission 177996) | Root nodule microbial communities from Medicago polymorpha collected in Santa Monica, California, United States - brown nodules | ecosystem: Host-associated > Plants > Roots > Nodule...
CGTCGTGTCCTTCCCCGAAGGGTAAGTTAAAATACTTTTTTATTTTTATCCTTTTCGAATATCGGTTTTTTTAGAATGTTTTATTTTTTTGGTAGTGTAGAATGGTTATGACGTCATAAGAATTTTCATCACTAGATTTTTTATTTTTAAACGAGAGACGGATTAATAAATTTATAATTATGGGAAACGAATAATTAATTCGTATCTCGTTTAAAAACTTCAAAACTTAACGGTAGAGATTTTTGTAATGTTATAAACAATCTAAAAAAATAGAGAATGAAATTTGACATGTGATAATTTGCTAATTCTTAGAAAAATTGTAATTTTGTACCTTTTGATTGAAAAATCGGAATAAATTGAGACTTAGTCAGAATGCTACGAAACTTTGCAGATCCTTCCTTTATATTTTTATAGATGTGACTGCAAAAACCAACTTAATTGAAAAATGAATAGTTAATGGTGTAATACAAAAAAGAATTTTTTTGGTTACATACAAAAAATAATATTTGATATTTCAATGTATTTGTAAAAAGTTTAAATTTTTAGGACAAACTTTTCCTCTAAAGTCATTTATAACTTGGGACGAGGTGGATAATTGTGTCTTTAAATAAATATTTTTTAACTATTTTAGAAATATTATATCCGGTCTTATATTTAAGCAAGGAGAAAGGTTACCTTATAGTTCTTAATATAACATAATTTTTGAAGAATTTTTTTGTTTAATTTATAAAAAAATAAAAATTACAACTTCTAAGGTTTATTTATTCTTTGAAAGACATTTTTACCCGTAAGATTTTTTTTACATGCTTAACTTTGATAGTTACCAAAATCTTACTTCAATACATTCATTGGTGTAATACTCTATTATAATGATTTCAGACCTAAAAAACAAGTAATTTGACTAAAATTACAACTTCTAAGCTATATTTATTGTTTGAAAGAAATTTTTACCCTTATTTAAGATTTTTTTGCATACTTGAGTTTGATAGTTACCAAAATCTTACTTCAGTACATTCAAAAGTGTAATACTATATTTGTAATTATTTCAGACGTAATAAACAAGTAACTTGACTAAAATAAAGTTTTAAATCGAGTTTAAATCCAATTAGAATAAAATGTCAAACCTTTATTGACAAGAGGTTTGTCCATCATTTTGTTAACTGTGATATTTACTAAAATCTTACTTTAGTACATTTATTAGTGTAATGCTCTATTTATAATGATTTCAGATTTAATGAACAAATAACTTGATTAAAATAAAGTTTTAAATTGAGTTTAAAACCAATTAGAATAAATGGTCAAACCTTTGTTGACAAAAGGTTTATCTATCGTTTAGTTAACTTTCAAAGGTATCAGAATCTTACTTTAGTACATTTATTAGTGTAATACTTTATCTGTAATGATTTCAAACCTAATGAACAATTGACCAAAATAAAGTTTTAAATACGTTTAATGTCACACTATATTTTAACATATTATATTTGACAACTTTATTGGTAGTGATGTTTTTTTTGTATTTTCTTCTTATAATAAGAATCATATGATGTAAAAGACTACATTTAATCAATAAAAACAATAATCATTTTTGTGTTCTGCCTTTATCTAAAAATTGAACATTGGATCTCTGTCCTTAAATATGACTTCTAAGAAAATTGTGTTATCCTTTTTTATAAGATCACATTCAATTGTCAAATTGTATTAATTAACTTTCACAAAAAAAAATTTGATTAAACATGAATAGTTAAAAGATCAACTATTTCTCTTTCTTAATATTTCATCCGTCTCTAATTACAAAATGATTTAAGAAAAATTGTTTGTTCCTAAATACAATATCATGTACAAATTTCTAGAAGTATTTATTACTTTTTTTTTATAGTTATACTTCTTATTAATACTACCAATTATCCTTAAATATGAAAAAACAATATTTATTGCATTTATACATAAAGGGAATTTGGTAATAGTTACACACTTTTCGGACAAATTATTTATTGTTGAAGATTTATTTCATAGATACTACATGAAGATAAGAGACATTTTTTTGTGTGTTAACCCTCCGATTCTTAAGGAAAGAAGTCTAGGTGATATAGAGTTCGGTCGAAAGATAAGTAAAAGTTTGAATAAAGATTGTTTATACCAAAAATCAAACTCAAATTTTCCCAAACAATTTGTCTTAGAAGACTCATTAGCCATTTCAACCTAATCACTTGGTTGATGATGGAAGACTTTGAAAAAGCAAAGTTCAATGTAAAAAATGTGAAACATAAAGATGTTATGTCAATAACTTAACTATATCAATTTGCAGCATAATTTTTTTATTCAATTTTTTCTTACTTTGCTTTTATATGCATTGGGTTTGAAAAAATATCAGTATTTTTTTTTGTTAGGTTGTAATTATCAATCGCAAGAGGTTAAAATTGTACAATATCACATCTTTGGTTAAATAACGGATGTAATTAGCTACAATTATCTATTTTTAGATTATTATTTTTTCCAAAAAGTATTAAGTTGTAGTTCTTATTCTCATCTTCAATTTCATGTGTTATGAACAATTGATTACATAAGTAGTCATATCATATGAACGTGTAGTGAAATTGTATTTTTTTTAGGGGAAACTAATGAAGCTGTATTATTTATATTTTTTTTTAGGGGGATGTTTATATATTTTATTTACTAGTATGTTCTTACTAAAATTCTATTTAAGCTACAAATATAGACATAGTTAGTTTTCTATCGAAACTAACCCAATAATGATATTGTGTTACATAGAAAATGATGTGAATATATTTTTGTAAGTAAAAGTTTAGATAGATAGAATTTAGAATGTTCAACAAAATCAGGATAGATCTTAAGACTCAAAGAGAACTAACAAAATTATCATTGTTAATAATATTCTATTGGTAAGTTTAATGACATATTATAATTTTGCTAAGTGTAATACAATTACATTCAATTAAAAGATAAATAAATCACCGCCTAAAAAACAAAATTGAAATAGAAAGAATCGTAAGTTCTCGATTAGAAACAAAATTAATATATATATATATATATATATATATATATATATATATATATATATATATATATATCTGTGTGTGTGTATTGTAACGCCCTACTTCTATTAAAGCAATAAAACACGCGAATAATACAAATATTCAAAAAATAGGCATCACGTCTTCAATAGTTCTCAAAACATGCATACTGAAAATTTCATAAAACATCGCATCGGATAAATAGCATACAACTCCAATTAGTCATGTCATATACATCACCAATAAATCTTCAATCTCAACATATGAGTAACACCTCAATAACATAATCAATAAAATAAAAAACTAACATCCTTGTCAGAGCCTTATACTAAGACTCCAAAAACAGATAACGGAAGTAGCTCCCGTTATCCTCAAGCACTCACCAATTAAATAATAAATTATTCCCGCACGCTGTCTACCCATTTATACAAATAGGTAGACGGTCAACCAAACGACCACTGGGGGTTAGCTTTACAACATCATAATTAAGTATAAACAATTAAAAAGGTTATCATCAAGATTAAACTTCAAATGATTAAGAAAAGAAAATTCAACTTCATCATTATTCATCAACACAATTGGATTCACCAAATCACAAGTACACAATTCATCAATCACCAAACACATAAGTAATTAGGACTCACTATAACTCATGTTATGCACATAGACTCAACTCCTACATGCATGTGGTACCATCACCAACAAAGGTTGCCACCTCATGATGCAACAAAACATCATATCACCTTCATTTTCAATACAAACTATTCGATCACCTCAACATGATATAAATATCCACGACTTATGATACATGAACATATGACACACTATGCACATGTTCAACAACAATTTTACCATCATTGGATATAATATCTCAAATCACCTTCATTTGCATATAATAATTCAATACAATGCAGTCACCACATCCAAATGTCAACATTAAGCATGTATGAATTGACCATCAACAATCAACATGTAGCTTATTCAGCTTAATATCATCGACAACATCAACGCTATCAAAATATCATCAAAAGACAACGTTTTCAAAGAGATTTGACATATAAAGAATTTAACCAAAACTAAGCAAGCATACGCAATTGCCTCAACAAAACACATGCACTACTCACATATGTTCATAGTAGCTTAGGCATATGAGTATCCTAGGTCAATTGTAAGAAATCACAAAATAACGTCAAGTTGTTACATTCCTTTCATTTTCAAGTTATCCGTGAAAACAAAACAAACACGTTGAGCAGCCTCAATCAAGTATATACACAAATCACATATGAGTGCAATAGTGTATACATCAACATCTCATAGGTCAATTCACTTTAATTTCAAAGTTTTGCAAAATTCGTATCATTTTACCATTTTCCAAAGAATTCAAGTTTTCAAGATAAAACCAATCAAAAGTTCATGAATCTCATCCAAAACATTTTTACAATTCATAACAACACTAGACAACCTTAGTCCTACACTTTTTTCTTGAGAAATCGAGTTTTCGAAAAATCTCACGTTCTTGACATTTTTTAAAAGTACGAGGTACGATTCACCAAACCATGTTCAAATCAATTCAATTGATGTTTGCGAAGGTTTAGAAAGCTTAATTACATTTAATTACATCAAAGGAATAAGTTTGGAATAGTCCAGATCGAGCCCAAATACCCAAAACGACAAAATAAATGAGTGCTGGTCTAGGCAACTCACCACCGGCTCACCATGAGCTCGCCTCACGAGTTGCACCAGACAGCAACTCAAAATTCTGGTTTTCCTCTCGGGAAAACCACCCCTTTTCACACAAAAACCCCATTTTTTATTCTCAAACACCCAAAGTTTGTCTGTATGTTTATGTACTTAAAAAGACAATCAAAACTATATCAAACTTGAAATCAAAACACTATTCCAACACAAATCATCAATGCACCCTTTTTTCACAAAACTCTCAAAACAACTCAATTCACACCACAACTCCATAATTATGAATACCCATGGCATAAATCAACAACAACAACATCTACAACAAAAACAACATCATTTAACCATGAATTTATTAACAATTACAACCACAATATCATTTTACACCAATTTGAGCAAAAATCAACAAAGTTTCATATAACCACAATTCAAACATGGAAATTCAACAAAACAACATGTTTAGCATGAATTTCACATACATAAACTTAGTATGAAAGTGGGTACACGAAATTCATCTTTTAAATCCACAAAAATCTCAATTCACAAAATAAGCACTTATGAAATTAAGTAGAAATATATATTCTAACTTAAATTATGAATGTACACTATCCCAATTGAGCATAAACCTAGCCTTAACTTCACTTTTGGTCCTTGAATCACTATTCTTGCTTTCTAGACTCTTCTCTCTAACCCTTGTTCTTGCTCTTTCTCTCTTTGCCTCTTACAAAAGTTTTGTGAATAATGAGTGTAAAACTCTAATTTCTCTTAAGACTAGAGTTTATATAGGCTCTACACAAATGGGCTCAATCCTCAAACGTCTTAATGGGCTCAAAACTCTCATTAACGAATTCACAAAGTTTCTATTTACTTACGGTTAAAAATAACGAATAGTTACATACTCTTAATAAATTACCACAACACCCTAGTAACTTAGTAAAAATATGATTCCCACTTAAAACACTAAAAATAATTCTCACAACCAAAAAACTATTTTACCCTTACTCACCAAAATGACTAAAATACGCTTGACTCTAAAATGACTAAAATACCCTCCGTAAGTCAAACTCTACCAATCCCGGATAAAATACACACTGAGACAATTAATCACAAACAAGCACACACAAACACATATGAAAATTAATTAAAATAAATCTAACGGAAATCGGGCTGTCACATGTATGATTGTGTTTTTAGGGTTATGAATATGAAGATGATTCAGACACACTTACCTCTCATGGGGTACAAGAAAGACATGTTACAATTCATGACTTCGTCATGTCTATGGTTCAAAATTACAAGCATCTTATCAAAGAACTTGTTTATTCTAATGTTGTTCACAACAAACTGTTGTCCGTAAGTTTTTCTTCGTTTCTTGTTGTTTGTGTCACATACCACTGTTAGTATTTTAGAAATTAATAATAAGTATTAGTTTAGTATAAATAGTTGAAGTAGTAAAAATGGAATTTGTGGAGAACTTGGAATCATATTATTTTAACAAGAATAATACACTTTGTAGTTTTGTAGTGTTAAAAGATAACTAGTTCTCGATTAGATACAAAATTATAATACATACCCTCACATACAACCTACATTTAAATACATTTAAAATTTTATAATAGTAGTCGGTTACTCGTAATATATTAAATATCTAACATTTAAATACATTTAAAATTTTATAATAAAGGTTAGTTACTCATAAAATATTGCACATGTAAAAGTTAAAACCATGTTGTTTCATAAAATTGTATTTTTATTGCTGAAGAATATATATAGTTAGTCAAAGTAGTACGACATAAAGTAATCTTTGAAATTATATTGAAAAAACAAAACAAAAAATTACACATGTGTCGTATTTTTGTTTTCTCCGTTAAATTAAACAATCTTTTATAATGATGATCATACATCGTGATAATTTTTAACAATATCATGAGTAAACTTACATTAATTTTAAAAACCTCTTAATATAAATATGCGTAGATCACATGTTTTCTCCCATCTCTTGTATAGGTAACTCATGTTTTCAACATCATTAAATTGTTTGTGAGCTTCCAAACACTTTATGAATTGAACATAATATAACAATTAGTATTTATCAAGGTTGACAAACTTAGAAAGCATTTCATCAAGCGATCTCAAATAAAGTTTGTATAGTTCCAATATTTCATTGTATAGTTACTTAATTGACCAATTAGTTTGTTGGTTAATAAAATCCATATGAGAAGAAGACTCACATGCATGATATGAATGTACTTCTTAATCAATTTCCATTCCCGGATCACAAAAGGCAGACTAATCAACCAGGTCTGGTCTTACCTAGGAAGGACAGTACGCACTTCAACGACCAATTAATTTGTCGGTTAATAAGTCATTTGATATTAATTGAGAAATAAAAATAAACATATACTTGAACACTCAAATAATTATTTTTATTGCTTCTAATATATTAAATTGACTTTTATTTTTGAGATAAACATGTTAAATCTTTCCCAAAACCAATTATTTTATTTTGTATACATGGAGGTTGAAGATAGTGGTTAAGGAGGGGAAATGTTGTGATAAATGAAGAGAAAGAAAGAGATACAAAACAAGTAAGTAAACAATCAATTTATTATTTCCTTCTCTATTTTGTTGTTCGATAATCTATTTTTGGTTTACATCATGATAAACCGGTTTCATTGAGATGTTTTTTCTTCTAAAGAGAACCTGGAACATGAGTTTAGTTGTAAGACACAAAAAAACATATCACGAGTTTTCATTCATAATATGAGTTTCATTTCATTCAATTCCAATCCATATCATGTTTTTTCCTTACATATCAGGTGTATTTTTATGTAAAGTTGTTACTATCAATCTCTTACACTTTATAAAGCAACATTGACAAAAACTAACATTAGAAAAAAAATCTAGAAAGTTAGCAAGTCGTGTTTTGAACTTTTGTAGACTGAAACCCCCACACACTGGTATTGCATTAGAAGCAACTTTGTTTGATTGCCTAAAGCAATGGGGAATAGATAAGAAGATATTTTCTATTATCTTAGATAATGCTTCAGCAAATGATAACATGCAGGAACACTTGAAAAGTCATATTCGTGTGCATAGTAATTTAATGGGTGATGATGAGTTTTTTGATGTGAACTTTTGATGTTTTATGCAGAACATGATAGTATTTTAAGTGAAACTGTTCTTTCAAATTTGTTATTGGTTGAACTCTGTCGGTGGTCCATTTGAATTGATATTAATGACAATATTATCGGTGCATGCCGCAGCTTAGTAAAATTTGAAGGTTTGGTTACATTGAATGGAAAATTAGTGGTAATCTTATTGGTGCATATTGTAACTTAGTAAAATTTGAAGGTTTGGTTACATTGAATGGAAAATTAAATTGGTCATTGTATAAACATTGTGCAATTATGCCATTTTGATGAGGTTTTAAGATGAAGATGAAAACAATATTGATGATGAAGGATTGACTCGTGCAGCTGATCAAGAAGATTGATAAGGGGATTAATGCGGATTTGTTTATTTTTTTGTTTCAACTAGGATAATCGGTTGTAGTTCGTGGGTCATCTTTGTACATTGATTAAGTAATAATGATACTTTTCATTTATAATATTGTCAATTTGTAACTTTCGTTTATAATATTGCCAACATTGAATTTTTGCCAATTTGTAACTTTCGTTTATAATTCGATGTGGAATTACGTCGTTTATTCATATGATATTTGATTGAATTTCGAGGACAAAAATGTTGTCATATTAATGTCAAAAAATTCATTAAAAAGTCTATTTACATACTGAAATAAGAGTTTTTTATGGATTTTTTTTTTGAAAAAATATTTGATTTTTAATTTTTTTCCCAATATTTTTAAAAAATTCATCAGAGAACCGCTGGCCGGCGCAGTCAGACCACCGTCGGTGACCGGAGATCCACCGTGAGTAGCTGGAGCGCTGTCGTTGGTCCACCGTGTACTCCGGCATTGACCAACAGTTGATCACAACTATTACTAAAAAATCTGGAAAAAAAAGAGAAGCTTTTTTTAACAAATGGGGTTTTTTTCTCCTTAGGAGGCTATTGTATACTTAGTGGACTTAGTATATTTGGGGCATATATGAAAGACGACCTATTTTATCTTGTTACTTTTTAAGCCCCCTTAATATGTGGGTTGTGGCTCAGAAGTTGAATCCTCATCAAATTGACTGCTTGAGAGAGAGAGAGAGTAAGTTAAAAGACTTACTCCACATCTTAACCCTTGATTTAATTATTCGTCGATGACTAAGATTAATTCGTAAGCATCCCTAACATAGCTGTAAAAAACAGATAAGTGTTCTTCCTAATGTGAGATTACTGTTCGTGCTCCTCATGTTGAAATCTAATGACTAATTCATGTGAAACAGAACATCGATTTGGAAGATGAATGCAAATAGTCTCTAATTCTAATTATCAATTATTATTATTTTTGCCATTGATACCCATTTACTATTAAAGCTCAATTTAGATCTGGGAACTAAGAACTTTTAAAATGACAACCACGCATTCCTCTAAATCTAGAGGTTGAAAACGTTAATTTGCGGTTCTGGGTATTGAATAAAAAGTATTATTTTTCATTAATATATATAAAATTGGTTATTGTTTATTGAATTAAAAGTTTTATTAGGGAATGAAACATTTGTTTTCAAGATATAATGACACAAGAATCCCATTCTAAAAAGGAGTGTAACAAAATTAATTAAATTTTAAAGTAAAACGAAAAAAAATTGCTGTAAAATTGATGGCGACATCAAAGCTTCTTTCCGTCTTTAATGGGAGTTAGGGAAGAGATGTCTGAGAACTCGATCAAATGGAACGAGACTCAAAAAGAGGACCACTGAATAGTAATTAGAAATTATTTGTGTCATTAGATTAAAACACGATGGAGGAAGTCTTTAAACTTACTCTTGGAGTCAGTATATCCTTCCTTACGCGTGTGCGCGCACACAGGCACACAACATGACTAGGGTTCGAACCCCGACACCTCCACTTGTGTTTGTGAGTTTATAATAATTTTGTCATTTCGTCTATTTAAAGATATATACACACACACACACACACCATTGACCATGCATGTGATACATTATTGAATACATAACGAATATATGAGTGAATATTTTAGTCATCATATTGGTCGATTCTATAGTATACAAGTGAGATAAGTCTCGCATCTTGCACAACTTAGTTTTTAATATCTTAAAAATTATTACCTCCGTCCCTAATTATAAGACCCTTTTGAGAATTTTTTTGTCTCTTTTTATAAGATCCCTTTGCTATTTCCAAGTACATTAATTAATTCTTTACCAACATACCCCTATTTATTTTATATCATTTTCTTCAATCAGCATTAAATATTACTCCCTTCGTTCCTTTTTAAGTGTCTTTTTAGAGTGAATTTTTCGTTTCTATTTAACTGTCTTTTTGGTATTTTAAATGTACGATTTGTCAATTATACCCTTTGTCAATTACTTTTATCTCTATCAATAAAATTAATTAAAGCCATCTATTTGGAAAATTAAAGTTTGTTTTTTTTTAAACAAAGTTTGTTTGTATTTTTTAAACAAAGTTTGTTTCTTATTATCTTCAAATTTAAACAAAATTTTGTTCCAAACAATGGTTCCAAGAAGAGTTAAAATTCTATAAATAAGATGAGTAACAATTGTTAAAAATTTCAAGTGTAACTCTAACATTGGTTGAAGCCTTAACTTTAATTAAAGGAGTTGGAAGAAAGTTAACTTCTTCTTCACTTTTGATTAGTGTGAAGTTGGAATAATTTTTATATTGCCTTAAAATAATTAAAAAGATGTGCACAATATTTAGAAAATTGACAATTGTTTGTTATGAGAGAGAGCGCAAAAAAATTAGGAATTTGTTAGAGAAAAAGATAATAACTGACAATTGTTTATTATAAAAGAAAGATAACATATTAAATTTATTGAAAATATAAAGTGTGTGCAAAAATATAGGAAATTATTAGTGGATTAAAACGAGGATATAATAGGAAGGAAATGTGCAAAAATACACATCGCTATTTTTTTGTTAATTTTCTAAAAAGACACTTAAAAAGAATGGAGGGAGTACATTGAAAACATACACTAACTCTCTCTTAAAGGACAAATTTGTAAAAACAATAGTAATTACAAACAAATTTATTGCCACTTTTAATTTTCTTAATTCCCATTATTTTTTAAAAAAAACCTATAATTAGGGACGGAGATAGTATTAACTACTTCCACATTGTTCTTACATGCTCTTCTACGTTGTTCCTTTCCACCCTCTTCTTCATACATTAAATAAATATACTTACATGTTGTTTTGCAAACATGCACACACACAAAAATCACAATAGGCCAATCTTTAAACGATTTTAATTGAAGACAACGTCACATGAGTAATTGTTTATAGAGAAATCTTGTGATCATGGAAGAATTCCTCTTGTTTATAATGCACCTGATATCATTCCATACGAACCCACGAGGTTGATTTTTGTCGCAAGCGATGACGTCACATGCACATGAGTTTTGATTTTTTTGTTTGAAAGAGAGTTTTATTTTTTTTTGTTTGAAAGAGAGTTTTGATTTTTTTTAAGATTGTTATTGTTAGATTTATGGAAATGATATTGATTGAAAGATATACAATCAATGTTGTTATTTCATTTGATTTTTTTCTTCAAACATATGAGAGACTAATCTGAAAGAGGGTGGTCCACAATCTAATTTTATTTAAAAGCCAATTATATTTTAATAATTTACTCTAATTAAAAATTAAATTTTTTTGGTCGGATGGACGTGGTTCACCGAGCTCTAGAGGGGCTCCACCATTGTAACAAACAATTTGATGATGAATTTTGACTTATAAACTAAGTGCCCCTATTTTTCTAGGCACACTATTTTGTTTTTTGGCATAAATTTTGAACAAAAGAAAAGAATAGAAAACTCATGGAAGATAAACAAAAAACATAAATCTAAATTATATATATATATACACACATAATTTTTAGTTTAAATTTCAACTATAGATAAGATCCCTAAGAAAGACTATAGTAGATAAGAAAATTGTTGTCAAGGTCCACAAAAGTACAGTCTTCTCTTTTTAATTAAAGGGAAAAAAGAGACAAGAAAAATAGTCAATTCGTTGCCTCAAAACTCCTGAAGAGTCAGCCAATAAGGTGAGAAATAATTGTGGGAGAAGAGAACTCCACATCTTCAAAGTGTCGACATTTATTGCCCCAAATTTAGCTAGCCAAAATCAGCACATTCACTATCTTCCCATAATGTGTGAGTAAACTTAACTGTACCAGGTAGAGAGGATAACTTCTTAATGAGAGAAAAAAATAGTCGCATGAGGATGAAAATCAATGCTATGACTTCGTGTAATCAAATCCATAGTCGTGTTAAAATTAGATTTCAAAATAACTGACTTATGACCAAGGTCCCATGCTAGACGAAGACCTCTCCAATCTTCTAAAATTGAGAAGAAAAGATGAATATGAGAGGCAAAGTTGTAAAAAGAAAAAAAAAACTTTTTTTTCAATTTTTCCTTTTTATTTTACATTTTGAATTTTATAGTTTTGCATTTATCTTTGGGTGTGTTTGTTTCAAGTTATATTTGTAGATTCCCGGGAATAAAATGATAGGAATATATATGGCTATGTTTGTTACAAGTTTACTAAATTTTATTCCCGATATAAAAAGTTCATGAGAATAGAAAAATTTTCCCAAGGAAAAGGATGAGAATAAAGTTTCTATGGAGATGAGAATAAATTCATAAATAGTTACCTATTATAATCCCTATTTTTATGGTTCCTAGGAATATTATAAAGTTAACCAAACATATTTTTCCTAAATACCTTGGAATAAAATTCTCATCTTTATATTCCAAGGAATGTTATTCCTAAGAATAAATTTGATAAACTTGAAACAAACGCACCCTATAGGACATAAACCTAGCCAAATAAACAATTGTGGACATAAACCAAATTCAAATAAAGAGGCAACATAATCTTTTCCATTAATTTCAGTGATTGTCTTTGTCCCAATTATGTTTACTTTCACCTTAAATTTCATTTAAAAATATTATGACATTTAATCAAATTAAATTTACGCACAACAATGTAGGAGAATGGACATGAAATTAAATTAATTTGCGATGAAAATTTATATGTATGCAATAATGCCTTAAACTTTATTGACATTTTTCAACTCAGTATAAAAGTTTCTTATACATAGCACTATCATAACTAACTATAGTTTACATATTTTTTGTTTTGCATCATGAGAATTGATATAAAATTTCTGCTGTATTTTTTCATGTGATTTGAAAAAATTATGTGCAAAAATTAAGGTTTTTTCTCTCTATAAAATAAAAAAAATAAACATTAAAAAATATTGATAGCATCTAAACCAGGCACAAGATATGCAAATAAGAGATTAAAAACAAATATAACATGTACCAACTATTTTTTTTTTGAAGGATTACATGTACCAGCATAGAAGCTATAATTTAATATGGGAGCAAAAATTAGTAGAATCAATGTCTATATTTCACATAGGAAACATTATTCAAAGCAAAGCATTTTTGTTTTTCTCTATAACGAATGATTTGGTGGTGTATAGAAAGCATTGATTAAGTTCATATTATTTCTTTCCATAAAAAAATTCATATTATTTGTACAAGTAAGAAAATAAAAAACAAGGGTAATAAGAAGGGTCAAAGAAAAACATTTTTTTATTTATATATAAGGAATGATTGAATTAATGGTACATAAAAAACATTATTTAACTTCATAATATTTATGAAAAAAATAAAAACATTTGTGATGAGAAAAAAAAAATTACTCATACTTTTTTATCTACTCATATGTTTTTAAAAACAACTTAATACTTTTTTTATTTCATTTTCACATGATGTAATTTTTTTATAAAATATACTATTAATTATTTTTGCAGCAAATTTTGGATCCATACGTTAATGTAGTGATTTTCTTTAATTTTTTCTATAGATATTGATTCTAATTTCACCATTCTTCACACAATTCCGATGTTAAACCAAATAATTCAAAATTCTTTTCAATTTTATTGTATTTTTTAGTTTTCAACAATACTCACTATTTGTAAAAAAAAATATAAATACTACTCTCATTTTTTCAGTGGGTCCAAAACCATTAATCTTAGAGTTTAGTTCTTCGTCTTTTGTTTGATTTTGATGTATCAAATTGTAAGAGCATCCCTAATGGAGATCCCCAATTTTGAGTTTTGAAACGGGTCCTATATCATTCTTTCATAATTTTTTAATAAAATTACATAATAAGTACTCGATTACTCCAATGGAGATCCTCTAACAAAAGGTATAAATGGTTCCCACCAATAACTCTTCATCATTTACATTTCAACACTAGCATATTATTTTAATAAAAAGTATTGTTGGGTCCACTTAAGAATTGGGGGTCTTAAGTGAGACTTTCGGTATTAGTTACCGGATCTTAAATGGTGAAGACCTCACCATTGGGAATGCTCTAAGCATCTATTTTTACTAGACATCTATTGTCCCCGTGTATTCGATTAGTACACATGTTTGTCTTCATTTTCAGGTATTGAAGTGTCAAACAAGCACATAATAAGAAATAATACGAAAAACATTGGGAAGAAGAATATAATAAATAGTACGAAAAATATTGGGAGGAAGAGATAAATAGAGAGAAAATTAAATGAGTATTTGAGGATAATTGGTGTTCAAATATAAGAGCTGATAAAGATATAATTTAATTCATTATATCAAGATAAGATGAAGGGTGTGGATGTGGAGTAACTTTTTTTTTATGTGAACCCTCTAATTCTCATGGAAAGAGGTTTGTTGACCAAAAAACTCTACACATGGTAAAAATTTCCAAATCCTCTAAAAATAATACGAGCAAAATGATATATATAAATATATAAAGAAAATCAGCAAACCTTATTGTCGATTGTGAGATCATTTTCTATCTCATTTCCATTTATTTTAGATTAAATCATTTTCATGTTTATTTTTATTATATACTTCCAAAAATTGATTTTTCTACTCAAAGTTAAAATGATTAGTCCTCTAAACATACTTTACAAATATTAATTAGTCGATAATTCGATAATTCATAGCAACCTATTTAGAGTAAATTTGGGGGGGGG
>Ga0228711_1008091_pt1 | contig 14908 bp, 4 predicted proteins | sample MedpolnodulmetaG_2_FD_177996 | JGI IMG/M metagenome (GOLD analysis project Ga0228711, IMG submission 177996) | Root nodule microbial communities from Medicago polymorpha collected in Santa Monica, California, United States - brown nodules | ecosystem: Host-associated > Plants > Roots > Nodule...
TTTTTGAAAGACACCAAAAATATGGTATTCTTATAACGAAATTTGTTATAGAGTATAATTGAAATAGAAAAAACCAACTATTTTGATATTATTTATGTTATTATTTCAGGCTCCTTAAATTGTTTCTTGTATTCAAATATTTAACAAGTCATTTATTTGATGATACAAATTTGTATTTGTGTTACACAAAATAAACGTTATTGAGTAAATATATTATTTGTAAAAAAAAATATCTTTTATTTATTTTTATCATTTTTAGCCTTCAAAAAATATTTTAAACATTTTTTTATTTATTATGTTAATTCATAATAAATTCAAAGTTTTGTCCTCATGAGTTTACCTCATTTGATAGGAACAATGCATAAATATATGTCAAGTCTGGTGTTCGAACCCCGAACACCATAAAAAAAAAATTCAAAGTTGGTAAGGATGGATATGACTTAGCTTGAATTATATAGCTTTGATAGTTGAACATTCATATTTATTAGATTTGTGATTAAGTGAACTCATTGTGTGCTTTTTTGCAATGTATTCATTTGCAGGACATTGTTGCAGTTAGCCGGAAGGGCAATAACACGTGGCTTCAGCTCTGGTTCTCCTGCTTTACCTTCCAATTCGGTACTAACTCTCCGTCTCTACTTTTGATAACTTATCTTCCTTTTTCAGTAGTTATCATATCAAATTCTTCCATCCAAGACTTTTTAATCTATACGGGTTTCAATCAACGGAATTAATGGATGAATAAAATCAATTGTTATATCATTACTTTCAGGAAATATTGAATCTATTTTGTTATTGCAAGTTCAAATCTCATCCAATCAAAAGACCGCAATTGAAAAATCTGATTAGTGCCTTAGAAAGTTGTTCATGAAATTTTTCTGCTGCAAAATCACATGAATAGAGAATTTCAGGGCGACACACTTTTTTCAATTTGAATAACTAAATGGATAGAGGATTGGATTGGTTGTTTTTGCATAAAGAGACATTGTAGGATAGATTGTGAATAATGAGACTATCTGGTTTAATTTTCATTGCAGAGATATAGTAAAGCTAAATATCTGCTAAGCTTAACTGCCTTATCAAGACAATGAGTAAAGGTGATGGGATTCTTCTCAAGATGTGACGCGTGGGCAAGTGTATGTTACTAGGATAGTTGCAACCAATCTAACACTCAAACCACTTAAAGCACTTTAATTTTATTATCCATAATAATTTCATTCCAGAAAGAATGATTATTAGTACTAGATAGATACAGAGCAATTCATTATTACTAATTTATGATATTTGGGTTTCGTCCAATAAGTTTTAGTTTCATCCATGGTGCGTAATTGCTTGAAATGTTGAATAGCATGGATTAAGTAAGACTTAATAGCAGTTTTCACCCCCTAACTTTCACGAAGTTGCGATTTTGGCCCCCTAAGAAGAAAAAAAACTACAAAGCCGCCCCTAAGTTTTGCAACTGTAGAAGTTTTAGCCCTCCAAGGCAAAAAAAAAATAAAATAACACATGGCACCTCACTTAGGGTGCCACGTCAGCGTAGACTGAGTCAAAATTGGTCTTGGGGGCCAAAACTGCCACATGTGCAAAACTTAGGGGGCGATTTTGTAGTTTTTTTTCTTAGGGGGCCAAAATCGCAACTTTGGGAAAGTTAGGGGGCCAAAACTGCTATTAAGCCATTAAGTAATTGCAGCAAGAGTTCAATAGGTTTGACCAAATATAGAAAACAAACAGATATAGGGGTACTTGTGAGGAAGTTATTACTCCTTGAGTTCACCATCCTATGGAAGCCTAACAGTGTGTGAGAAAATTCCAAATGTGAGTATTGTTGATTATTAATTGAATCATCATTTTATCTTTGTTAACTGTTAACATGTTCGAATTATAGTTCTTATACATCCATAAATGAGTTAATAAAAATAAGAAGGAAACAACTCAATTTATGATGTTTGAAACAAAAGAACGTTGGAGTACTACGTCCACAATCCATACTCCTATATCAAAAATGTTTTTCAACTCTTCTGATTTTGAAATTACTACACAAATAACATGGATGAGGAAGAGATCAAACACAACTATATATGTGTGTTCCACATCTCATACCTGATAATCATGCATAATTATGCAAGTTAAAGTTTTAATACTATTCAGTAGTCTAAAGTCCCTCAAAAAATAAGTATGGTAATTGAAGATCAGAATAAAACAAAATTGTGTACTGCATCTTCAAATACTATTCAAAAGGAATGAAGTCTTTGTAGCAATTATTTTTTAAGGGGTGGCTGATTTTTTACTCTGTAAAATTCGATTGTCTTTAGATCTCTTCAATGTCACTAATGTATATACACGGGTCTATTTTATCTATTTGTGATAATTAGTGGTGTATCTAAATAGATAGACCTGACTACTATCTCGAATGTTGATTGTAGTATATGCTTTTTTGATGCTTTGATAAATATTTTATAAAGGTGCACATTTCTAATGTTGGTGTAATATGTTTACTTAATTCTCACATTTATAATCAACAACAATCTCTTACAAAAATACAACTATCTCCCTTAATTTAATTATTTTTTCTTTAGAACAATTTTTTTATAAAATATGTTATTCAACCCGTGCGAGGCACGGGTTTGTAACTAGTAAGGATTAAAATAAATATTATAAGGACAAATTTTAATATGGACTAAAATAAAATATTCCATATTTGCAACGACTAAAACAAAAACAATCAAAAAATTGTAGAGACTAAAACTAAAACACTTAATATATTTAGGACCATTTACATATTTGATCCTTTATTTAATTAAGAGAACTAACATAACCTTTGAAAGAAAAACTCAACTAAGTTTCATGCATTCACAAAAGACACAATCAAATAGCGTCCCCATGCGACGTAGTCATAAGTCATAACTTTGTCAACTAATATTCAAAATCCACATGGGCAGCCAACTTCTCCACCTTACACTACTTCACTATTATATATAGCTATTTGACTTTTTTTTTTTTTTTTGAGTAAAGCTATTTGACATTTTTAAAATATATATAGCTAATTTGACACGGTCCTACAAATTTAAAAATACGTGGGATAAATGAAATAATAATAATAAGAAAACGTGAAAAAATTAATACATACATATAGATTGATCGACCAGTTTAAGATCTGCTTAATGATTTAATTACCGTCGAATACTGTAATTGTTCCTCTCTCGTATTGTATTTGTATGTTGCTTCACTGACCATTTTTCATATAGATTATTTTTTTCTTTTTTGGTCCAATAATGTAAACAAAAAGACAGTTGCTTAGTTTTCTTTTGTTTTTTCTCTAACGGGGGAGCCTAATGTTTTTTGTAATTTACATGAGGTATTTGTGACGTTAGAGCATACCTATATTTTTCCATTAAAATAATCTCTATTCACTATTGACCACGTACGTATTTCATGTCAATATATTTAAATCACAACATAAACATAAGTTATTCCCACCATCCCCCTAGTCCTCCTTAATTTGTTTACAAATCTATATTCAATATATTGGCAATAGAAATGGAAGATGACCAAAGAGAAAACTCCAACTACCTGGCACCTGTAATTAATTTCCTAAATCCACATCAGTGTCCAACTCGTCAATCATGCGCTGGTTAATTTTTTTTTTTTGTGGCCGGGGTTTGAACCCCGGACCTTGCATATTTTTATGCATTGTCCATATCAACCGAGATAAATTCACGAGGACGGTTAATTTATTATATAATATTAATGTCTGATGTTCGTTTGTCCGCTCTTTTTATTACGATAATGCGTATAAATTGCAAACAATAGTTTTTATAAAATTTTGATTAAAATTATTTTGAATTTGATTAAAGTTATATATATATATATATATATATATATATATATATATATATATATATATATATATATAGATAGATAGATAATAGATATTTTGCACTTTCATATTGTAAAAAATTATACTTATCTTTTTTAATGATATCAATGAAATAACTAATATATTATAAATCCTTTTTTTTAAAAGACACTAACAAAATAGCATTCTTATAATAAAATTAGTTTAAAGGTATAATTCTATGACATCGTCCTGCTAAAAAAAATGCGTGATAAATTAAAATAATAAAGAATGGAAAAATTAATATATAGATAGACAAATTCGGCAACCACAATAAATAATTTACGTTTACCCTGCTAGGAGCCTTATTTTACCAATGTATATCTTTGCATTAAAATAATTCCTATCCACTATTGACCACTTCTCTGTCCATATTTCATGTCAGTATCTATAAATCATTACAACATCGGTAATTCTCATCGTCATTTTCCCACTCCTTTTAATTCTCGTTAATTGTTTATAATTCAAATATCTTTATTAGCAATATGAACTTCCCTAACAATACTCCCTATGGAAGATCACCAATTCAAAGAGAACACCAACTACAAGGACCTCGCCCTACACCTCTAAGAATAAACAAAAACTCTCATAAGATCAAAAAACCACCGTTAGCCCCGCAAGCCCGACCTCGCCTACCGGTCATCATTTACATGGTCTCTCCAAAGATAATCCACACCACACCAAATGAATTCATGAGCCTAGTTCAACGTCTCACCGGTTCTTCTTCTTCGACGTCATCCAATAACGCATCAATGTCGAATGATTCTTTAAGAGACAATACTAGCTATGAAATGACAACCTTCGTTGCGGCACCTTGTACCACAATAGAGAAGGCTAGAGGACCAAATCAAGAGATCAAGAAACAACATCAAAGTAGTAATTGTGGAGAAGAAAGAAAATGTTTGTTTAACGGGGTTTACTCGCCATCGTCATTGTTTTTGGATCCCGATATGATTAGTTTCATTAATGACTTGAGCCCGGTTCTTTCAAGTGATAGAAATTTTATGAAAGATAGTTTCACCATGCCAAATCCTTCAAATTTTGTTTCGCCTCCTCCCCAATCTATAGACTTGTTTAACAATTTCTAAAATAAGTCAATTTGTTGTTTCTTAATGTCAAGAATAGAACTTCATATATGGCAAAGGAAAAGGTATGTCTGGTTTTATAACCTTATATAGTGGCAGTAGGTTCATGCTGGGAAGATGACCTAGAAAAGGATTGAATGGAATTTTGCTACTACTCTTTTATTCTTTCAATGGATACATATACCTAGTTAAAAAAGTATTACTTTATTTTTAAACTAGATCGCGCTCTCGTGCTTCACACGGATGAGTTATATGCAAAATGTAATATTGTTCGAAATAGTGGTGTGGTGAATAAAATTATTGTCATGAATTCAATTTGAAAAAAAGTATAGTAAATTATTTGTGTAAAAATCCATTATTAAAAATAATAGCAATTACATAAATAATTTGAAATCATTCAACAATATATGAAAGAAATTTCATACAAGTCTTTGTTTGATCAACATACATATTAGGTCATACATGTATTAGATTGTTCGCTCTTTAGAATTCTACAAATCTACAAGAAACAAATAAGCATTATAAAGCAAATTAAAGAATACATAATCAGATCATTAACCTTTTAAAAGAAACAATACACATTTATAATCATTCCAAAACTTCTAACAATTTTTTTTAACACCCATTATTTAGTAATCAAGAGACATGAGAGAGGGAGGGAAAGAGAGAGTAGTACCGTATTGGAGAAGGGGGAGACTAATTTCAGGCCACGTGTTATTGACCTTACAACGAGCTACGATTCGCAACAACAAAAGGTTTAACGTTGGAGCAAGGGATCATGGAGGGGGGATCTTTGTCGGTGTGAATCCAGATGTTGACAGAGTCATCAAAGAATTTTCTAATTGAAGATCTAGTAGAGATGCATGATCCAAATGTCACGGGATTTGCGGAGAGCGAGTGATGATGGAATAACATATGATGTTTTTAGTGTAATTCTTTGCATTTGAAGGCAAATTAGAAGTCAATTAGAGGAGTTGGCATTGGTTTGAGGAACTTTTTGTATTGTTTTTATTCGAGTCGTTGTAATTCATTTTTATCCTAAATCATGCAATTCCATAGGTATTTTTAGTCTTTTTAGTGATAAATTATGTTAATCGGCAAAACAAGACATCGCGTGAAGGATCGAGGATAAGAAGATTGAAGTTCAATGGTTCTTAGAAGATATTTGAAGACAATAGAAAGTGAAGAAAAATCATTTCAAGTTCCACGACATTAGTAGACAGAAGAACGGGTGAAAAAGGGTCGAAAACTACTAAAGCATGAAGCCATGCGCCCTGGGCATGGGACAATATTGGCTACTTCCCCGGGCATGGACACAGCCAAAGTAATCATGCACTAGAAATAGAGACCCTTGCACACTCTTTTATTCATTCAGAAAGCTAGCGGTACAAGGCAAGGTCAAGCATCAGGAGCTTCAATGCAGAGGATCTCCATCCTCCTCTAGTTTTCTCTAGGGTATGTTTTTCTATTGTTTTGTAATGATGTCGGTTGCCATGAACAACTAAACCTCTTTGATTAGGGTTCCACGATGAACCCTATTCTTATTTGTTGGATTCCATTAATAAAATTTTTATTCATTTTATAATCTAAAGTCTGATTTAATTCATATATGTCCGCTTTTATCAAAATCCTTGATGGAACAATATTAGAATTGACAAACCTCACCTCCATTCGAACAAGGCAATAGTGAATTTCTTAGTTTCCAATATAATTGAAACTAAGTATGAATTTAGTGCTATAACTCATCAAAGGGGAACCCCGCAATTTAAACAGTCGAATTGCGGGGATTAAAATAAATTTTCACTGATTCATCATGGGGTTATGTTCTACTTTCTTAAATCCAACATAAGACAATTTATAAAATAATTATTTATAAATTTTAATTTCCAACAAAGACAAAGGGGGACAGTTAAAATTTAGATTCCCCCAATTAAAATTTCCAACAAAGACAAAGGGGGACAATTAAAATTTAGATTCCCCCAATTAAAATTTCCAACAAAGACATAAGACAAACCTAACGCATTCTGCAGGAAAATTAAAACTCGGCAACCACTTAAAATCTTCTCTTTTATTTCCTTTTTTAAATAGATTTCTCTAATTACTGAGTTGAACGAAAATCTATGTGGAGACGATAACTTACTACTTTATTACTTGGTACAATTTGATGTACTTGTCGAAATTAATCCATCAAGGAGTACAAAAGGGGAGGACGGAGAGGATCCAGAAGCAAAAGAGAATGTGGTGATTGATGAGAGAAGAAAAGAGATGCCCTTTTAAGAAGAAGAAAAAACTGACGATATAGAGTGGAGGTTATGGTGAGTTCATGAAAAAGAAAGTCGGTTGGGATTCATGAAGGCAGAAGAAAGAGATATGTTTTATTGCATGAATAATATTTGGTTTGTTGCATGTAATCCTCTTGACACTTGGTTTACTGCATGGATACAAATTGGGTTGTTGCATACATTCCTCATGACATTTGGGTTATTGCATGGGTAACACTTGGTTCCTACATGTATTCTTCTTAACACTTTGATTGTTGCATGGGTAACATTTAGCTTGTTGCATTCGTTCCACTTGACACATAGCTTGTTGTATTTATTTTTTACGGGTCTTGACACTTGATTTATTGCATGAGTAACATTTAGCTTGTTGCATGTATTCCACTTGACGCGTGGCTTGTCGTATGTAATCCTCATGAGTCATGACACTTGGTTTATTGCATGGGTAACACTTGGCTTGATGCATGTATTCCTCTTGACACTTTCCTTGTTGCATGTAATCATGAGTCATGACACTTGGTTTATTGCATGGGCCTGCTGCATTTATTCCTCTTGACGCTTGTCTTATTGCATGTATTCTCCATGAGTCATGACACTTGGTTTATTGCTTGGGTAACACTTAACTTGTTGCATGCTTTATCCTTGACATTTGGGATGGATTTTAGGCGTTCAAGGGTACAAATGAGAGGGTCTTTTTGCGGAAGGACAAAGAAAGGTAAGATTTTCATTTTGTAATTTTAAGAGGTCCATATTTTGGCACCTAATCAAGGGCATTTCAGTAAAATGGGTTAGGATTAGCCTAGGGGTTTGCTAGGGTTTACGGGCATGACTTTCTTCCTTTTATATATAAAATTAGATGGTGAAATGTGTTACTCCTACTTTGATCTTGTTTTCCCTGTTATGTTCTCTATTTTTATTATTCAATACTCTTAGTAAATTTATTAATTTAATGTTGAGCCATTTTATGTATAATACGGTTAGGGTCATACTAACAAGGGACTAAAGATATTGTTAAGAAATTTATAAAAAGAAATTTTATGTTAGGCATTTAAATTAAATGCATTTGTCAAAAAAATTTAAATATCAAATGCTTGGCAAAATAATAAATACATCATTTTATGTACAAAAATTGCATATTTCCTCTTATCCTTTTTAAGTGTCGTTTGAGTACAAATTTAACGTTCTTATTTAACTGTCGTTTTGATAGTTTAATGATATAGTTTTCCAATTAAACCCTTTCTCAATTACCCTTAATATTTTTCAATAAAACTAATTAATGCTAGCTATTTGGAAATTCAAGTTTATTTCTTTTAAAACAAAGTTTGTATTTTGTTATCCGTAAGTTTAAACAAAATTTTGTTACATATAATAATGGTTCCTTGAAGAGTTGAAATTCTATAAATATGATGAGTAACATTATTAAAAATTTCAAGTGAAAAATAAAAAGACTGTTTGGAAAGAAAAATAAAAGAATATGTATGTGAAAAAAATAGAAATTTGTTAGAAAGAGAATAATTAACAGTTGATTGTTATGAGAGAAAGATTGTATAATAAACTTTTGTGGAAAGAAATAGTGTGTGTCAAACAATAGGAATATATGTGTAGATTAAAACAAGGGTATACCAAGAGTATTCTAAAATGACATTTAAAAAGGAACAAAGAGAGTATTAAAGAAGGGACATGCGACTTTTAGCAAAAACAATTATCACGAGAAACATCATGTCAATTATTGTAACTAAATTTAGAGCTGTCAAAACGAGTTGACCAACCTATGAAGTGCTTAGGCTTTCTTTGGGAAATTTTACCCAACACTTATACATTTATACTGCCACCCCTATTTTTCGTATGAACAACCAATTTTACCCTTTTACAAATTAAACATTTCAGTTTTTTTCGTCATTGAACATTTACTAGTTTCCCAGCTTGCTCACCCTTTTCGCCGGAAAATCTTCTGGAAAATAGTTTCTAAGTTTTTCGTTATGCTGAGTTTTCATCAAGTTCCCTGGGTTTCAGGCATCATCGCGATCGTTTGTTGTTATCGTTTGATGGTGAACTCATCTTGATTGGAAAATATTATAAGTGAGGGTGAAAAATAAATGTGTAAAAAATTAAAACAAGGGTAAAATTGGGATTTCTTATAATTTGTTGGGATGAAGGTATAGATGTAGGGGTATACGGTAAAGAGAATTTCTATTCTCCCATATGTTTTTGCTCATTTCCGTTCAACGTGAGTTAACTCACGCTGAAAAATACACCTACGTGAGTTAACTCACGTTGAAAATGCACTTGCGTGAATTAACTCACGCTCGACTATTTTGACGGAATGGGTAAAAACATATGGGAGAAGAACAATAACCTAGGGTAAAATTTTCCTTTTGTTGGCTGAGTCAAAAAGGCCCGAAAGATAAACGGGCTCTAAACCCGACCCTTTCTGGGATACAGACTTTCGGAACAGCCCAATTACTTAAAGCTTTTAATTTAAAAATGAAAAATTATACTCAAAAATACGAACTGGCAACTCCTCATTTGAACAATTTGCTAATGTTAATTAATTTATCATGTGCCCAATAGGGCAATAGACATTGTCAGATTTTTCATGACAATAATTCACAATAACCTTAAATCAAGCAAATTACATTCAAATTTACAATAATATAATTAAAAGAGAAACATAAAATTCCAAAGCAGGTCTTCAACTTCAACGACTAGTACACTTAAATTTAAAATGAGTGGTTCAACTTCAAAAGATTGAAAATTTAGCAACATTAACTAGAATAACAAGAGAAACAATATCATTAGCTGCATACATAATTGTCTCCAAGACATTTATTTTTCTATATGATTACTTCAAAACCATAACAGGGAGCTAATTGCATGCATAAATATAATTTTCGACAAGTCTCTAAAGGACCAAACTAATAATGTATTCCACATCTTTAATCAAACAATAAATTAACACCCAAATAAGTTATAACATCATTAAAACATTGTACTTCACAACAACTGGTTTATTACTAATTAGAGTTAATTAGATAAACTAAAGTTTAATTACAAATTTACTACATAAAACTAATATATAATCCATTAACAAGTATCTTCAAAATGAAACACAAACATGGGTATTGAAACTGAAAGAATGGATTGAGTTCGTATAGACATTTATTCAACATATTTATTGAAAAAAAACATACACAATCCGTAACATAGAGCTAATGGCTTGTTCCTTCTTGTGCAAAATTTAGATATTCCCGTCTGATGACTTCATGCTTATCTTCATCACTATCACTATCATATTCTACACAAAAAAAGTATAATAACTTGTAATATAAAATAGTTATTTAATTTGAAGTAGTTGCTCTTGAATTAAAAATCATACCTTCAAAACCATGCAATCACTGTATGCACACTTCAGAGCTTGAACTATATGATCTTTCAAAGAGATTCTATATTTGCTCAAAATTCGAGCACCAATGATAACATTGGATTCAGAGGCCACAGTTGTCATTGGAATGCTTAGTATATCACAAGCCATCTTTACAAGATCACGACATACGATTTCTTTCCTTCCAATAACCTAATATATCAAAACCAATTGATTGTAGAAGTTTTGCTTAGATAAATAAATATCAAGTTCAAATGTTCCCGCAACTGTAACCGCTTGGCTTTCATGCTCTTCAAACTCCTACCAAATAAAAAAGAAATTGAGTTAAATAATTATGTAAATTGACAAATAAAAGTGCAAATGAATTAAGAACTATGTAAATTGAAAAAATAAAAATAAAATGAACTTACATCACATACATACAATCGTTTTGACATATCTATCTGTATCAAAATATTTACATCTTTAGTTCCACCTGTGATTTCTACAAAACTGAATGATCTAATGGTCGTAAATAATTTGTGATGTGTTTGCTAGAAAACTTTATTTTCGCTATAAAGGCTCTGTTTGGTAACAGATAGGGGACAGCTGATAAGTTCCTCAAGTAAAATGGCTACTTAAAATCAACAATTGAGGATAGAATTTATGTCAAAGGTACAAGTCAAAACAACATCAACATAGTCTTTCTATTGATAACTGGACGCAATCAAGATGAGATTGATAGACTCAAAAGGCATCTAAGTTCTGAGTTTGACATGACAGACTTGGGAGGGTTCAAATACTTTCTTGGCTTATAATTCACCAATACATCATTCACATACTAAAAAGATTAAACTTGTTGAGTTGAAATCCTACAAACACACCAATGGAAACAAGCATAAACCTGAACAATAATGACAATGATGATGGTAAAGTTGTGGATAGTACTCGCTACAAACTGGTGGGAGGAAGCCTAAGATATGCCTGCAATTCAAGGCCATACATATGTCATAATGTAGGAGTAGTTAGTAGATTTATGTAGAATCCTATGTATCTCATATGCAAGCAATTAAGAGGATAATGATACGTCTTCAAGGAACAATTGATTATAGTGTGATATACCCTAAGCCTGATGGTAAAGTAAGAAAGTTAATAGGCTATTGTGACTCATATTAGTGTGGTAACAAAATGCGGGTAACAATAGCCTATTAACTTTCCTAGTTACCCGCATTTTGTTAAAACAAGTGTTCTAATTAACAAGATGTCGGACAAGATGCCTTGACATGTTGGTATGGCATCACACCGTTCCTTGTTTCACAATCTTGGGAGATTTTTTTTAAATGTGAGATCACTGAAGATTTTATTGAAGATATGATTCACGTGGATTGTTGTCAAAGAAGCGTGTGATTCTAGAAGCTGTAGGGTCGGTTTATGCATTACCGTATTTCCTAAAATGGATGTCAAGACATTTTAGGAAATGATATATTTGCTCTTAGAAAATTGTGAAGACCATATATTCGTTTTGATCTGCTGATTGTGGCCAAAAATATAATTGATTTGTTTCAAATAAATGTCCGTGTTTCTTGAAGATTGTAGATAAAAATATATTTATGAAGGTAAATATATTTTTGTATCATATGAAGGAATATTTAATACAAATATATTTTGGCTGATGAAAGGCTATAAAAGGAGGACTCTAACCATCGTGAAGACCACTGAAGCCACAATTCACAAAAGTGTCTTTTAGGGTTTTAGTATGTCCTTGTTATTTGTGAGTCATTCTTGTATCTCGTTGATGAATAGAGCTGGACTGTAGTTGAGTTGTAAACTCTGAATCACTCAAAAGCTTGTAAGCAAGAGTTGATTCTCTGTCTAGTAGTGTGTCTCCATTACTTTTGTTACTGTTGAGTCAATCACTAGGACTGTGATTGAGAGTGAGAGGGGGATCTCATATCTAGGAGTGTTTTAGATAGAAATTATACGGGTAGTGATTAGGTGCGAAGCTAGTAGACTGGAGATAATTTTTATGCATGTTTCAAAATAATACTATTATAGTCAATTTCCTGACTTTGTAGCCCCCATACGTAGGAGACGTTGCACCGAATTGGGTTAACAAATAACTTGTGCCTTTTACTTTATGCCTTTATCATTACAATTGTTATTTGTTATTTCTGTTGTCACGATGTCGTGACATCTTACTTGACATTTCGCTTGTCGTGACATCTTGCTCAACATCGTTACTGTGTGCCAGAATTTCAAGCACCATGGGATATGTGTTCAAAATGTTCAACTCTCTAATTTCATGGAGCTCTAAGAAACAGACAGTTGTTGTCTTGTCAACTTGTGAAGCTGAATATGTACCAGCTTGCAATGCAACTTATAGAGAATTGTGGCTGCAATCACTGCTACTTTAAATGAAGATTGATAATGAAGAGCAAATCGAGCTTCTGGTGGAAAACAAGTCTGCTAACAACCTTGTAAGGAGTGACATAGCACTTGGGAGGAACAAGCACATAGAAACCATATTTCACTTCTTTAGTGATCAAGGGACAAAGGCAACACCACTCTTGCTTACTGCGAGACAGATGACCAAGTGGCAGATGTACTAACCAAACCTTTGAAGATTGAGAAATTCAAAGATATGAGGAAAAAAGCTCAATGCCTTTAGCCTAGAGAATGTGAATTAATAGTGACTATTGAGATATAATTCAAATTTAGAAGTTGAGTTAGTTATAACTCAAAATGTTAGTTATGATTGGTTAAGTTACTTACAAGGCAAATAACTAATCTACCAAGTTATTGAATTTGAAATGCTTAGAGGACAAGCAACTTAACAAACTGATGCAGTTAAGTGGTATTGAGCCTAGTTAGGTGCTTAATAGTCCATTTACAAAGTTGTATAAGTATACATTAAATTGAAAAGGTTACTCTTCACACTTTTAAAATTTCTCATTTTTGCAATTGTCACTGGTTATTTAACTATAGGGATTTACTTTTTCCACCCTGCTGCCTTTTCGCGCGCCCTGCAAAATTTCCAAAAATATCCCTGGTCCGGATTATATAATCCGGAACAGATTGTTAGTGCTATCCGGAAACAAATTCCGGACCAGATGTTATGTGCTTTTTTGTGTCTTTCTTTGATGTAAAGGGTCTCTGTTGACCATTATATGAACCCCACACAAGCTGCAATGCAATTGCAGGGTTCATATGAACGGTCAACAATGACCATGACACCACCGACACCCCTAAAAAACTATAAAAAATTGAAGAAAATGGAAGAAAAGAGGTGAAGTGAAGAATGAAGGTATTTGTTGAAGGTGGAAGCCTATTTATAGCCTAAAACAAGTCCTAGGTCATTACTACAGTCAATGAAAACGTGTTAGTGGTTGTAACCGTCCAAACCTACATTAATGGCTCCACACAAAAGAATCCAATGTTGAAGCTTTCCACATTATACATTCCGGAAGTTCCTTAACCCTACAAGAAGTGCCAACTTTTCTCTCGTTCACTAGTATCGTATTAATCCGGAATATATATTCCGGAAAAAACAGATGCATTCCAGATTGTATTTTCCGGACTGCATCAGTGTCATGGTCGGTGGTTTGCACCACATGTTTTGTCGGTGGTCAAGTCAAAAAAACGTGTTTTACCACTTTTTTGACTGCATTTATGACCTTCCAACCGTTTTTTGACCCACCCTCCCTATAAATAACCTTCCAAACCCCACCATTTCTCACACCATCCTCTCCCACCCTCTCTTCCTCTTCTTCTTCCTTCTACAACCATGGTTTTCCATCGTTGGCCTTTCATAGATAAAGGCCTCGTTGAAAACTTTTAGGGTTTGTATGAACGGTCAATGAGGATGGAACCGCACTACAAAGAAGTGCGGTTCATCTGGGGGTCATGTGGGTTAGTGTGGTTCTTAGCTTGGCATGTCTGGGCGTAAGTTTGAGCACCCCCTACCTCCCTTAGGTGCATTGTTTTCTTCTTCCCGTCCGCCTCTTTCCTCCTCCCCTGGTTGCCTTCCAACAGGGAAATTACCGGTATGTCCTATCACATACCAGTGGTTAGGTTCTTAGGATATTAGAATTAGGCTCTTAGGAGATTAGAAATAGATTTAGGTTCTTATGTAATAAGCTTAAAAAGTTTCAACATTATTGTAATGTATTTTTATAAAATGAGTTGTTTGTATCTTTTTGTCTTTTTATTTCTGGTTTATATGTTTATTTGCATTTATTTTACGAATTTCAAAGCTTAAAATTCTGGTAAAAGACCTTTCCGGATTTTA
>Ga0228711_1008092_pt1 | contig 14907 bp, 10 predicted proteins | sample MedpolnodulmetaG_2_FD_177996 | JGI IMG/M metagenome (GOLD analysis project Ga0228711, IMG submission 177996) | Root nodule microbial communities from Medicago polymorpha collected in Santa Monica, California, United States - brown nodules | ecosystem: Host-associated > Plants > Roots > Nodule...
GGGGGGTGCCTCTTGTTTTTTTTTTTTTTTGTCTTGGGGGATCAAAACTGCTACAGTTGCAAAACTTAGGGAGCGGTTTTGTAGTTTTTTTTTCTTAGGGGGTCAAAATCACAACTTCGTGAAAGTTAGGGGGCGAAAACTGCTATTAAGCCTTTTTCTTTTAGCAAATTGTAAGCATATGTTATATTTTGAGCCAAAGGGACTTTTCGTACTTGGTATCATAATGCTTTTTGAATCCAATTTGGTGTGTGAGGGGTTGTGGTGGTGCATGAATTGAAGATTCATATATGTAAGTGTCAAGATTATGTCATATGTTGGAGCTCAATTATTCTGGTTTCTGTTGGTGGCAAGTTTGACATAGTCCATATGGTTCTAGTAGAAGGTGAGGTTTTTAATTGTCTGCAGTAATGCATAGGGTGTACTGATGGATATTATTAGTTTGTTGATGTGCCTAAAAATGTTCGAGCAATAATTCATTGTTTGCTGTATTATTGAGCGCTTAGCATGTCAACTGGTGTGGTAAGATTTATGCGGCAAATGAATAGAAGCAGGGGGTGGACACAACAAGCCTGGGTGTTTAAGCTTAATTGGCAGATGTGTTTCATTTGGGTATTCCAAACTGGTGTATTTTTTTTCTTCTATCCTTAGCATTTCTTATGCTTGGGTAGTAATTACTTAATTTGATCTTTTTGTCTCTAAAAAATGTGTCCTTGTTTAGCCAATGTTATGCTTGTACAACTGCAATGCTAAAAATATAACGTGAATTCATTAGAATAACCAACCATAACATGATGATACTTTTTGAAAGGAAAAAGAAAACCACGATGATACTATTTATGGTTTCTATTTAAGATTGCATTTACTTTAGAGTTTGAAATTGAGGACCATGAAATAAGTTATCTCTTGTTTTTAATTTGACAGGTGAACTACAAAAAGTAGAAGCAACTAAATCCTAATATGTTATGCTTGGAAGCTAGTTCCTTGGCTCAGCTTGGAAATAACACTAATCTCTGTTAGTAATGTGTTATCTATGCTTGGAAACGATGAAGCTAAAAAGGCAATGTTTGTCAAGGGATATGGTTGTTAATTTTAAAGAGACTTAGATTTGTTTGTTTTCAATTTTCCAAATTATTTTGAATAAAGTGAGCTTGAAAGAAAGCTTTTATTCATATTGTCATGAACTACTTCAATGGAAGGCCTTTGATTTATCTTGGTTGTTTTTACTGTTGGACGATGTTTGTTACTGAGTTTGCATTGAAATAGTAAAAAAATCTTGTATTTGGCATTCCCTTGAGTGTATGTCTCTGTCGGATGCTGTGGTTATTAAGCCTCTCTCCATTGCTATTGTGTAAGAGAAATGATATTTGTACAACCTTTTTTATATACAATTTTATCTCTCATACTCACATTATCTTCTTATTCTCTCTCTTTCTTTTTCTCTCTCTATAGTTTTTGACCAATGAGAAGAGAGAACAAAAGGTTGTCTCAAAAGTTGTACTAAAAGAGTTGTTCAAATATCACTATTCATTGTGTAATGAATCTTAAAAAATATTCCCTTGAGTGTACGGTCTCTGCTGGATGATGTGGTTTACTTTGTGGATTTTATGATGATTGAAACAAGCTCATGCATGTTGATGTGAGTGAGCAAGTTTTTGCAATTGGTTATTTAGGAGTTGCTCTCTCAACTGAACGATTCTAAAGAAAGTTTGAATTTTGTAACTATAAAAATATCAAATTTCAGTTTTAATTTCTCTAAAAAATTCCCTATTTTGATTCTCGTATGTTTTCCATCACGGCTTTAAATTTTATTTTTAAATCAATTATGTGTAGCTTTCACATTTTAGAATGAATGTTTACACGAAAATTTAAAATTTTTAAACAAAATATAAATTAAATATGATTTATTTAATCACTAAAAACTTAAAATTCATATTTAATTCATTCATCGTAAAAAATAAATTAAACTTTTTCAAAAGAAATTTTTTATAATGTATATTTAACCTTCTTTGAAACACGTGAGTTTATTTAAAAGTGAGGATAAAAAATATTTAGTGTCGTGTCTAAGCAAGTATTTCGCACTTGACCAGTATGAAAGAGAAAAACAAGAATAATTTTTGAATGAACACAAGAATTTGGACACTTTATCTATACACAAACAAAAAACTAAGTGTATTATGATCATTTGAAATTTAATAATTATTTAATTATTATTTTTTCTAATTTTTTTCTTTTTGTGTGTGTGAGACTACCCAAGTATAATTACTAGAAAAACAAAGCACATATTCAATGATGAAACAAAACCAAAACCCCCGCTGACACAGAGTAGGATATCAAAAAGCGAGGAAAACGTGTGCCGCGATGCGCATGCATCGTATCTATACGCATGCGTATATATTATCGCTGCAAAATGCAAATTGGAACTAAGCAAATCATTGAACAACCAAAATGACCGCAACACAAACACAAACTGAACTAATTCCTCATGTCTCACTTGGAACACAAGGCTTTCAGGTAACCTCACTTCACTTGTACACTTTACTTACATGCATATACAAATGCCATTTATATTCTTCTCTCTATGCTATCCTAATACTTACCTATTATTGTTTTTATTTTAGGTTTCAAAATTCGGTTTAGGGTGTATGGCCCTCAGTGGAGGTTACAATGATCCTCTTCCTGAAGAAATTGGCATTTCCGTAATTAAGCATGCATTCAGTAAAGGAATCACTTTTTTTGACACTGCTGATGTTTATGGACTCGATGGTGGGAATGAAATTTTGGTTGGAAAGGTATATACATATTAATAATAACTACAAGAATCGGTACTTTGCCAAGAGGCACTGGGTTCAAATCCGGATAGACTAGTAACATTTATCATTTAAAAAAATGACACGAATTTCTTTTATGTTCTAAATTTTTCTTCTTTTCAATATTTGATTTTGTTGACTAGGCTTTAAAGCAACTGCCCAGAGAAAAGATCCAGGTTGCTACAAAATTTGGTATATCCAGAAGTGGCGGTGGTATGGGCATCAAAGGTTCACCGGAGTATGTGCGTTCAAGCTGTGAAGCTAGCTTGAAACGTCTCGATGTTGAATACATTGATCTCTATTATCAACACAGAGTCGATACAACTGTGCCTATTGAGGATACAGTTAAGGATATTTCTTCCTATGTAAAACTAGTATTTGATTTGAGCATAGTACACGGCTACACGTTACATATACATGTTAATTCTTTACTGATATGGTTAGATTATTTGTTGAGTCCCAAATTATAAACGGGAGACTCCCCTTTATAAGCTAGTTTTGTAGGGTTGAGTTATTGACAATTCAAATTTGAAGATTATATGGCTTATTTCACTAGATGTGTTGTTAACAAGTTTGTTGTGTTATAGATAGGTGAACTTAAGAAACTGGTGGAAGAGGGAAAAGTTAAGTATATTGGTCTATCTGAAGCCAGCCCCAATACAATAAGGAGAGCACATGCTGTTCATCCTATCACAGCTTTACAAATAGAGTGGTCTCTCTGGACTCGCGACATTGAGGACGAGATAGTTCCTCTCTGCAGGTTAGTTTGAGTTCCTCTCCAATTTCACAGGATAAGATTACAACACTCATGATTGTTTGTTCATTAAATAATAATTCGAACAACTTTCACTAATTACGAGTTATTCAGTGGAACCGATTGCTCTTTGCTGTATTGAATTGCATGTTTGTGTTAAATGAGATTTTACTTATCAAGCTTTTGTTGATACAGAGAGCTAGGTATTGGAATTGTACCATATAGTCCACTTGGTAAAGGTTTTTTTGCTGGCAAAGGAGTTCTCGAAGATGTGCCGAGCTTCATGGTATAGCATTTTAGTACTTGAATTGAATGTGCGTTTCTCTTATTTGCCATAGAATTACTATTAAGACATGCCGATTATGCAATAGCATTGATCAAATCTTAATCATGAATTAAATATTGATTTCTTTGTTGTCTTATTTTGTAAACAAACAAATGCTTGCTTTTTTAAACTTGAGTAATGATACAGGGGATATCATCCTTATCTGTTTTTTCTCACATGAATGATGTTTAAAGTCTTCTATAAAATTAAGGACCTTTCCTATGTTGTTTTCTGATATGATTATTTCGCTTATCAGAATGCTTTTCCCCGCTTCCAAGCTGAGAACTTGGTCAAGAACAAGGTTATATATGATAGGATTGAAAGTCTTAGCGAGAAGCATGGATGCACTACTGCACAGTTAGCATTAACATGGGTACTCCAACAAGGCAAGGATGTTGTGCCTATTCCTGGTGAGTGACAAAATATGCATATTTTTTCGAAAATAGTATTATTGTAAAATGCTTTGATGGTAGACTCGTCACTGGTATCCTAACCGTATCAGAAATTTTAGTTTTCCTCTTATTTGTGAATCTGAACAATTAAGAGATGAACTATGTATCCTAACAATTAAGAATGCACCACATACTTCTTCTTTCGTTTTGTACCGATCAATTAAGAGAAGAACTATGTACACTCGTCTGTACACCAAAAAATACACTTTTGTTAGATACGAAAACCTAACTATAATAAAAACAAATAAATAAATGCACACAAGAACATAAACAATTTATCACATAGTTTGGTTAATTGGTCCTACGTCTCCAACAACAGAGTGATTGTTGTAGTTTTTCGATTATGCAATACTTAAGATTATAGAGTACAATGTAACGTTATAAATCGTACGGTTCAGATTACAAGTTTACCCCTTACCCCTTATTAGTGAATATGAGTCGTATTCAACAACTTTCCTTGCATTTCATATATTAAGAGTGTCATCTGATGTACTCAGGTTACTAACCGAAGGTTCTTTTAAATTGTTAAGTGCTGATAATGCACTATACAAGCCATGCATATGCTTTCCACCTAAGTTGTATTTTCAGCTTTTTTTATTCTTGAAAATATTATACAAGCCATGCATATGCTTTCCCCCTAAGTTGTATTTTCAGCTTTTTTTATTCTTGAAAATATTATGGACTTCTTTTGTTCTCAGGAACAACTAAGATTGAGAATCTGGATCAAAACCTTGGTGCATTAGCAGTGAAACTATCAGAGGAGGACATGGGGGAAATTTCTGCTGCAGTTCCTGAAGATGATATAGCAGGTAGTAGATACTACAATGGAATGGATAGTTTATCCTGGAAGTTTGCTAACACACCTTCAAAAGTTTCAAGGGTCTCAACCTGAAGTAAAATCTCTTTTAGTCGGAGAATGCACTCGGTCATCAATAAGGCGCAAGCACAACAATCATTTCTCTATTTGTAGTTATGACTTGGCTGATGAGAAAATCAAGATTGAGTGTTTACATTTGTTCTTCTGTTTTCATTCCATAAATAATAAGGGATTTGAATCAAATTCTCATAGGATTCCAATGTTAGATGAATGTGAATGAAATGGTTTTTTGAGGTAATGTGAGTGAAATGTCAAAAATCAACGAACTAATAGAAATAAAAAATTAAAACAAGCAAATTGGTGTTCATGTTATTGAATAGTTTGGATCAAAATTTACTTTTGGATTTATAATTGCCAAAATTGGTTGAAATTGACTCAAATTGAGTGATTGTAGACTCATATTGACCCAAATCCAACTTGAGTGATTAAATGAAAATATTTTTATTTTACTCAAATTTTCACCCTGCGTGCTCAATGATGTGACCAATAATCTAAACCGTTGAAAGAATGAAAAACTAGTAAACATAGAGAGTAAAAATGGAGAATGGGACAATGGAAAGAATGAATTAGTGAATTAGTTCTTTCTTAGTGATCAACAATGACGATTACATCATTAATAGGAAGTGGAATAGAGCACATTCCCTTAATGATAAGTGCTATCTCACTCAAGCTAATTCTCTATCTTTTACAATTGGAGGAAGTTTGATTTGATGGGAAAAGTTGTTATGGCAAGTGTGTCTGATTGGCAAGGGACTTTCACGTTTCACCTACATCTGCATCCAATTAATTACCTTATTTATTTTTTCCTCCTATATTTGGATTGAAATATACTTCATCTGGTCCATCCGATCTGTAATATAAGAAACTTTGAAAAAAAAAGTTTGGTCATATTTATAAGAAAATGTCACAACTTTAAAGTTGTAATTATTGCTTAAAATACTTTTTTATCTCTCATTTAATGACTGTCTTTTTAATACCAGTATATGTATTTAATGCTTCACAGCATTCTATAAGGGTATATTTGTAAAATGTTTAAAAAGTTACAACAATTAATGATAACATTGATTTTGATGTTTTTTTTTCTACTTACAATAAGTGTCGGAGAGAGTATATTTTTTTATAAGAGAATTCTTTGTTGTTTGCGATACTCGTGGAATGGTCCGAATAAGTCTAAATTTAGATTTTTCCAAATGATTTATCTTTAATAAGAGTTTATTAACCACTTTAGCTATTTACTTGATTACTTTTAGATTCCACTTGAGTTATTCATCTTCCAACTCTATTTAAGTTCATTAAATAATCAATGTATCTTGTCTTATACAATAAAACCATGATACATATCAATACATGCATATTGCATAGACTTTGCAGTCACCACCCTACCATGCCGACTTTCCTATTCCACCACCCTATTATTGACTTTAAGCCAAACAAGCCACCGTGTTTGACAATATCTATTTTTACTAGATTGTGTTTATATTGATGTATTAGTAATTACTATTATTATTTCAACTACAATCTGACATCTATGATTGTTATAAATAAAGTCACTTCCTTCATATCATTTGAAATATATAAAAACTTGAGTTTCTCATTTGACCATAGTTTTGGAACCCGGCTCGGACCGACCGGTCGAACCGGTCCGATCGGGAACCGGTCCGATCGGGAACCGGTGGGTGTTCCGGTTCGATCCAAATATTGGATCGGCCGTGTAATTAAACCGGTGTAAATCAGAAAAACTCGATAAAAACCGGCTAAAACCGGTGACTCGACCGATTTTCAGAACCGGTTCGGTTTAATTAATATTATATGTTTGATGTCATTAATTAAATCCATTAAACGCTGATTAATGCTTTATTGCGTCTGGTTTAATACTAATTATTAATTAATACTAATTTTTTTATGTTTTAGCTACTTTGACTTTTGGTTTAATATTAACCAATATCAATACTAATTCTCCATGCCCTCTATCTATGTCTTCGCTAGTTTATAGAAAAAAAATCTGAATTTGAACAATTCAAATGCTGTAGGAATCGAATCCAGAAACATTATTAGAGTGAATCATAGATACTTAACCACTGCACCAACTATTTATTTGTGTTTACAAATGTAATATTATATATCTAATTATATTACATCTTCATTTTTCCCATTAAGAATACAGTTTTTTTTTCTTTCAAGAAGAGCCCATCATTATTAAATATATTAATTAAACAATAACAATATTCATATTATCTCTCCCCAGATTTTTCTTTACACAACATATGTATTTTTTGAAAATCTACATATTATGTTAATGTTACTTGATATGCAAGCAAAATTTATTTATTTTTCAACAAAATACAGCTATATTCTTTAGAAAAATATAGTTATACAAATATTAATATACACATTACATGTCAGTTTTTTGTTTTTAAGTGACCGAGTCACTGGTTCAATCCGATTTAATCTGGTTAAATACCTATAAAAATTTAATCTTAAGACCGGGTCATCTAACCGAGTTATTCAATTTAATCCGATTCAGTCATGCGGTTCAACCATTTACTCAGTGGTTCGACCATTAACCCAATGACCCGATACCCTTATCGATGATCGAACCGAGTTTTAAAACTATGCATTTGACAGTTAGAGAGTGGATTCTCTCTTCATTGCTTTGCTAAAAGGAATTTGAGCTATAAAATACAGTGTCATAGTGAGTGATGAATTATACCAACCACTGACATACGGAGTGACGATATCTGAAGTGGAAGAAAGCGTAATGCGTGGGATGCGCTCTTCGTATCCGCATATATATAGTGTCACTGCAATTAGGAGTTTGTAATTATTCATCAATTCAACCAAAATGGCCGCAACAGTAATTCCTCCTCAGGTCCCACTTGGAACCCAAGGTTTTCTGGTTTCAAAATTGGGATTCGGATGTATGAGACTCAGTGGAGCTTACAATGATCCTCTTCCTGAACAAGATGGTATTTCCGTAATTAACTATGCATTCAGTAAAGGCATCGCTTCTTTTGATACTGCTGATGTTCATGGAGATACTGGTGCTAATGAAATTTTACTTGGAAAGGTAATTAAATTTCATATTTCAATTCAATTATGTTACTTGAATTCAAACTTTATTATACTAATTTCATTTTGTTGACTAGGCTTTAAAGCAATTACACTGAGAAAAGATTCAGGTTGCTACAAAATTTGGTATATCTAGAAGAGACGGTTCTGGTTTCGCTGGTATGAGCATCAATGGTTCACCGGATTATGTGCTTCATGCTGCGAAGCTAGCTTGAAACGTCTCGGTGTTGAATACTTTTATGAAAGTGACTCAAAATTGAAGTTTGGAGTGCAAAATTGATGTTGGTTGTCTTTGGGAGCAGCTTGGTTCGTGAAAAATCGGCGCTCGAAGGAATTCGGGGTCCGATTTTGCGTAACAATATTTTTCAGAAACATATTTTTGGATCAGATTTGTTGCAATTTTATGAGGGTTACTTTTACTATAAATATAGACTTTGTATTAGAGTAAACCTGGAGACAGAGGGGCTGAAACAAAGGTTTAGAAAGGCAACAACAAAACTAGGGTTTGTATAGAGTTTGTCTCTTGGCAACAAGCACTAGGGGTTTGAGGGTTGATTCACTTTGGGAAACACTATTATGATTGAGTCTTTTGGTCACGGGAAGAGATTGAAACTTTGGGTAGAATTAGGCGGGAGACTTATTCTTGTAATCCATTGATATCTCTTTTGTAAAGTTACTCATCATTATAGTGAAACGGATGACTGCTCTCTCCCCCAGAGTAGGACAATTTGGACCGAACTGGGTAAACAAATTCTTTTGTGTTCTCTCTTTTTCTTTCTCTCGCTGTTTTCTACTTTTGGCTTGTGTTTATAATTGTTCCATACACTTTGTTTTGGTTGCTTGATTATCACTTGCTCCACACATCAAGTTTGTTATTAGTGTGATTTTTCATCGAATTCACAACAATTGGCGTCCACTGTGGGGCAAGGGTCAAAGGATAATCAAGCACCATGGGTTCAAAGTGGGATATTGAGAAGTTTACCGGACATAACGATTTTGGGTTATGGAAGGTAAAGATGGAAGTGGTTTTAATACAACAAAAGTGTGAGAAAGCTTTGAAGGGTGAAAGTGCGTTACCGGTCAACATGTCACGAGTGGAGAAGACCGAGATGGTGGACAAGGCCATGAGTGTCATTGTCTTGTACCTCGGGGATAAAGTTTTGAGAGAAGTAGCAAAGAAACCAACCGCGACATCGATGTGGTCAAAATTGGAGTCTTTGTATATGACAAAGTCTTCGGCTCATCGACAACTTCTAAAGCAACAACTCTACTTATTCAAGATGGTGGAGTCAAAGGTCATCATGGAGCAACATACGGAGTTCAACAAAATCCTTGATGACTTTGAGAATATTGAGGTGCAACTTGAGGATGAAGATAAAGCTATACTCTTGTTGTGTGCTCTACCGAAATCTTATGAATCGTTCAAAGATACCATGCTTTATGGCAAAGAAGGCATTGTTACTGTGGAAGAAGTTCAAGCGGCTTTGAGAACCAAGGAGTTGACCAAGTCCAAGGACTTGAGAATTAATGAAAACGGTGAAGGCCTAAGTGTCTCAAGAGGGAATGGTGGAGGTAGAGGTAACCGGAGAAAGAGTGGTAACAAGTCAAAGTCTAAATGCTTTAACTGTCACAAGATGGGTCACTTCATGAAGGATTGTCCGGAGATTAATGGTAACTCCGCACAAATTGTCTTTGAGTGTTATGAGGATGCTGGTGCTCCGGTGGTGTGTTGTTGTTTGGAGGATGAAGAAGGTGATGTGTCTCACCTTGGGATTGATGCCTAGTGGAGCGGAGGTCGTCTGGAGAGACGTTAAACACTCAACATCAGCCTGGAGAGGCGGTGGTAAGAATACTTATGATCAGTCTGGAGAGGCGGAGGTAACAATACTCATGATCTACCTGTTGAGGTGGAGTTTCAAGGTTGAAGACATAGTGGGATGTACACATTTGCTAGTTAAGGTAGAGTACGCTCAGCTTGAGGTGGAGTTGAACACACCGGTAATGGTACGACTATGTAGGACCTTGGGTGCTATGCTCTAGTGGTGAGCAAGGGATTCCTTCATGAAGACGGAAGGCATTCCGGAGGTTGAAGAATGTATAGCACGGCTTGCGGGACTACCCTAAAAAAAGGCCAAGGGTGATTGGATGCAAGAAGACCTTCAAGGAAGCAGGAGATGTCCTATGTTGAAGATGTTACGGTGAATGCTTGTGGAACTACCTAAAACTCCTAGTGTAGTTGGACTGCAAGGACTCTTCGAGAAGGCGAAAGACGTTTCGATGGCTGAAGAGGTTAAGGTGGATACTTGTGGAACTACCTAAAATTCCTAGTGTAGTTGGACTGCAAGGACCTTCGAGAAGGCGGAAGACATTCTGATGGCTGAAGGGGTTAAGGTGTGTACTTGTGGAACTACCTGAAATTCCTTGAATAGTTTGGACACAAGGATCTTCAAAAGGGCAGAAGGCATTCCGATGATTGAAGAGGTTAGGGTGTAAACTTGTGGAGCTACATGGTGTAGTGGGAAGCAAGGGAAAGAGCAGCAAGGTGGTTGATGTTAAATTGGCATCATCACTAATTTAGAGTCAAGGTGGAGATTGTTGTGAAAGTGACTCAAAATTGGAGTTTGGAGTGCAAAATTGATGTTTGCTGGAAGTGCAAAATCGGGGCCCGATTTTGGCCGTCTTTGGGAGCAGTTTGATTCGTGAAAAATCGGCGCCCGAATGGAGGAATTCGCGGCCCGATTTTGCGTAACATTGTTTTTCAGAAACGTATTTTTGGGTCAAATTTGTTACAATTTTATGAGGGTTACTTTTACTATAAATATAGAATTTGTATAGTAAACCTGGAGATAGAGGGGGCTGAAACAAAGGTTTAGAAAGGCAACAACAAAATTAGGGTTTGTATAGAGTTTGTCTCTTGACAACAAAACACTAGGGTTTGAGGGTTGATTCACCTTGGGAAACACTATTAGAATTGAGTCTTTTGGTCACGGGAAGAGATTGGGACTTTGGGTAGAATTAGGCGGGAGACTTATTCTTGTAACCCATTGATATCTCTTTTGTAAAGTTAGTCATCATTATAGTGAAACAGAAGGCTGCTCTCTCCCCCAGACTAGGTCAATTTGGATCGAACTGGGTAAACAGATTCTTTTGTGTTCTCTCCTTTTCTTTCTCTTGCTATTTTCTACTTTTGGCTTGTGTTTATAATTGTTCCATACACTTTGTTTTGGTTGCTTGATTACCACTTGCTCCACACATCAAGTTTATTATTGGTGTGATTTTTCATAGAATTCACAACAAATACATTGATCTCTATTATCAGCACAGAATTGATACATCTGTGCTTATTGAGGATACAGTTAAGGATATTTCTTCCTACTACACGACTACACGTTACATATACATGTTAATTCTTACTGATATGGTTACATTATTTGTCTGAGAGTCCCACGTTATTTGAGATATGACCGTAAAATATGCTTATAAGTTGGTCTGTAGGGTTGTGTACATCCCAATCCAATTTGTAAGATTATTTGGCTTATTTCGGTATATACGTTGTTAACAAGTTTGTTGTGTTATAGGTAGGTGAACTTAAGAAACTGGTGGAAGAGGGAAAAGTGAAGTATATTGGGCTATCTGAAGCCAGTCCAGATACAATAAGGAGAGCACATGCTGTTCATCCCATCACATCTTTACAAATAGAGTGGTCTCTCTGGACTCGCGGCATTGAGGACGAGATAGTTCCTCTCTGCGGGTTAGTTAAGGAAATGTAACCATTTGCTCTTGGTTGCTTGTTTGTGTTAAATGTGACTTTACTAATTTAAAGTTTTTGTTGATACTGAGAGCTTGGTATTGGAATTGTACCATATAGTCCTCTCGGTCGTGGCTTTTTTGGTGGCAAAGGAGTTCTTGAAAATGTGCCAGCAGTTAGCTCCCTGGTAGGAGTATAGCATTTCAGAACTTAAATTTAACGTGTGTTTCTGTTGCTTTCCGTGGAATTATTATTAAGCCATGCCAATTTATGTAATAGCATCGATCAAACCTCAATCATGAATAAAATATTGGTTGGTTTGTTGTCTTATTTTGTAAACAAACCAATGCTTGCTTTTTTAAACTAGATTAATGATATAAAGGATATCATCCTTATCTGTTTTTCTCACATAAATGATGTTTAAAGTCTTCTAACAAATTAAGGCTCTTTCCTTTTTTAAAAGTTTATGTTGTTTTCTGATGATTATTTCTCTTATCAGACTTCTCATCCCCGCTTCCAAGCTGAGAACTTGGACAAGAACAAAAACATATATATAGGATTGAAAGTCTGGGCAAGAAGCATGGGTGCACTCCTGCTCAGTTAGCATTAGCATGGGTACTCCAACAAGGCAAGGATGTTGTGCCTATTCCTGGTGAGTGAAAGATATGCATATTTTTTTCGAAAATTGTATTATTGCAAAAATCTTTGGTATCCTAACAGTATCAGAAATATGAGTTTTTGTCTTGTCAATCTGAACAAATTAGTATGCACTGTATACTTCTATCGTTGTTCATTGATCAATTAAGAGAACAACTATGTACACTCTTATCTTTACACCAAAAAATATATACGCACTTTTGTTAGAAAAGAAAACAAATAAATAAATGCACACAAGAACATAGACGATTTATCACATAGTTTGGTCAATAGTTGATACTTCTCCGACAGCAGAGTGACTGCTGTAATTTTTCGATCATGTAATACTTAAGATTATAGAGTATAATGCAACGTTCAAATAGTACGGTTCACATTACAAGTTTACCTTTTAACCATGCATTGTGTGGATGGCTTCAATATGCTTGAGCATCTCCTCACTTATTAGTGAATATGAGTCATATTCAACAAATTTCCTTTGTAGTATATTTGCATTATGTGGTCTTTGCAGTATACTGAATGAAGGTTCTTCTAAATTTTTAAGTGCTGATAATGCACTATACAAGTCATGCATCTAAGTGTTTATGTTCAGCTTTTTTTATTCTTGAAAATATTTGGGACTTCTTTTTTCTCAGGAACAACAAAGACTAAGAATCTGGATCAAAACCTTGGTGCCTTAGCAGTGAAACTATCAGAAGAGGACCTGCGAGAAATTTCTGCAGCAGTTCCGGTGGATGATATAGCAGGTAGTAGGTACTACAATGGATTGGATCATATTTCCTGGAAGTTTGCTAACACACCTCCAAAAGTTTCAAGGTTCTCAACCTGAAGTATAAATCCCTTTTAGTTGGAGAATGCAGTCAGTCATGAACAAAGCGCAACAATCATTTCTCTATTTGTATTTAACTCAATTATGACCTGGCTGATGAACAAATCAAGATTGGCTGTTCGCAGTTGTTCTGCTGTTTTGATTCAATAAATAAATAATAAGGGATTTCAATCAAATTCTCATAGGATTCCATGTTAGATGAATGTTGTGAATGAAATGCTTTTTATCAGGCAATGTGAATGAAATGTTAAAACAAACTAATAGAAACCAAAATGTAGAAAAAGAAATAAAAACAAGGAAATTCATGGTACATGTTGTTTGGATAACTTGAATAAAAAATTGCTTCGGAATGTATAATTGCCAAAATGAGATGACTGTGGACTCAGATTGACCCAACCCCAACTTGAGTGATTTAAAAGAAAATGTTCTTGTTTTTATTTTAATTTGCACCCTGTTTTTTTACGACAAAAAATTCTTAATTTCTTAAATTGTGCTACCGGCTACCCCATTCATAGATATTAGATAGTCTCAAAATACAAAATTATTTTCAGATTCTCATAGTGTCAGTGTGTCACATGCTGGGTTTTATGGATTAACCTTAGTCAATAATTAAAATAATATATTATTATATCAACTATTAATTATAATTATAATATTGCACTAAACAAGATGATGTTTATTAATGAGCTGTAATTAGAAATGGACCGTGATAGGTTGGGCCATTTCTCAAAGTAAGCCGAGAGGTCCTTTCTCTATTGGTGCTTATATATACTGAATAACAACTTCAATGCACTTTCATTCTAATGGCATGAGAAAGGGAAAGAAGACTCTCTCAACCCTAACCTCTTTCTCACCAACCTAACTACAATTGTTATCAGAGCCAAATAGATACAATTTATAGCTATTGTTGTTTTGCCTTTTATATCGTATGAATTGAATATGAATCATACAAATTGAATCGGTTTATTCTGTGTATGCCATATCTTTGTTTTCCATCATCGTGTCTATTATGTATTATCTAATTCGTATGATTTATCGTTAGTCACCATATTCATATGATAAATACTTGACTGTGATCCGTATATATGAAATTGCATACCTTATTGAAATCATCGTTGAATCGAAATTTAATGGAGTAATCAATCAGATTTTGAGTGGAATCATGGTTATTCTAAATCTAGTAACCTACACTATTTTTTATATACTGATCCAAATACTATACTGCTGAATCAAAGAATCAATTTTCATGGGGCTTCTCTAAATCATTGATTCGAATATTTATGCCTCAAGACTCAGTTAACTGTTCAAAGCACGTAAACAAGAGGAAAATCGGGTATTTGCAACCCGTTTATTTTTTATTTTTTTTTTTTTTTTGCCTATGTCCACTTGTGC
>Ga0228711_1008093_pt1 | contig 14907 bp, 6 predicted proteins | sample MedpolnodulmetaG_2_FD_177996 | JGI IMG/M metagenome (GOLD analysis project Ga0228711, IMG submission 177996) | Root nodule microbial communities from Medicago polymorpha collected in Santa Monica, California, United States - brown nodules | ecosystem: Host-associated > Plants > Roots > Nodule...
GAGATACACAGAGAAGGAGTAACCAATTTTGCTAATGGGCCTGGACATCCATAGAGAGGCCCATTAGGTCAAGAAAGTGATGACTATAAAAGAGGGCACTTAGAAAGCAAGAGGGCATTCATTCATAGCATAAACATTGTATTTTCACCTTAGTCATTTTAGAGTATTTTTGGAGCTCCTCATAGGTAGCTCCACTGAATATCTCATCTATTGTAACTTATGTTTACATACGTGAACAAATTTCATCCTAAAGAAGACTATTTTCGAATCTGAGAAAAAAACGGGTTAGAGGTTTGAAATTCAAATTCACCTAGCTTATTCTTCTTCTTAAATTTCTTCTTGAAAGAACCTGTACAAAAACGAATCAACTCAAAATATCAGAAACTAGATGCAAAAAAAGAATGAAGAAAATTTCGGATTAGAGAGAAATATGAGTTAGGGTTCGAAATTAAGATTTTACCTTGCTTATTCCTCTTCGTCACTTTCATCTTCTCTTTCTCGATAGAGATTTGCAATGTGAATAAGTTTGTTAGTGGATGAAGAACAAAAATGGTGAATATGAGAGATAGAGTGAAAATATTTGGTGGTGTGGTTGTGAAATGGTGATGTGTTTATCATATATGATTTTTAGAGAGAGAGAAACAGAAAGTGGATAATGATATTGTGTTTAGAGAGAACGGAGAGAAATGTGGATTGGAAATGTTGGATAGGAATAGAGAGAAAAAGTAGGAGGGGAAAAAGGGTTTGAAAGAATTTGAATTTTGAATTGAAGAGGGAAAATGAGAGGAAATGATATTTTAATGTTTGTGTGTGTGTGAGAGAGAGGAAAATAAGGAAAGAAGTTTAGAGTGAATGAGGGAGAGGATATAGAAAATGATGTGTGTTGGAATAAGAGAAAAAGTAGGAGGAAAATAAGGATTTAAAAAAATTTGAAATTTGAATTGAGGAGGAAAAATGTGTGATAATGATATTTTATTGTTTGTATTGTGTGAATGTTTAAAGTGGCAAAAATAAAATTATTTTTTAATGGTGATGTGACATGAAGGGGCTTGAGGATGTGACACATTGGATTGGTGCAAAAAAATTTGCTATTTGTTGTTTCATGTTTGTATATTATTAAGATTAAGATTAAGATATCTCATTTTTTTTGTCTAACTTTTGGTCAACACATCATCAATATATCATATTTAACACATTATGTTGTCTATTTCTTTATCTCTTGACATATAAGTATGAGTATCTATCAAATATTTTCTTGTAATAATGCATACTAAATGGGTCGCATATTAATCATGTTGAACTAGAGATTTTTGGCCAGAGAGGGTGTTGCAGGACTGAGTCAGTGGACTTTGAACAACAACTTTTCTTGTTCCTCAAGAGAAGGTGTCGTACCTACAAATACTCCGACGATCAAATAAAAAATGCACTAAACATGTGAGATTTTTAGGTTATAAAGATGTGTGTCTGGATAGAGGCTATGAGTTGCCCTTTATAGTGGTGAGATTAGAGTTTCAAAACACCAAAAACTCTGCCAAGATAGTTGTCCTCTTGGACAACTGCGAGCATATTAGAACGAGACAACCTAGGATCTAAAATTGATGATTCATATCCCATTGCATGACCTTGATTCAATGTATTTAGGGCGAGACTATTCAATGGCTCGTGTATTGGTTAATGACATGGGATGACCTGGTCCATTAGGTGACTCGGTCTTGACTCAACTCATATAGTTTTTCCCAAGCCTTTAGCTAACAGAGCCAAATGATGGATTATGTTCGGGCCTTATTTCACATAGTAATTGTTTGTTCTTCCTTTGGCCTATGGGGGCGCCTTTCCAGGTAGTGAAGTGAATCGTGGACCGCATGTGGTCTTGATATATTAGAGGGAGCTTGAAGGAATATCTCGTTAAGATGATTGTTGTTTGCTCCGGGCCTTCTTTACATTTATAAAGTGATTGTTTGGTAAATTCTTTGGAAAAAATGTGGCACTCCTAATTAGTTGAAACTTTGCCGAAGGAAAGTGTAAGCTCGTGTTGTTAGTGTGAACGAATACGACTCGCCTTTCTGGAGATATATTGATGAATTTAATTGAACATTTGAAGTCTGAATATGTGTTCGAATTTGCAGATACATATGTCTTCTCAGTTCCATTACTTCATTGTGAGGATGTTAATAAGCACACAAGTACACGATTTTATCCGGTAATAAAAAGTATTGATCCCACAGAGACAAGTGTTGAGTGTTGATTCGCTTTTCTAAGTTAAATAGCTAAAATATTGTACTTTTAGATTTGGTTTGCGTTTAGAAAAAAGTTTTAAAAATGATTAAAAACTTCTTATGATTGTGGTTTCGATCACAAGATAGAAATTTTAGTCTTTAAGTCCCTCCGTTGTTGTGCAAATCAAGATATTAAAGGTGGGATAAACTAATGTAACCTACATAAGTGTATTTTGACCCAAAGGATCCTCCTATATTTTCATGGATTGATCTAATGACAAAATCCATTAAGCATAATTACCTTATATTACCTCAAAGAAAACTAGACTATTTTAATGTTTTGAAATCTTTGTTTTTTCTTCTAGATACGATATCAACCTTTCGCTTGCATTACACCGGTTGACGTCTAAGATTATGAATCGATGCTATTATTATCCGATCTCATATATAATATCAACTTTCACTTACGCTACATCATTGATATTGTAGGTTTAGATAATAGTCATATAATTGTTTGATCTTGTAATGCTTAAATCAATTATTATATTGATTAATAAGTTCAAATAATCTTTTTTTTTAGGGAAGATAAGTTCAAATAATCATATCCATAATTCATTATAAAAACAATAAAATTACAAGATTTAGAAAACACAGCAACAAGAAAAACTTGAGATTTATGAAAAGTGCATCATTGTGACTTATTTCCACAATCTTAAGATTAAGGGAGTCTACTCACATAAGTTCATAGTAGACAAAAAAAAATACAAGTAAAGAAAACTTGGCTTTATTTAAAGTTGCAAGAACAAGATTACAAAGTTTCTCTATTTAATGGATGATAAGAAAAGCCTAGACTAAAAACCAATATGTAGCCACCAAGCCATAATTTTGTGCATTACCACTAAAGTACAAGTGTTGATTATTACATGAAACCATTGCTAATCAAAATGCGTAACCAAAAAAATTTACCATGCCCATTCGTTACGGTCGTAGCCAACAATAGAGGCGGACAATGAACAACTATTGACTTAGGTTTTTTCTCAATTAGACTCCTTTATATCTTGCACAGTATTCAAATGGATAGAAAAGGCAATATGTATTACGTCTGATATATTGAGACCACGATCTATATATTGATGGTTAATTAAGGTTCGCATTTTTTCAAAATGAGCTATTGTGACATCCACATATATTTGATATACATTTCTTGAAAAACAAAATTGATATACATATTGATTAATTAATTATCCAAATAAAAAGTTAATTAGCTTTCCTATTTAATTTATTCATTAATCAACTAAGGTCGTTAATTCCATTAAAAAAAACTAAAGTCATTAATTTTTTTATAAAAAGAGGGCAAAGCTCAAAAGAGAAAAAGAAAACTACAAAATTAAACAAACATTCCTAGACATGTAAGCCTTGAAAATATCCTCAAACATGATACTTTGTAGCTCTTTGGTTGACATGAAGTTGCCAAGAAAGATTAATGAGATCATGAATACGACGAATCAGGACAGGGGTAGCTCCGCTAAGCTTATAGGTTGCATGTGACCATATCCACCAGCAGCTTGGAGTCGCTTTCCACAATGAAAAGCATCGCAAGTACCAATCTTCCTAGCATAACTAATTAGCCCCTGACCATTGGGGTCTCGAATAAGGCCCCCACAATCTGCAAGGTCCGCTAACTCTTTATAAACTCCATCAAAATTAAGTTTGACGCACTCTTCATGCGGTCTCTTCTCGTCAATGTAGAATGTCTCAAGATGTCTTGACTCTCTTGTTAGGTGGGGACGCTCGCCCGTCTTAATGGTTCAAACCAACTCAAGAATAACATGAATATGGTTAAATTAGTAGGCCAATGAAGATCCTCCTCAAAGATAGTTTTGTTTCTCCACCTGCAATGTTCCAACACATCACTTTGAAGGTAGTTCACCAGTTCTTTGTATGAGCTCTGTAACTTCAATGAGTGATGTTTTTGAAGATCCAATCCATGCAATTCAAAGAAAATAAATTAGTAATATAAATAGAAGCCACTAACTTGATTCAAATTTGGGTTGCATAAACAAAATCTGTCAAGGCATTAATTAATAAATAGAAAACATAACTAATATATTACTTGTACCTTTCATATTTTTAACAATCCCCTTCACTTTTGTTTTAAGTTGTTTATTTTCTTTGCTCAAAAAAAAAGTTGTTTATTTTCTTTAAAAAAAAATTGGTATCCAATTTAAGACCCGACTAATTTGAGGAGTTTAATCTCATTGTCCATTTGATGACACATTTAAAGCCAGAGCAAAGTTATGGATGAACTATCTCACTGTCCATTTGGTGACACGTTTAAAACCAGAGTAAAGTTATAGATGAACTAACCCATCAAAATTAACATCAAAAAAATCAAATTTAAGACATTAAAAAAACACACTCCAAATTCTCAAACTTAATTTCTTTTTATCCCCCTCTACCCATTTACCATAACTTATACAAGAATGACACCTCCTTATTTTCAATTAGTTTGATGGATACTTCTCAAAAAAGTTTAATTTTATCCCACAACAGGGCCAACTTCGTATTATATGTGTCTTCTCATCCTATTCAACTTGTCATTGCCTTTTCCACCCTCACCGGAGTCCCAATGGGGCAGCTCACTCTCTTTGTCACCGCCCACAAGATTAAAGGTGCCAAAACTGCAAACCCATCTCCATCATGCACATGCAATAACAAATTATAATATATTTTTTCACAATTCCTAAACCAAAGCGTACTAAACTGAATGAAGCATGTTAAACTGGTTTAGTTCGATCGGGTCAATATTTTTAAAATAAAAAATTATTATCAAAATCATGAAAAAATAATAACTTGACAAACACTATAATTTTGTTATTTTATTAAAGAAATGCATAAATCATGAGGGAAACTTCCCTTGATTTTTACGGGAGTGTTGGTTGGTCGAATGTGTTATATGCATAAATCCAAGCGAAGTAGTCAAACAAAATTCAGAAAGGCGACTTGTTTAAATTTCTTTCATGAGGTCCAGTTAGCGACTATGAGAACACATCAATGTCACCATTATGCTAATAGGTTGACTATTAGAGATTATATAAAGAAAGTTTGAAATTTTGTCCTCGACGCTTCTAATGGATGCTTGAAGAGTGTCCTTTATTACGAACTTAGTTTTTTGTTTTTAGTTTAATCCTTTTTTCTCTCATGTTACCCAATAAAAAATCACCATAGTTTATGTATCAGAATGAATTTTTAAACAAAAGCTTAGCAGGCATTTTTAAAAACAAAATTGAAGTATCCTTTTTCGGCTTAAGATGCTTGTCATGTCAATCAACAACCTTGAATGCGTCACTGAAGTTAGATATTTCAAGTTTGGAAGCAAAATAAAATAATAATCTATGAGATTAATTACCTACTGTAGCATGTAAAAAATGAAGGAAAATTCTATGGTGAAGTCATCAAAATAACTTTTTTAATAAAGTTAACACTATAATATCAAAAATGTAATGAGTAACATCTTATTGTTTGTACAATGACATCAAAAGTTCAGTTCTCATAGTATCATCAATTCATCAGATATATAAGATTACACTTAATCTAATTTTATTCTACCTTGTTATAAGTGTAACACTTAAGACTATCACATAATATCATCAACTCTGTTTGCATGTTAAAGATTCCAACGATAAAATAGTACCTGTAAGTCCAAGATGTTGCAAGTATTACTAGATGAATTACTATTGATCATTAATCAGTAATCAACAATTTAAAAATGAATCAAACATTAAGATCAAAATTAACTTTTTCAAAAAAGTCAGTTTCCTAACTACACCGTAGAAGCTCCCAAAAATGAATGATCCACACTTGAACCTCTTTCATGAGGTTTCACATTAGATAGAGAGCCGTGATTACTTAAATTAATAATAAAATTATAAACTTGATGATTTAATTATTATATTATCGGCGATGTTGCAAGCAGTACACTTTCGTGAGCTTGAAATACAACAATAATATTTGAACGCACCAATTATTCTTTTTCCTATGATATCACCAGCATACTATATATATCATATCATTTTTTTCTCACTTTGTTTAAAGATGTATATTGTATACACCTTATGAGGTGTACTTAAAGATTTTCCCTTGAAATATATTGTTTCGACATCTAGCAACTTGAAAAGCAATTAGATTGGACCGTATGTATCATCCTTGATCTTTTTTCTTTCTTTTTTTATACATGAAAATCATATTAGTACCCTCTATTTAACATGTTGCCTATAAAAGATTATGATCCACGTACTAACGAATTTTTAAAGGAAAAATGGAAGATGCAATTTCTTCATCGCCTTCTTGTTATCCCGTTCTCCATGTGGGTGTTGATCTTTTTATTGTTTTCAATGTATCCTGAGTTTATTGTGTATGCATGTAAAAGGTTTCGTCTGTCACTAGTTACTTTATTTTTATTGTTTTCTTTACCGTTTTCAATTTGGTTTAACTAGTTGGGTATTGGTGCAATTCTCTAATATTGTGTTCGTATATAAAATCAAATTATTCGTTCGATAGTTTTTTATGATGTATACTTTACAAAAATTATCGTTGGATTGAAATTTTATATTATATAGATTATCTCTATAAATATATACAATTTATGTCTAAAGTCTTTTTATTCTTGTTCACAATGACAATATCTAGATAGATTTTAAAATGAGCAATCTTATTTATCTAGATAGATTTTGTCGCGAACGGCTAGCGAAAATTAATTTTCCAAGAAAATTGTTTCCAGGCCACAAATCAAGGGGGTGATGGGACATGATTTAAGGAAAATTCAGAGTGCTTGCTATCTCGTGAAACAACCGGGATAAAAACCGTCGCGATACATAGCAATTTCTTTTTAAAATTTATAAAGTTGTTTTAAAATTTAAAGATTAAAATTAAATTGGTGGTTTGAAGCTAGAAACTAGATTAATGCTATACATAAGGTGGAAAGCAAGCTCAATGTAGCCGTCACTCTCTAACAATTTAACCAAATATTTGTTTGCATACATACTAAAATTACCGTAAAAAAATGGTAGACCATTCATAGCAATACTGTAGTTATATCCTAGGTTAGTATAAAAAAAAAATCCTAGGTTAGTATAAATTACACATGAATCTCACACTCTCAAAAGAGATTCCACAAAGATTCTCTCATAGCACATACACATATTAATTCTTGTTCTCCCCTAGACTCTTTAGATTAGTTTAAACTATATATATTTTTACAACAGCATTGCATGGTGTTGCATTGATGAAATTAAATTATATGAAACAGGACATGGGTACAGAAAACAGTGGAGCAAGAAACGAGTTTTTCCCAGAAGATTCATTCAAAAGTTTAGGTGATTATGGAAAAGCATTTATGAAAACACCATTCAGGTTGAAAGATAGAATGTTTACACGATCAAAAGATTACATGGAGATTGTGCAGATGAAAGCTAGAAGCAGCCACCAAATGAAGAAAACTTTGAATGGTTGGGATCTTATTTGGTTCGGAATCGGCGCCGTCGTCGGTTCCGGCATTTTCGTTCTCACCGGTCTTGGAGCTCGTGAGGAGGCTGGTCCTGCCGTTGTTTTGTCGTATGCTGTCTCTGGTATCTCTGCTTTGTTGTCTGTTTTCTGTTACACCGAATTCGCTGTGGAAATTCCTGTCGCAGGTTTACTACTCAATTTTTCTTCATTCCACTTGCTTTACCTTATTTTATTTTTTTTGTCAGATACCTTAGTGGTTAGAATTCACCTTATATTCACCTTATAAGGTGAATAAGTAGGGTGTCCGGGGTTCGAACTCTGACTTTTGCATATAATAATGCATTATCCTACCATAGCCCCTGCTTTACTTTATGTATGAATACTACTTTCTCCGATCTTATTTACAAGAAATAATTGACATTTTAGATGCATTGAATGATTTGTGTATCGGGTCTAGAATCTAAATGAGATACATAATTTTTAATGTATTTAAAAAGTCAATTGTTTCTTGTAAAAAGGATCGGAGGAAGTATAACTTTATTTTGAAATTTATTTTGTGATTTATTTTTTATGGAATTGTATGATTAAACTATTACAAATATACTTTATGACAATTTCTTAGAAGATGTAAGTACTTAAAGAAATCTATATATTTTTCTTTAAAAGTATGTTTGAACAGAGGATTTTGGAGGGTGGGGAGAGATGACTTATTTTTATTTTTTAAATTAAAAAATTTATAAAATGTTTTTTTTAATGAATATATATCAAATATATATATATATATATATATATATATCAATGATTAATTACATATGAATAGAAGGCAAGCAGACAATAAGTTGACCTGCTTAGCCTTTTTTTGATGGCAAAGCCAATCATCGTAAACACAACAATCATGGACCTATGAGACATGACATTGTTTGTATGACCCTTTGAACTCTGTAGAAGGTCAACAGTCTCTGATGCTAGGAAGCTTAAAGTGTCAAATGCAAAGGGTATAAAAACATGTTGATTATTAGAACACGTTTTCTCAAGTTTTACCACTTGACATGACACAACTTTTAGGGTTGTTTGTCTTACCGTAAAAGCCCTGAATCTTAATCTCACAAGTGGTGAAAGCTCAGTCAAGCCCACGAACACGTTTTCCTCCTAACCATCCATATATAAACCATAACATTTGCAGACCTAAGTGTCGATCTTCTATCTAGTGGGTCAGTCAACAAATTCACAAGCGCCTCATTCTTCACTGATACTCCTGCCCGTCTGACTATGTAAAAAAATATCTCCAACAAAGTCATGTTTGTACTTAAAGCCGAGAAACTCCTTACGGTGAATTGTATGCACCTCAAATTTATTCAGACACGCCTTACGACAAACATAAATTAAATGTGATTGAAATGTTATTGTGACTTGGCCCTCCAAAACTCACCTTAAAAACATACTCTAAAACCACAATAAGAAAATATTAGTAAACAATACTTTTTAGTCTTATGCATGCTTCTACTATTAATCTTGATGTTATACGTACAAAATAATTTACACTTTTGGAACTTCAAAATTAAAAATTTCCTTACTTGTGATTGCATATCATATTTGTCATTTTTTGTCTCCTCTTTTTCTATACATTTTGTATTTCTTAGAGTTAGAAGGGATACAGTATATAGGTAGCAAAGGTGTTAAATTTTTTTATTGTGTTACGGTTATGGACTTCAGTTTTTTCTTTAAAAAAAATAAAGATTTTCTAAGCATACCCCTCTTACCTTAAAAGTTAAATCCAATGCGAACATAAGAATGCATACGTAATCACAAGAGAATCCCATTTACTACATAATAGTTGATTTGACACTAGTTGAGTTATGTGGGTGTTGTTATTTGTTATCAGGTGGGTCATTTGCATACTTAAGAGTAGAATTGGGAGACTTTGTCGCCTTCATAGCTGCTGGAAACATACTCCTTGAATATGTTATAGGAGCAGCAGCCGTAGCCCGATCATGGACCTCCTATTTTGCAACCCTCTGCAACAAAAATCCGAACGATTTTCGTATAATAGTCCACAGTATGAACCCTGATTATGGTCATCTTGACCCTATTGCTGTTATAGCCCTCATAGCCATCGCCGCCCTTGCAGTCTTAAGCACCAGACTCTCTTCTCTCTTCAACAAAATTGCAACAATCTTTCATTTAGTTGTCATTGCCTTCATCATCATTGTTGGCCTAATCAACGCCAACCCCGAAAACTACGCTTCATTTGCTCCTTTTGGTACCAGAGGTGTTTTTAAAGCCTCAGCTGTTCTTTTCTTTGCTTACATAGGCTTTGATGCAGTGTCAACTATGGCCGAGGAAACTAAAAACCCTGGCAGAGACATTCCTATTGGTCTTGTAGGATCAATGGTAATTATCACTTTCATATATTGCTCACTAGCAACAACACTATGCCTTATGCAGAACTACAAAACCATTGATGTCAATGCACCATTTTCGGTTGCATTTAGTTCTGTTGGATGGGGATGGGCTAAATACATTGTTGCATTGGGAGCATTGAAGGGAATGACGACTGTTTTGTTGGTTAATGTTGTCGGTGCCTCGCGTTATTTAACTCACATTGCTCGTACTCACATGATGCCTCCTTGGTTTGCTCTTGTTCATGAGAAAACCGGGACACCTTTGAATGCTACAATTGCAATGGTTACAGCTACTGCTGTGGTTGCATTTTTTACTGATCTTCGTATTCTTTCAAACCTATTGTCGATTTCAACACTTACTATTTTTGTGCTTGTAGCAATTGGGATTTTAGTGCGTCGATATTATTCAACTGGGGTAACTACAAAAGATAATCAAGTTAAGCTCATTGTATGTGTTGTTTTGATTATTGGATCTTCATGTGGCATGTCTGTTTATAGAGCAAAGAGTGATGGTTGGATTGGATGGGCATTTACAACACCATTGTGGCTTTTAGGAACCGGAGGTATTTGCCTTCTTGTTCCGGAAGCAAAGAAACCTAAAGTTTGGGGGGTACCTTTAGTTCCTTGGTTACCTTCTTTTTCTATTGCTATTAATATATTCCTTCTTGGATCTATTGATAAAGATTCATATATAAGGTTTGGGATGTGGTCAGGGATTTTGTTGATTTACTATTTCCTCATTGGGTTGCATGCTTCTTATGATGCATCAAAGGAGGTTGAAAGCAGACATACTATGGCTCAATATGTTGACAAAGAGATTAGCAATGTTGAAGAGGAATGTAAAATTTAGAGGCAGGGTAATTGGCCAAGGTGTGCTTGTTTAGTGAATATGAATTGTGGCAAATATAAGATAATAAAGCTAGTGGTCCATTAAGTATTATTATATATTCTATATGAAACCCCTAGTTGTCGTCTCTATTTTGTTATTCTCTATTAAAACCTTATATTGTTCACAGCAAATACATGCAAACATCAAACAACTTTTGGTTCAGTATGTTATGTGTGGGATATACAATGCTGCTCTTGTGACAAAGAGACGAGTTAGGTACTACTCCATTCGTCCATACATCTAAGTCCCTTTTACTTTTTTCACATTTTTTAAGAAAAGTTGTTAGTGTAATTAATGTGTCTATTTTGTATGTTAATATTACCAAATTGTCATTTGTTTGTATGTGTATTAAATTTGACTTTTCATATTTCAAAACAAGTTAGTAGTATTAATTAGAGGTATGTTTAGGAAAAAAATAATAAATGCATCTAATAATTTGAAAAAGGGTTTACATATAGAGATAAAAATAAAATCAAATGGGTGCTTAGATATAGAGATGGAGGGAGTAGTATTTAGGGCCCGTTTGTTACGGATTAAATTAAAAGTGATTTTGATATAAAATAATTTAGAGATTATATTTTAGAGATTATATGAAAAATCAGAACCTATTTTGTGTTTGTTTACTGTGATAAAAATCACTTTTTTTAAATAAATAATCTAATTTGTCTGGATACAACTATATAAAAGCGATTTTTTGTTATAAAATTAGTTCAATCTTTTAAATTATATTTTCTCTCTCCTCAAAAAAAATCTATTTTATTTTAAGCTGCTCATAACAGCTTCTCATTTGAAGCTGTTTTTAGATTATTTTTAAATTCTGATTTTTTTTTAAAATTTGTAACAAACGGATACAATACTCATAAAAGTGATTATTTTTTTAAAATAAGTGATTTTTTCCTTAAAAAAGCTATAACAAACAGGCTCTTAGTTTAGTTGTATGTGGTCTTTTCTTTTTTTCTTTTCTTTTTTGATTAAAAGTATGTGGTCTTTTCTGATTGGTAGAGACTATGTTATAATTTCTAGTAATATGAGACAATTATTTTACCAAGTGAATTGAAGTGTAAAGACTTTAGCTATATATCGTAATCTCAGCGAAAATTTAGAAGTTCTACAACAATATTATGAATATACAAGTGTATGGCACGTTATCATGGATAACAAAACTCAATTAACATAAAAAGATTATGAAATCTCCTTAAAGATTTGAATCTTCAAGCAAACCTTGGATTTTGGAATAGCTCCTAGGTAATAGTTTCTCCACAATTAAGCATTCATCATAGCAAGTTTTCGATTTGTATTTCATAAACTCATAATTTTTTACATTTCTTGCATTTAGGAAATCGTTAAAAGAAGCATAAGCTTTGAAAACTCTTAATAGATCAAACTAGCTCTTGACCAACTGAACATGAAAAATTTAAATTTTAAAGAGTAAATCATTAAATTGGTCTCTGTCTTTGTATCAAATTCTCAATTTGGTTCATAACTTTATTAATAACTCAAAATGGCATCTATCTTTGTCAAATGTTTCTCATATTGATCCCTGACTTTATTAGTTGTTTGGTATTTTGAGTGTTAATGACTCAATCTCTTGTGGATATTATTTAGTGGTTAGTGGCATAATGTCTTTTGGATCTTATTTGATACGTTAATGGTTTAAAATGCAAAACAACTAATAGAGTCAGAGACCAATCTGAAAAACGTTTGACAAAGACCATGATCGTTTTGAGTTATTAATAGAGTCGGGAACCAATTTGAGAATTTGGTATAAAGACAACCAATTTAATGGTTAACTCAAAATTTAAATATATGTTCTGGTTAACGGGAGATATGGGATATTCACTACTAGTTTTTATTAAAAAAATTTTGTAAAAATAAAAAAAAAAAAAAAGGATCAGAGGTAGTCAACGATTATAAAATTGTTGTAGTGACTAAACTAAAAGATGATCCGGAGTAATCACCACTAGTTTTTATTAAAAAACATTTTTAATGATCAAATCTAAAGAGAATTTGGAGTAATCACTACGATTTTTTATTTTATCATGAAAAGTGATTTTTATTAAATAAAAAATTTATGATAAATGCTGAAATTATATAGATAGGTTGAGTTATGTAAAAAAAAACATTAACCTGTGGTAACATGAATTAAAAAAAAAAAAACTGAAAGACTCAATTAAGTCTTTCAAAATTTTCTCACGGAGCAATTCAATCCCTAGCAAAAAATAAACTCAAATTAGCCCTAATGTTTTTCATACCAAGGACAAATTAGCTCATAACTTATTGTATAAGAGGGACTAATTTGTCTTGAATATGAAAATTTTAAAGGCTAATTTAGGTTTATTTTTTGTCAAAGATTGTATTGGCTTGTGAGAAAATTGTGAGGGACCGATTTGAGTCTTCACTCTAAGAAAAGTAAATATTTGGAGTATTTGGGAGGTCTAAACATCAATTTGTAAAGAAAAAAAAGGAGATTGTATTCTGATTCTAAGCCCAATCCTCATCCATTTCAAGAGCCCTTCATCATTCACTAGAGACAAAAACAAACACATTGTTATTTGAACAATTAAGTAAAAATTGGCCGGGAACAACGTCGGAGATGGCCGTCGTCCGCTATAATTGCGCCACTGCCGTTCTGCACTAAAGCGTCGCAATTGACAACATAGATTGTAAGTAAAGAGTTATCTTCTATTCCGTTTTTAAACAAAAAGAATGTTTCGTTCTATATTTAGTTCCGCAAGAAATTATGTTTTCCTTGATGGTGTTCAACAAGGGTATATTTACCAGCAGAAATTTAGTTTGGTTAATATAAAACTAAAATGGGTGAAAGATAGAACAATGGATTCTGTTGTTGTTGGTAAGAGGGATCTTAAGGCAGCTGGAATCCTTGTTTCAATTATTTATTCTTCTGAACAAGATTATGTTCCCATTTACCGTCTTTCTCGGCATCGCGGACAACTTGGACTTCCTGATGAAATTAAGCTTGCTGTTTTTATTAGAAGATATCCTAATGTTTTTGTTGAGTCGTCTTTTCTTGATAGTGGTGGCTCTCCTGTTCCGTGTTTTGGATTGAGTCGTGTAGCGATGAAGATTCATCGCGAGGAGGTTGATATACTTCGGAAAAATTCATTGGAATTTAGGGATAGGTTGTGTAGATTGCTTATGTTAACAAGAGATTGGATGCCTCCGCTACAAACTATTGATCAGTTGGAATGGGATTTGGGTTTACCATATGATTACCAGGATTCTTTTGTAATGAATCACCCGAAAAGATTCTCTTTTGTTCGCCTTCCTGATGATCGTGTTGGTTTAAAATTGTTGTTTTGGGATGATAAGTTGGCTGTATCAAAGTTAGAGAAGAATGCGATTTTGCAACAGCAGGAAGAAGACATTAAAAATGGAACCTTTGCATTCCCAGTTAGTTTCACCAGGGGTTTCGGTATGAAAAGGAAAAGTATGGAGTGGTTGAGAGAATGGCAGAAACTCCCATATACTTCGCCTTATGTTGATGCCTCTCATTTGGATATTCGAACTGATGTATCTGAGAAGAGGGTAGTTGGAGTCTTTCATGAGCTTCTTCACCTTACACTTCATAAGCAAACCGAGCGTAAGAATGTTAGCAACTTACGCAAACCCTTGGCGTTACCGCAGAAGTTCACTAAAGCGTTTGAGCGTCATCCTGGAATTTTTTATATTTCTAAGAAGAACGATACCCAAACAGTTGTTTTGAGGGAGGCTTACAATGGCAGGGAATTCGTGCACAAACATCCCCTTGTGAAAATTAGAGAGGAATTTGCAAATCTACTGAAGAAAGGACTACTTGATAGGAGTAGAGGGGTATACAAGAAAAGTATAGATGCTAATTTGATTGAGGAAGTTTGAAAGAAAGTTTGCATTACTG
>Ga0228711_1008096_pt1 | contig 14904 bp, 6 predicted proteins | sample MedpolnodulmetaG_2_FD_177996 | JGI IMG/M metagenome (GOLD analysis project Ga0228711, IMG submission 177996) | Root nodule microbial communities from Medicago polymorpha collected in Santa Monica, California, United States - brown nodules | ecosystem: Host-associated > Plants > Roots > Nodule...
GCCATATGAGACCAAACCTTTCTTTCCATTTGGGCTTCGGGATGATGAAGTTGACCTTCTGTCTCTACCTGATTTTCGTGGAGATGGTAATTATACACAAGACCTGGATTTCGCTGGACTCCTGCTTAGGCAGTACGAAGAATGCATTTCTACACGACGAGAGGGGCGAGATTGATTCGGGGAATTGCTCTGAACTGGGGAGCGAATGGGAACTGGGTTGCTGCTTCGATATTACATCCAGACATTCTCAAGATGGATGAATATAAAGAAACAAATAAGGACGTGTTTGATTCCACTCTGTTTTGCATGTATATATAGTACAGAGAGAGTGTGGAGAGCTATGCATATATGCGTTGGAACCACAACTTAGACCATTTTTTCATTTCCATAATTTAGTAGTATGTTACCTTTATGGAAAATAGCATAAATAAATGCAATACAAAGTATCTCAAGTATTACATTTTCGGGTAGCACTTGAGTGACATTGTAACATTGGTCAACTACAATATCACAAGTGTCTTTCTTCTTTCTCTTTCACAATATTTTTTTGTTTCTTTGTACATGTGTGACATTGTGGTTGACCAATGTCACCCACCACAATGTCACCCAAGTATTTTCCTACATTTTCGATGCAACTCATAAAATGAGGACGGTGCACCATTTTTTTTATTGGAATTCAAATTGGCAAAGACTTTGGAGGTAAATATTTTAGGGTTAACAATTTTAGTAATTAATGCGGTACAATTAGAGGGAAATTTTTAGGTTTAGGTGTTGCTAAACCTAATAAGTTTTAAGAATAAGGGATGAGTCTAGTATATTATACATTATAGGCTTATTTTTAAGGTCTGGTCTAGATTTTTTAAAAGTCTGAATGTCTATTTAAAAGTCTATTTTACACTAAGGTCTAGCAACATCGATAAACCTATTGCTAAATAAGTCAAATCTTATTTCCTCAAAAAAAAAAAGTCAAATCTTATGAAGACCTAAAGCGCACAAATATGCATGTTACTGAATAACAAAATCTTACGAAGATCTAATTAAATCAATATGTTTGCTACTAAATAACCAAATCATATGAAGGTTTGAGTTTCTAAAAAAACTTTAACAATATTAATAATGAAATATATTATAAATAAAAAGTTTAATAAGTCGGTCTGACATGCTTAATAAGTTTTATCGTAAGCCTTAGTCTAACCAATTTAATTAAATAAGATTTATAAAGAGTTTGAACTTGAACTTCTTATTAAACAAGTAGGACCGAACTAAACTTTAAACAAACTAGATTGTAGGCTCCTATCGGACGGCCTTGCTTGTTCCTACCCTAAGTATAACCATAATAAATGACCAATCTCTCTCTTAATAGTGAAAAATAATAGTTTGTTTAAAACCTTTTGCGTAAATAGAAATCACCGTTTTCAATTTTCGCCAATGGAGCTAAGAATGGAGAATGTGGATGAAGAATAAAATGAGGAAAGAAGTCATTTGAAAATTGTAAAAGAAAAAGGTGAGGATATAAATGATAGAAACATTCTTTCATAGTCACAAACACAAATAAATAGTATTTGGTCACACACACATAAAAAGCTATTCTTTAAAATACTAAATCATTTTATTATTAATTTCTTTTTTATTATTAAAAAAAATCTTTTAATATGTGTGTGCTCAAACACTATTTATTTATGTTTGTGACTATAAAAGAATTCCTTTAAATGATAAAATATTAGGTTACGTGTGTGAATACACTTATATCAAAAGAAAGGATAGTCCTCGTGAGCTTAACTTAGTTGGTAGGGACAATGCATAATATATGCAAGGTCTGGGGTTCAAACCCCGACCACCACCACAAAAAAAAGGGAAAAAAAACGTGTGGGATACATAATTTTTGTTGGAAACATACATAAATCAACTTTTTCTCTCTTATTCTCCAACTATCTTCTTCTCCTTTACTCTTCTTTCCTTCTTCATTGTTGTCCAATCCTTTGGACTGGGCCTTCGTCCACAAAGACAGTCCAACAAGCATAAAGCCCAAGGGTCCATGAGGCGTACAAAGGGGAGGTGTACGAGAAGCTTTGTGTAGTAGCATTCTTTAAGGCAGACTCTATAGTTGAAGCCTTCACTGACGGTTGTCCAAGATTGCACCGCAGATCACGGAGACGGTTATTGAGCTCTATGCCTTGCGTCACACCCAAAACATAATTCATTCACCATTTTTTAGCATAAAATCCACTCTTATTGACTTAAGCGTCGCAGTGTTAACTTGCTTGCAGGTACCTTTCTCTCTGCCGTAGAAAGCTTACTCTCCTCCGTGTTGGAAGATCGCCCTCCACCGCCTTGAAGCCTCTTCTACTAGAGAACCACCGTCAACTATTCTCTTTTTTGCATTGAACAAAACTTTTTTTTTCATTCTTCTTCACCAAAATTCTTTATTTCCCTCGCGGATCTTAATCTTATTTTCTTAAAGGTTCGGAAACAACATAAGTTTTTTCTTAGATCTTCTATTATGTCTGAACTCGTTCAATGTTGGACCTTAAAAACATGACTTTGATTTAAGACCTCCCTTTTCTTTCTAACAAAAAAAAAAGATTTTCCTAGTCTTTTCCGCTTCTTCTCTTTGTAATTTATACTTCAAGAAAATTACATTATAAACTAGAGAGTTGTTATTTGAACAACCAAAGACGGAACAACATATTTGCAACATATGGTTTTTTCTCTATAACATGTACACAAATTGAGGTAGAACAATAAGATATTAAGAAGCTTTAAATTGTATATATTGATCGGATAAATATGTGTTGTCAGTCGTCCATGTTTTATGTTCATGAATCATTTCTCTATAAATTATGATTATTTTTTTTGGAAGTCAATCAGCTTTGTTTACGAAACACAGTGTTGATAAAATTAAAAGGGTCAAGTCTTTTTTTTTTTTGGTCAAAGGTTAAGTCTTTTTTTTGTTATAACAGCAAGGGTTAAATCTTGAAGCATGTAGTCTTCAGGCAAACATTCCATGAAGATAATATTCCAATAATCAACTGAAAACGTAATTTAAATTACATAACAAATTAAATAAAAAAACTCTTGTTTCTTCACAACATTCCACGTGCTCTCTCCATCTTAAGTGAGCCTGTTTGAAGCACGGTTGAGATTTGAAAGTTCATTTACTACATTGAAATGAATAGAATGAGGCAAAATGTAATGGAGACGAACAGAGCGCAAAGAACATATCGATCATTCTACTGTTTCGGTATCAAACCCCTGATTACATGATTAATCTAATAATTTTGACATTTCTATCGGTTGAACTAAGAATTATGGAGCACATTTCATTTCTTACTCCATTTATATTTGTATTTTACAATTTCATAATAATAGTGTTTTCTTTATACATATCTAAATAATGAAATCTCAACTCCACAAAAAGAAGAATTATTTATAAAAATCTGCATTATTTATTAGTGGAATAATCATTGGGTTTTCTTTTTAAGGAAGTGGAATAATCATTGGTTAGAATTTACTTAACAAAAATTATTGAGTGAAACGAACTCAGGATTAGCATTGTCCTTTTCTCTTGAAAACTGGAGTATTACACCAACATGAATTATTAAATGTCAAATTTTATATTTATTCAAAAAACCTTTGATTGAAAATTGACTCTAGATAAATCTTTCCAAGCAAGTGTTTTTCTTTTGTTCGAAGAAAACAAATGTTTTTTTTAAATAGTTTAGTAGTTAGACATTTATATTTTTAAGACGAATAAGTGGAATGTCTAAAGTTCAAACCTTGATCTTTACATATATTATGAAATTTTCCTACCAATTCAACTAAGTTCACAGGAACACAGCAAGCAAGCAAGTGTTCTTTTTCTTTTTTTGTCAAGAGCCAGCATGTATTCTATCTCCAACATATGGTACCAAATGGCATTATATACAAGTTTCCCATTAAAAAATGATGACAACTTTTGTTAATGTTTTATTGCAAGTTTGCAACTCAACTGCATCCCTACCAACTGAATTAAACTCATAGAGACACATTAAACAAACAACAGTTTTATCTCCAACATATGCTACCAAATAGCAATATATACAAGTTTCCCATTAAAAAATTACGACAGATTTCGTTAATGTTTTATTGCATGTTTGTAACTCATTTGCATTGCTAAATGTTACATAAAACAATGTCGAATCCTTTATTGCTCACATTTTTTCTTAAAAAAGGCCAAAAAGATAATATATTATAAAATAAATCATCAACTTGGTTCATGTCTTTGTCCTCTACTTTCAAATTAGTCTATGACTTTTAATATTTTAAAATAATCCATATTTTTTGTCAAACATTTTTCAATTTGATCCCTCCATTAGTTTATGTTATCTAATACTGCTAAATGTGCTGAAGTGACACATTAACTTTGTTAGTTTGAGTACTCTCATAAAATAGTTCCTAAGTATATCCACTTAGTATCATATCAGACCATGAAAGAGAAGAAGATAATTGGATAATAAGAGAGAAAAAGTTGATTGTTGACTAGCCCAGGCCAATCTGAATCGTTTGTCGTCATTGTGCATGTGGCAGTTAACGTGTTACATCAACAAAGGTAAGGATGTTAGACAACAAATACTAAACGGGGGACTAAATTGAGGATTTTTTTGACAAATACAAGGAGTATTTTGAGATATTAGTAAGATACTAGTTTGAGAGCGAGTTACAAAGACATGGAACAATTACAAATATAACACCAAAAAACAATGATATCTTCGAATCAAGAAAAAAGAAAGCTGAAAAATCTTATTAGGCATAACATTACTCGTAGTTATCTAAGTGATTAAGTGATCTATTGATATAAATCATATGAAGAATCTTTAGCCTTGGACTAAATCTATGACCAAACAAAAGAAATTATCAAGTCCAAAGTAGTACGAGTTACACAATCATGATTATGAAACACCACAAAGTTACAAAGCTTCCAAATTGACCAAATGCATGTAAACCAAATCACATAAAAGCATTCATTTACTTTTTTTTTTCCTTTGAGAAACCAAACCTATGAGTTGAACCACATGACAATAAAAATTATTTGTAATTGCACAACTAATTTCTAACCAAGATAAAACATTCGCCTATAATTTTCTAGAAATCCGGACAATCAAAGAACAAATGTTTAGATGTTTCATTTAGATTACAGCCATCCACACAAGAAAACGATGCTCAACTTTACATCCTTCTATAAAATAAATTATCTTTGATGGGGATGCAGGTTTTTAATAATCTCTAAGCAAACAGTGAAATCTTGAAAGGAACCAAATTGTTCCAATAACTTTATATAAAGGGGAATATGATGGTCCATAGTAGAAGAGAATTAGCATGAGAAAAAAGTAATATGATAATTATAAAATTAAGTCAACTAACTATTTCGTCCACCTAGATTGGAGGGGATGAAAATTTCAAGTAAGCAATGAAATGTTATAAAAATGGAATATATGTCATCCTCTTTTATTTCATTCTATTACATTACTTTTTTTTAGTATCCGAACAATGAAATATTATCTCATTCCATTTTATTGCACTCTATTCTATCTGATACTACAAATCCAAACATAGTTTAAAGAAAGTGTCAAAATCAAAGTTAAGTGAATAAAAAAATGAAAAGAGAAATTGAATATTGAATGTAAACATCAATTATAATCAATATTAAACTTTCAAAATTGACAAAAGAATTTTGTTAAATTTCCATAGATAGAAATTACAATGAACAAGATAACAAATTATAGTAAAAAAATAATATAGTGTAAATGTACTTTTTTTTATTGGTAGACGAAGTGGTAAGGATCACTGAAACTCACACACATTGCAAAGTCTCGGGTTCAAACCCAGATGAAGACGTTCAACCTAACAATTTTGACATTGTCAAATTGTAAATGTACATTTATGGTGCACAATTCATTTTTTGAATTTATTCAATATAAATACGGTCTTACTACGAACAATGCAAAAATAGGGTGAACCATAAGGAAACTTCTCATTCATGCCTCTCACGCGTCCTTCTATTTCTCAAAATTACTCATGGTTGGATTTTACGATCCGAAATAATGAGTTGCAACATTCTTCTTCAAATAATTTAACACTACTAAGTTTTTAAGGCTATATTCAAACTCATAACCTCATGTTAAGTGAAGGTGATAACTTACGTTCTATCTTTTAAATAAAAATGAAAATATAACTATAATTTATTATAAAAATATACACGTGACAGTATCTTTAATAAAAATATATATTGATTTAATATGTTTTAAATGAAAGTCCACAATAGCTTCATTTATGTCTTATTAATCTATCTATCTATTTATCTATCTACATCTATCTATCTATATTCTCTATGTAATTTAAGCTTGAGTCATTCTTAGGCTTGCATTTTGATGACGCGTCATCCCTAAAAAACCATTTCACTCTATGCTAAAACTTTACCATCATCTCTAAATAAAATAAATTTTATGATATCCTCAACTAATTCAATGTTTTTCCTATTCATTTTCCAACAGTTTCAAACTATCCAATAGGCAATAGCTGAATATTTTTCTTAAAATCAATTAGTTACTTTAATGATTGCCATTCTATTATTTTTTCCTAAAAAAACGCTATGCAACATTTCTTACGGGAGCAATTTATTTGTATATTTATAACTATATAATTATGCTATCAAAGAGAGAATTAACTCACCAAGTTATGCATCATTTCCCTCGCATTCTATTTTCATTTTCAATTATAAAAATTCCTATTGAATCATCACTCTGAAAAACTATCTCTCATATTTTTCATCATCATTTTCTCTAAGAAACTATGATACCTCTTCGATTTTATCTTATGGTTTACCCCATCCACCATCACCACTTATGTTACTCTTCATCTCTTGATTATCCATTGATTTCTAATTTAAGACATGATACGGACTCAAACTACTATTAGATTAAAAAAATATTTTAGCTCTATTTTTCTTTATTGATTTTTTTTAAGGATACTTTTTTTATTGATATAATGTTTATTAGTTTACTTTTCTAACTTTTTTAGTTTATTCCTTAAGGTGGATGTGGTGGTTTTTTTCATGCTAATTAGGAGAAGAGATTGCTTCAAATAAAAAAAAAATTGGGAGAAGAGAATAAAGAAGACTTCTATTTTCATTTTGATGCATCCAGCTCGAGAAACTTATTAAAAACAACAACTCATGAGTATATTTTTTTAGCCCTAACTATTATTTGCATAAACATTTAAATTTATTGAATTTATTTTGAAGTTGTTTTATACAGGAAATTGTATAGAGTTTAAATAAATTATTTTTAATTAGTTTATATGAATGTAGTGCTAATTGTTATCATCTATTATATATTTATTTTTACACTTATATTTTCAGTACAATTTATTCGTTTATCCAATTTATACAAGTTAAAGAAATATATAGATAACTAAAATGTCAAATCTCATGCCATAATACTTTTTTTTTTCATGAAATGTTGCCATTTACACATTTTAATATTATACATAATATATTAAAGAATGGTAAGACAATATTAGTATAAAAATATTACAGATGATGAAATAAAATGACCAATATAATTATTTACAATTATAATATTTTATATTTAGTCAAGAAAACATTTATATCTCTAAAAATAGTAAAAGAATTGATTAAAGGTTAATGAAACTATTAGATGATATCTCTTCAATTACCTCTTCAATTACTCGTTAATTGTATTAATACAAATTTTAAGTAACTGTTTCCTATTCCTTAACTATGATCATTCAGTCACTCATTGTATTCCTTGAACAATTGAGAAATATACAAGTGATAATAATGTTTTTCATCTTCACTTTCTTCAAGCAACTATTGAATGATACTTTTTCAGTTTAGTATTATAGATTTTCTTTCCTCTTTTTCACTCTTCATTTATTGCCTATTAATTGGTTTCTATGATATTACTCAATTTATCTGATGACGGAATAGTTTAGCCCTATTTTTTTCATGTAGTCTAAAAATAGAATCTTTATATAAATATTAATAATGTAGAACATGAAGAAGTAAAAGTTTAGTCTATTTTTATTCAGATATTTTAAATTAAATATGGAAGACTGTATCTTACATAAAAACGTTGTTTTAGTTTATAAACATCAAGACAAGTATCTACTATTTTTTTTCATAAAATAATAATAATAATAATAATAATAATAAAGATATTAGGGTGTAGTTAAGATAAATATAGAGAGAATTAAGAGATATAGAGAATAATGCCTCTAAAGAAAAATATAGAGAAGGGTAAAGGATAAGATTCAAGTTACACATATGTAGGTGTTTTCTTAGGGAAAGACTAAATGAATTTATATGGTCAGATTTAAAATTTATTGCAAATAAAATTTAAGACAATTCTTTAATGAATTTATATGGTCAAGTTACACATATGTAGGTATTTGCTTAGGTAAACACTAAAATGAATTTATTTGGTTTGCACAACCAAGAAAATATTTCGAGAATCTAAACGAAGATAAAATAATATGATGGTATCAAGAATTATATACAAAAACACGATAACAATATCCTCTGATGTCGATGGAATTGGACATATAAAGATTAAAAAATAAATGAATCTGATTCAAGTCATAATCTATATGGAACTTCCAAAGTTATTAATAGAGGGTAAGCCTCGAAGAATTACAAACTAATATGCAAAAAAAACTTAATTGTGTGAACCAGAAAATTCAATAAAAATAAATTTATTCCATTAACTACAATCTCTATATGGTCACCAAAGAAAAAACTAAAATCTCTATATTTTTATATCTATCATATAGAGAGTAAAGTTAAGTCATTCTTAAACTTGAACTATGCATGTATGTCATTGTCACCTATATAAATAAAATTAAAACCTATCTATAAACTAAATCTGAGTAATTCTTAAGCTTCGACTATTATGTTTGTATCACCTCTATAAAAATATGCTATGAAAGTGATATTTAAGGCCAAGAAAAAAATATAGAAGATAATTCAGATGCATAATACCCACTTAGTGATAGGCCTCCGCAGTAATTCGAGGAACTTCTTTGAGTTACATTTATTTTCTTGCTCTTTTTTATCTTTTCCTACCATATTTTGCTTTTTACTTTCATGCTATTTTATTTTATGATTTTGACTTTGATTTCTAATACAAATGAATGACACATTATCTATTTAAAAATTAATTTTTATCTGCTCCATATATTCTATATTAACTTTATGTGAGACAAATTTAAAAAATATTTTAATATAATCATTTTTTCAAATCAAAGAATAATTCAAAAGAGCTATCAAATTTCTTATTTGCAATAAAATAAAAAATAATCACACCCTTGCAACACACGAGTTATAAACCTAGTATTTTAGAACATATTTCTAAAATTTTATTATATATTTTCTATTTCAATACTATCCTTCATACAAGCACTCTTCGTTCTTTTTATTACGCTAATGCGTATAAATTACAAACAGTAGTTTTTGTTAAATTTTGATTCTGATTAAAAAAAATTATTTTGATTAAAATTATAGATATAAATAATAGATATTTTGCACTTTTATATTGCAACAAACTATACTTATAGTTTTCAATGATACGCACAATATAGCAAATATAATATAACTTCTTATATTTTTGAATGACACCGACAAAATATCATTATTATTATAGTCAAATTACTTTAAATGTATAATTGTAAGTGAAAAAGTCAGCCTAAACTCATGGATTCCTTTTATATATTGTGTCAATAATAGTAAAATTTGTTTAAGGGTATAAATGGAAGTGAAAAAATCTGCTCAAAACCATATATTCCTTTTGTATATGGTATATATAATATCAACTTTAACTAACTATTGGTCAACAGTCATGGATACGATACAATATGGTATGTTAGCCTAATAAAATAGTTTGGCTGTATTTATAGAAAAAATGGTTATACTAACAAGTGCTCTTATGACAATAGTTAAGAAGTGAAAAATAGAAATAAATTATAAATTTGATGTAGAAAAAGTTTATCTTTAATGTTTCAAGTTTTTGAATACATCATTCATGTGATAAACTTTCTCTTTTGAGCATATTAACAAGAGTTCAATGCTCTAAAGACACTTGTTAGAATCTCCCAAAATAAAGTATATAAAAATGGATGCTGGCACTCCAGGCTTCCCTGTGTTACTTAAAACAAGTAAAACTGTTTATCGAAAGATAACTTCTGATAAGCTGTTTTCATAAGAGAGAAAAAAGAAGTAAAAATTACCTTACATAAAGCTAACTTTCCATATAATGTAAACTATCTTAAAAGCAGCCTTGACCCAAACAATAATTTCAATGTAAAATTACTTGGAATGGTCTAGTGGTGTTGGATTAAAAATTTGAAGTGTGCTCGTCTATTTCGGCGGATTAGTTTATATAAAGTTTTATTCTTACTTTAAATGGGTTTCTCCCTCTCCGCAAGTGGACGATATAATTGAACCTTGAAGTAGTCAATCCTTGTATCGGACATCAAGATTAAAATAAAAAATTCAATATACCTATTACAACGTCAAATTTGTCAATCACATGATACCTCTAATTATATTGTTACTTCTACAAATTGTAAATAATAGAGAAAATTGAATAGAAGAGATAAGAATTTCAATACAATATCATAATGTATAAGAAAAAAGTTATATAAAAAAATATATCATAAAACCTAAAAGGATTAGGGTACCCTTAACCTAATTAAGCCCACTAACATAACCTAATTATTTAATAAACACATCTTGTCATACTCACAATGCATTAACAAAGAGCATTGCGAGTTTGTTAAACAAGAAATGAAAGTTATTCAATAACAGATAATATAAAATTGAAACATCTAATATTCTAATAACCCCGTCAAGCTAGAGCTTGCTAAGCCTTAAGCTTGTTACAAATTAACCTTAAAAACAAGGGGTCAAACCAATCCAACTAGTATCATAACCAAATAAGAGAGGAAACCAAAGAATGAAACTATAACAAACAAAATCAAACATAAGGGTCAATAGAGAGAATCAACCAAACATAAGGTCTAGCTAATAGAGAGAAAAAACAACCTAACAGAAGTGCCAATAGAAAAAGGAGAAATGAAACAAAAAACCAAGAGATATATAGATAAAGATAGATAGATAGAAGCAATCAAACAAAAGAACAAATATAGAGAATTAATTAAATAGCATAAATATAAAGAATCAATTAAATAGAAGAACCTATAAGGAGATGATAAACGAAACATAATAATCAATAAATGAAAAAACAATTAAATAGAAGAATCAATCAAACAAAAAAACAATAGAAATAATCAATCAAACATAACCAATAGGGAGATGATTAATCAAACAAAATAAGCAATAACAAGAGAAGCAATCAAACATAACAATCAATATGGAGGCAATCAGTAAAACAGAAGAATCAATAGAGAGAAGCAATTAAGCAAAAGAATCAATATAGAAATGAACAAACAAAGAATAGACAATATCAAAGAGAGGAATGGAATAAAAAAGAAATCAAACAACAATAAATAAAAGTCATACATATAACCAATGCCTAAACCATTGGAGAGATGAGCAAATGAAGTTGTATCAAACAACCCATAAAGAGATCCAATATCCGAAGTACTACCAAATCAGTCAAATAGCTTACCCACCGTTGAATACCAAATTATCAAGAGAGGCACACAAACAAAAACAAAATAACTCTCCTAAACTTCACATTATTATTATGGGAAATAGGCACAAGTTAAGAAACCAAAGATAGAAATATTTTGTTGAAAATTGTGCATTCAATATTCTAGAAATTTAAAATCTTATCTTTTTCAAGACAAAATTAATGATTTAATTCCATTTTCAGATTCTTAACGTGTGTCTTAAGGGCACAAGTTAACACTAAACTTAGTTTGTACACCTATTAGAGGAAGAATACATAGCTTATTGTTAATCTCAAGGACCATGTCAAGATCTTCCTTGCAACCAAAGTCAGAGAAATATATTCACTAGCTTTGAAAATGTTGCAAAAGAAAAGCCTCTACGTTTTTTTGTAATTGCTAGTGAACTTGAAGGCATATCCAGTAGGCAGTTTGCCAAGTACTAAGTTGTTGTGTTTAGTATTTATGGGGGTAGAAACGAGTGAATTAGTGTTTAGTTAGAGGCCTCCTCTTTATATATATATATATATACATGTGGATTTGCTAGAACACACCCACTAGTTTTTATGTGGGAGTGTTTTAGCAAACTATACTTTAGGGTGCATTTAACTATTTTTTAAAACACACCTTGTAAAAAATAAGTGATGTATTCTAGCAAATGCTTATAGGAGTTGCTAAAATACACCTACTTATTTTTTAGAAGGTGTGTTTAAGCAACATTCACCTTAAGGTGTATTTAACAACTTTTTAGTTATATTTTTGTTAAAACACACCTTAATAAAAACTAGCTAGTGTATCCTAGCAAACCCCGTGTATATATATATATATGGTTTCATCCCTATAGGCTAAACAACTAACTCCTATAATTTAGGCGGCTACTTGATCCTTATGTATCTCCTAACCATTAGGTTTCGTCCACGTATGATAAAACTTGTCCTCTAAGTAGTGTGACCCCGTTGTTTGGGTCACAGGTTCCCTCACTCTCTAATGGGCCCTTACATTGTTGGATGTGTGGGCTGATCCATCTACTCAATGCATAGTCTCCCTAAGAACAAGACTTGTAAGGGTGAAATGCTTAACAATGAATCATGTTGTGTATCGAACGACTGATCTAGTCCATGGTTCCCAAGCACAAGACCTGTATAAATGAAGTGTTTGAATAGTGAATCCTGATGTGAGTTGAGCGATCCATCCTGTCGGCTACTCCACAATTATGAAGCCTATAAGGGTATAATACTTGAACATTGAAGTTTGATGTGGGTCGAGCGACTTATTCGGTTCCCCAAACACGAGGCTTGTAAGAGTAAAATACTTGATTTTTCTTTTCCTACCTTATGAGCTTCTCACGTATCCGATGCAGTTCGGATTTTAGAACCGCATAAAAACCTCATAAAACATCCAAAAACACATTGAAATATTTCAGATTTTAAAATCCAAATAAAATGTGCGAGAAGATCATAAGATGAAAAAATAATGGCCAAAGTACTTTGATCTTTTTATCGTGGACATGGTTTGAATGGACATCCTATCTTGTGTTTCCTATTGGGATGCTTTCATTTCTTTTGTGATATATTCATCCTTAGGAAACAAATTTGTCCTGCCTGAGTGCTTGACATGTGACTCCATTGTACACTTGAAAATCAATGGAAAATTTTAATTCTTCCTCTCCACTTCTATGTGGTAAAAGGACAAGCAACCCGCATAAAAAAGCAAGTAATATAAGTGAAGTCCCAAGAGAATCTAGGACAGTTTGACCAGTCTTTGGGTGAGTACATCATGAGTAGTTGAACCTCTTGAAGTAGTAGAAGTGGTCACCATTAGTTGAGTAATGTATTTGTTTATACAATAATAATAATAACATCTGCGTTGATTGATGTGCCGTCAGCTACTGCTGGAAAAGATGCAAAAGCCACATGATCTTGCTTGTTTATATGATAAGAGGTCCACCATGGTCCATCACCCACCTTATATGTCTCGACCTTCTCACAGCACGTGACGCCATGAGAGAATTGTTCAACTTAGTTTTACTTTGATTTGATTAATAACAAGAAAAGTTTTGGATGAAATGTTAGAAATTTTTTTGTTTCTGCCCTAGTTTTTGCCAAAAATTTTAAAATTGTTCTACTTTTTTAAAAAATTATAGAAATATCCTATTTTTTCTGACTTTCTGATACCCCTCCACTTGGAGTTGCGGGGTACCCTAAAAAGTGACGAAATTTTGTCCTTATTATACCCGCAACTTGGACTTGTGGGGCATTTTTCTATTTTTTTTCGAAAATTTTAAATACCCTTCTACTTGGAGTTGCGGGGTATTTTTGTATTTTTTTTTTAAATTTTAAATACCCTTCTACTTGGAGTTGCGGGGTATAATAAGGACAAAATTTGTGCATTGGTTTCCGTTTTTGCATGCATAATATATATAAAAAAATAATTAAAATAACGTTGTTGTTAGCTGTTGTGCAAGATGGGAACAACAAGATATTTCTCATTGCTTTCGCAATCGTGGAAGGTGAGACCAAGGAGGCATGGAGTTTCTTTTTGAAAAATCTAAGGCAGCATGTCACCCCACAGGCGAACATATGCCTCATTTCTGATAGACATGTGTCGATAAAGAGCGCGTATGATGATCCACAAAATGGATGGCACCATGCTCCGACAAGCCATGTGTTTTGTGTCCGACACATTGCACAAAACTTTATGCGATCTTCAAGGATGGAGAACTTAAGAAGAAAGTTGAAGGCATGGGTAAAAATTATATCTCTTTCCTTATAAATTCGACATATTATTTGTTTAAAGAAGACACATCTAACTTTTTTCAAAACAATGCAGGTTATGCCATGAACATCCCAACATTCGAATACTACCGCTCTAAAATCGTTGTTGCAGACCGAAAGGCTCTAGCATCGGTCGACAACATCCCCAAAGAAAAGTGGACTCAATTGCATGATGATGGTCGACGATGGGGCCACATGACAAGTAACTTGGTAGAGTCACAAAACAACATGTATAAGGGTATTTGAGAACTCCCGATCATAGCTATTGTGAAAGCATCCTATTACAGGTTGGCGGCCTTGTTTGCTAAAAGAGGACATGAGGCAGCAGTAAGGGTAAATTCTAGCGAGCCATTCTCAGAAAACATCATGAAATTTCTAAGGGCTGAGGTGATTAAATCCAACAGTCATCAGGTCACTCAGTTTGACCGAGATCGGTATACCTTCT
>Ga0228711_1008098_pt1 | contig 14902 bp, 7 predicted proteins | sample MedpolnodulmetaG_2_FD_177996 | JGI IMG/M metagenome (GOLD analysis project Ga0228711, IMG submission 177996) | Root nodule microbial communities from Medicago polymorpha collected in Santa Monica, California, United States - brown nodules | ecosystem: Host-associated > Plants > Roots > Nodule...
AGATTGTGAGGAGTGGACTAGCCCACGTTGGGTGAACCACTATAACTCTTTGTGTGTTCTTTCTCTTCCCTTCACTCTTTACTTACTGCAAACACAAAACACACACAAACAAATTTACTTTGTTAAATTGTTTTTTACACTCTCAGACATCAGAACGTTCTGAAGTCTGGTACTAACTTAATCATTCCAAGTTTCAACTTGAGAATTACTTTTTAAGTTACAGAATATTTATTAAAGGGTCACAATTCAAACCCCCCCCTTCCTTGTGACTATTTTATCTACTTCAAAAAAAAGTGAAATATTATTGTTTCATTAAAAAAAAGTGGAAGTGAGATGAAGGAGAGGGGGGGGTGATCAGTTTGACTAGACTCTACTTCATATCGTTCATTTGAGCAAGTGTGTTGTTTCATTAAGATAAGATGTTAAGACATCTACCTAAACCAAAATTATATTTGATATCATTTTGTGCTCGGTGATTTTAGATATCAAGCCATTAGATTGGTCTTGAACCATAAATCTTTGAACTATCTATTTTTTATTTTTGGGAAGGGGAAAAGAGAGAAAAACCCTAAGAGATAAAGGATCCGGGGGTTGGTTTCACAAATGGAAGGTTTTACGCACCCTAAACGACTTTGATATTCCAAAGGAACCTCTTGTCTACTTTATCTTGTGCTAAGTTATTTGCTTATTTTGAAAATAGGTGCTTAAAAGTCTAAGTGTAAGAATGGGGGGAGAAGAGGCATTTTTTTTTTTTTATTGATTTGGAAAGACCTAAGTCTTTTGCCTACTTACCAAGAATGGGATCAAAATCAAGTAGTTCACTTTTAAAAAGCGAGTAATTGGTTGGATTAATTTTAAAGTTTTTGAAAAAAGGTTTTAAGAGGGTAAGCAGCGAGAAGGCATAGAAGAATAAAATGAAGTGAGGTTGATTGATTTTAATTAAAAGAATCCAAGTCTAAGTATGGATTAAAACATGTTAAAATTTGATTAAGAAATAAAAGGAAGAAGGAGCCTCTTGGGTTAAAATCCAAGGAATTTTTTACGAAAATGTTTTTTGGTGTTTGACATATTTGAATTTTTTGAAAATGATTTTTCTAAGTTAAAAGTAAACTAAAAAATCTAAGTGTTTCGGCGTAGGGTAACAAAATAAAGCATAAGAGAAATTACTAAGGACGTCGGATCCTAAGTAAAATCCCATCCTAACAACAACACATAAAAATATTGTACACGTATAATGGTGGCGAATACATTGGTCTTCGCCCTTTTCTAAGCAATCATGGTATAAGTCATCACACCACTCCACCCCACACATCTGAACATAATGGAATTTCAGAACGCCGGAATCGTCACATTGCCGAGACCGGTCTCGCCCTTCTCCATCACTCAGGCATACCCCTCACTTACTGGCCTCACGTCATGACTATTGCAGCCTACCTTATAAATCGCCTTCCCACTCCCATTCTTAAGTATCAATCAACCTATTTCAAGTTGCACAACATTAGCCCAGACTATCATAAATTAAAATGTTTTGGATGTTTGTGTTTTCCCTGGATTAAGCCATATGCTAACCATAAACTTGCACCAAAGTCTGTTATGTGTGTTTTTGTAGGTTATTCGGCTGATCAACATGCATACTTGTGTCTCGATCCCACAACAGGAAGGATTTACACCTCTCGCCATGTAAAGTTTGTTGAATCAGAATTTCCGTTTAGCTCCCTTGCTACACAAATACAGGCACTCGCCCCAGATTTGACGCTTGCTTCGCCAAACCAAAACAATCTCACTCAAATCATTCAACATCCCGCAACTCCAAATGAGCTCGCCCATATCACTCACCCGTCTGCGCCCTCATCACCAATGCCCAATGACCTCGCCCACACCACTCAATAACAGTCGCCCTCCTCACAAACTACCAGCGAGCTCGCCGAACCCACTCAAACATCTTCGCCCTCTTCACCAAACTCCATTGAGGTTGCTCAAAACATTCAAATATCCTCGTCCGCGTCTCCAACATCCAATGAACTGGCCAACATCACTACATCGCCAACGCCTCTACCACCACCCCCACCCACTGCTCGCCCACACAACAACCAGTCTACCAACGCCGGTGGGATCATCACCCGTTCTCAAAACAACATTGTTACCCATCAAAAAGTTTAACCTTCATGTTCGCACCTTATGTCTCATCGAACCGAGCAATATCACTCAAGCCCTTCGTGACCCTGATTGGCGCTCGACTATGCAAGCTGAATTTGATGCCTTACACAACAATAACACATGGGATCTTGTTAGCTGGTCCTCTGCTTAGAATTTGGTTGGGTGTAAATGGATTTTTCGTATCAAACAAAATCCGGATGGCTCCACTGATCGTTACAAGGCACGACTAGTCGCCAAAGGATTTCATCAACGCCCTGGATGTGATTCACAGAAACATTCAGCCCAGTTGTTAAACCGGTGACTATTCGAATTGTCCTTACACTTGCAGTTCGTCAAGGATGGTCCCTTCGTCAGCTTGATGTCAACAATGCGTTCCTCCAAGGTACGCTTAAGGAGGAAGTATTCATGTTACAGCCACCTGGATTTGTCGACAAAACATTCCCTGATCATATTTGTCGTCTCAAAAAGGCACTTTACGGGTTAAAGCAAGCACCTCGTGCGTGGTATACGGAGCTTCGGATATTCCTTTTATCCCTTGGCTTTGTCAACTCCACTGTTGATGCCTCTTTATTCATCCACCGCAAACCAGGTGTTACATTATACTTATTAGTATATGTTGATGATATCATTGTTACCGGGAGTTCTCCTGCCGAGGTCTCCACACTCATCGCCACACTCGTCGCTCGCTTTTCTTTGAAAGACCTTGGATGTCTTAATTATTTCTTGGGGGTCGAAGTGATTCCTTCTACTCCGGGCATATTCCTTTCCCAAAGGAAATATATCACTGATCTACTGCATAAATCTGGCATGGCAGATACGAAACCAACATCCACTCCATTGCCTGCCACAGATAAGTTACTCAACGATTCCGACGATCTCCTACCGTCCTCAATCGAGTATCGAGCGCTCGTTGGAAGCCTCCAATACTTGAGCCTTACTCACCCAGACATTGCCTTCAGCACAAACAAACTCGCCCAATTCATGCAAAACCCTAGAACGGCGCATTGGACTGCACTCAAAAGAGTGCTCAGATACTTGGTGGGTTCCTGTGACAAAGGCGTCTTCATTTCGACGACTGCCCCATTAAATCTCCACGCCTACTCAGATGCGGACTGGGCAAGTGACAAGGATGATTATATCTCCACCACTGGTTATCTGTTACATCTTGGCATCACGCCCATCTCTTGGAGCTCTCGAAAACAACGTTCTGTTGCTTGCACTTCCACAGAAGCAGAATATAAAGCCTTGCCTGACATGACGAGTGAGCTACTATGGGTCCTTTCCCTACTCACTGAACTCGGCCACACTCCAAAAGCCAATCCAGTCATCTATTGTGACAACCTCGGTGCTACCCACCTTAGTGCTAATCCTGTATTTCACTCTCGGATGAAACATATAGCCTTAGCCTATCAGTTTGTCCGAGAAAATGTTCAAAATGGCAAGTTTCGAGTATCCTTTGTTTCTACCGATGATCAACTTGCTGATATTCTAACCAAACCCCTGCTTCGTCCTAGGTTCGATTACTTACTGTCCAAGCTGCATCTCTCTTTTAGACCATACAACTTGCAGGAGGATATCAATAATAATAATTAGAATAATGTCCCACATCGGGTAATATGAAGAAATATGCAAAGGCTTGGTCATATAAATAAAAGCCTTGTGTGTTAGTATTACATGCACCAATAGTTAGTGGGTTTTGCTATAACTAAGCATTACTTCTACTATTCAAAATTTGTAATTATCAATTACATTATACAATTTCTTTCTTTCTATATTTCTATAAATACCACCATTCTTTAAAATCTTAAAACCTCAAATGTTCACCAAATCTCACATACTAAAATACCATTTCGATTTGATTTTCACGATGATCATGAATCTAAGTTTATATTTCACAGTGAATGTTTGTATAGAGAGAAAAGTGAGAGAAAAATTTTGACCCAAAAAAATAAAACTAAAAAAAACAATGAATTAAACAAAAATAATTAAAGGGAAAGCATCATAACAACTCCAGGGGTATTAAAACATCAAAAGCCACCTTAATTGAGTCTTGAAATGGTCTAACTCACTATCATTTTACTTGAGAAATTGTGGTTTTGAATTCACGAATTTGGGTAGTATTTCTTGAGTTTGTGTGTTTTTGGTTTGTTGGAAGTGTTTATGAACTTTTGGTTGAAGAATGGTGAAGTTTCATGGAGAAATGAAGATTTTGGAATTTTTGATGAAAATGGTGATTTTGTGAACTCAAAATTTCGGCCCCCACTCTATGAGTTGTTGGGTACTTATAGAGGGAGTCTCTTGGTCAGCAAGAGTGCAAAAATTAGGTTAAGTGGTGGGTAAGAAAGGGTAGTTTGGAATTTTGCAAAAAAATGAGTTCTTGTGACTTTTTTGGATGATTTTTGGCGGTGAGTGATGATGTGTTGGATAATGATGAGGTGTTATATGTGAAGATGATTCTAGATGCACAAATTGTGGGGAAAGAAATGAAATGGAAGTGAAATGTGCATTTTGGGTGAATTTGCTAAAGTTAGTGTTTTTTTTTGAAAATGAATTTTTTGACTTTGAAAATAATAAAAACAAAATTGGTGTAAAGTTGTGATTATTGTTATTAGAAATGTAATAGAAATGAAAGGAATTGAAATCGAAATGTTTAGTGTGATGAAATTGAGTTTTCGTGAGAACGAAGTAACAAAATAAAAAATGTAAAAAAATAAATAAAAATATGCATAAAAATGAAAAATTTGAAGTTAACTTGGAAAACAAGTAACTAAAAAAACTCATAGAAATGCATTTGGCGTAAAAAAATGTTTGTTGATTTTTTTGTTAAAATTTTAGAATGAAAAAAAATGGGTCAAAAATTGGGGTATGACACATTTTTTTTTCCATTGTTATTGAATGTGTTTCCATGCATTTAATCGGCTCGCTTTTCATTTTTGTAAGATTTGTTCGTCTATTTTTTTTGTGGTGGTCAGGGTTTGAACCCCGGACCTTGCATATTTTATGCATTGTCTCTGCCAACTGAGCTAAGCTCACAAGTACATTTGTTCGTGTATTATATAGTTGTAATCAATTGGTGTATAATGAAAAGAAGAAAAAAAACTCAAGAGTATTTAGATAAGATGGCATGAGTCCCTTCTAGTTTAATTAAGGTTTTGAATTCGAATCCAACCTTAGACATACATCAGCGATAAACTCTTAGGAAGAGTTTGCCACATCTATAATTAATAATTGTCATATTTGTTGTCTATAAAGTTGACATAGACGGTGTTATTGTTCAACTTTGTGTTCCTAAAACATTACCCCTACTTCATACCATTCATTTGGGCACGTGTGTTGTTTGTTCCATTACGAAGGTGTCATTTATCTTTCAGAGACATCTACTTAAACCTAAATTGTACTATTTGATATTCTTTTTAACATTATTACTAAAAATGTGTTTCCATGCATTTAATATGGTTGTCTATTTTCTTTTTATAAGCTTTATTCGTCTGTTATACTTTTTTTTTTTTTTGTGGTAAGGGTCTATTATACTATTGTATGTGGTTTTGGTTTGGTTAGCTCCGATTGTTTCTTCTTGCTGTTCATTTCTAAGAGGGTTGGTTCGCTAGCTTCACCGTGGATCTTTCCTCTCGGATCTGTATAGGCTCGGGTTTCGCCGGTTGTTCATTTTTCGCTTTGTGTTGTTATGTGTTTTTGCTTTTTTTGTTGTTGTATGTTTTTTTTGTGAGATTGGGTGGTGGTAACAGATCTGACCTTTTTGTGGTGGCTCGGTTTCTTAAACCCGAAAGGGTTCGGTTTTGTTAACCCGAAAGGGTTGTTTGGTTACTAACGTTTTGGACTCATCCCTTGATCTGGGTTCAAACACATCTTTGAAATCGGTTGAGTTGATGCTACTGTGCTTTGGTTCTCTAATATTCTAGGTTTGTTGAGATATGCAGGTCTCAAGACTGCAGGGGTGCTTCTCTCCGGTACTGACTTATCCATCTTAGTCTCTTGTGACTGTGATTGGACTATTATGCTCGAAAGAGCTAGTATGCCTGCTGCTTAGTTCAGGGGGTTGCTGGTACGTGGATTTTGATACCATGTTGGCGGCCAATCCATTCGGCAATTCAGAACCTTCTTTGATCTTACAGACGAATGCTCTTCATCTTTTTTGTATCTTGGTTTCGTGTCCGTACGCGGATACACTGGGATGCGCCCCTGAAGAGGGCTTGTTTTGTTAGATTGATTAGGGTCGGTCTACCTAGGTTGTACTTTCATGATTTATTTCCATTTGGGTTGTACCTGGGTCAGGTCTAATGTCCCCATAGTCTTTGTATCTTTTATATTTATTTAATATATTCTCCTTTTTCCTTAAAAAAAAATGACATATATGAAGACCCTATATCCAAGTAGTCTTAATTTGGGACAACTGCTTCTACCCTTGTTTATTTTCCTACTAATTATTTATTTATTGGGAACTTCTACGGTACACTCATAAAGTGAGTTTTTGAATGCTATTGAATCATTTTTTATTCTCACTAAAATGAGGATATTGATGCAGAAAATGTTGAGAGTTTGGCGAACATCTATGAATTTATTCTTTTTTCTATTTATCTAATCAAATGATTGAATAGACAACGCTTTTATTTTGTTTTGTTGTGCATATTCATTTTTACTATTTGCAAAACAGAGGGAGTGTTGCTTTGCTTGTGGGAAATGTTGCGATGAACTCTCATGTGTGTGTTGTCTACTTGCTGCCAATTATACTTTGCATTGGCACCAAAAGTGACAACGACCTTCGTGTCTACTTTGTTGTTTGCACCAAATAAGCTTTCCTTGGCCTTTGCGATGCCTTACACGAGATTGGCTATTGTTTGAAAGACAATTGCAATGTCAAATAGAACATCGTTGAGGGAAAACATTTCCTCATTCAAGCCAATACTTGTGGCATCCGTCAAGAGTAATTTTCAATCAACACTTCTTGCCTCGACACTCCATCTATTTCTTGGCCCTTATTCGACGGAAAGGCTATGCGATGGTCACCAACAGAAGCATGGTATCGATCAATGGTTGCTACGAATACTACTTGTGAGCTTTCTTGGTCGAGATATTTGTTAAAGGTTTTACATGTACCATATCCCGAGCTGGCAAGGTTGTTTTGTGACAATCAATTACATATTGCTGCAAACCTGGTTTATCTTGAGCGAATAAGCAAATTAAACTAGATTGTCACACTATTCGTTAAAAGATCCAAAGAAGATAGATTAAGACATCACATGTGCAGACTAAAAAGCAGATCACAGATATATCTACAAAAGCTACTATCATATGAGTTTAATACACATCTTAAAAAGTTGAGTGTCATTTGCATTCACGCTTTAACTTAAGGAAGTGTTGAAGAAAATGAAATAAATCAATGAATATATTGATTCTCATTGTCAACGTAAATTTGTAATTATTATGGAACAATTATTATAGGTTAGTGAAAATGAAACATTGAAGAGTAATTGAAATTTGAGAGATATGGATCAAAGAGAGAAACGGTTGACTAATAAAGACAAAGTAAGAATATATTTTTAACGAAAAAAAAGTAGAGAATCTCCTCAAAAATAGCTCCTGCATCAATCACATTATTTCAATTTTCTTCTGGGATGCATATTCAATGAAAAGTCAAAGAAAATAAACCAAAGCCATTCCTGAAAGAGTCACCGGCGCTGATTAATAAATTCAAATTCAAGAAAAAGAAACCTTTCAGTGAAGCAAGGAAATATATAATATATTTCACTTTTTCTTTTTCTTTTTAAGGGATATAATATATAACTTATTAGGCCGGATCATTTACATATATATACACATTTCGACATAGGAAAAGTGGAACGAAATTAATTGCAACAAAATGGATAATTGCAGAATGAATATTATGCTGTTGATGGTAATTAGCATAAGTGTGATTAGCATAATAGATGCACAAGTTCTTCCACCTTGCGGTAAACCGTTATTGCCATGCATTGAGTACGCTAACTCCACTAGTCATTCGATACAAGACATTTATCCACCAGACATTTGCTGCACTGCGATTAAAGATGTTTTTGATGCAACTCAAGAAACATGTTTCTGTCAACTTGTCTACACTCCTGGTTTATTTGAAGCTTTTGGTGTTAAATTCACTGTAGGGTACCGAATTCTCCGCACCTGTGGCGTCAAATTCAATACCAGCTCCTGCAATGGTACTTGAAATTAAAACACAGACAAAACTTAAATGCATTTTCTTATGTGTTTATATGATTCTTATTTTTAAACTTTGAGAAAATTGTGAATTTAAAGAAATCATGTGCCAGATCACAAGTCTTTATCTATGTGTATTTTCCTATATATTGGTGCATTGATATCATGAAATTTTATTTTGCTTTATTGGAAATTTTCAGCGTCTTCTCCAACTCTTCCGCTGTCCTCGGTGCAACCCCCAGGTAGAACTCTAAATTTAATTTTTTTTAGTTTATATATGATCAGTGCTTGGTGCCTTAGCACTTAGCAATCTTCTTTAGTTATTTTATTTCGTTGACAAAAGAGTAGCAATGTATGAACTTGCATTTTGTTTTATATTTGTGATCTTTAAAATTATAAAGTAACGTGTAATACTGAGTTCTTTTACCAATTTGCAGCAACACCTATAGGTGATGAAGGAGGAGCAGGCAGGATTGCTTTGACTGGACTTTGCTTCATAATGTTTATTTGGGCATTTTTGTTGTTTGATTAGGAAGAAGGCACTATCTAGCGGAGAAAATAGTCATTCTGTTTTTACACAGGAAAAATATTACTATAAAGTTTTACTATCATATCAAGAAATTAAATAATTTAAATACTTAATACCTGAAGTCTTATAAATTACAGATAGCTTGATACATCTTTTTTAGGGGAAATAGCTTGATACATATTTTTAGAATATTGTATGCGTTTTTCATTGTCAATACTAATATATCTCTTCTCTTAAAAAACAAATACATCTCTTTTTATGTATTTGACGTAGAAAACAAATGTGTATCTCATACGATTAGTGAACTAGAAGGTCGTTCAATAAAATTATTTACAATTAAAAAATAACATCTCATACGATTGATCTTTCTACTCTCAATAAGATTCGATGAAAGAAACATCTTTCGACGATTATAGTTGCCACATAAATAATTAAAGTTAAAAGATAAACAAGCTAGGAAACATATTGTAAACATTAGAGAGGGTGAAACCTCCAATAAGAAAGTAACATATCTCGCTTTCAACCATCAATAAAACTGCAACTTGACTTTTTCATATAAAGCTTGCAATTGTTATTCCTGTGCTGAAAAGTGCACATATTCTTTTCTTTCCAAATAATTTACAGGCAAGATAACCAAATAATATTCAAGGCCTAATGAACATGTTTCGAAGACCCTCCTAAACCACCAAAATGTGCTAGGTGATCCAAAAGAGTTTCATGAGAAACCATAACAAAGTCTAACCAATGAGAAACTAAGTACAAGATTCTACTGAAAAAGTCACATTTTGCAAACAAGTGATCCATGTCTTCAGTAATACCACAACCTCCTGTACACAATTGATCGTTATGATTAAGAATTCCTCGCCTAAACAAATTTACTTTGGTAGGAATGTTATTGAAAGAATCTGATTTGTCATCCACATAATTAATAATATTCTCCGGTGTCAAACATTGATATGTACTTTTCACTAAATCACATTGAGATGGAGGCAATTTCCACATCCACCTATCATTCATATTAACATGCAAAATAGTAATTTTTCCATCCCTAATTATAAGCATTCTTTGAGAAAAAGTTTTGCCCCTAAATATAAGTTCTTTTACAAATTACTAGATGCATTTTTTTTAAAACATACCCCTAAGTACGTAATACTGCTAAATTCTCTTGAAATATAAAAAGTCAAATTTAATATACACACAAACAAAGAACAATTTAAAAATTGGCACATTAATTATACTAACAACTTTTTTTAAGCAATGCGAAAAAGACAAATTAAGTATATATAGAGACGGATATGGAGTAGAAGTTAACAACTCACAACATACCCTCACATGCTCTTCCTCCCAAGCCAACAACCTCCTTCTCCACTTCCAAAGCTAAAGCATACATCTTCGTTGTTGTCACTGTTTTATTGTCGGATAACTCAAACAACCTTTTGAATCTAACATAGGTCACAATACCTATTATATCATAAATAAGTTTATTTGAGTCATACACTTTTCTTTTACAATCTAGTGTTAACTCTCAGGGTTTCAAAAATAACATCTAACTTACAACCATAAATGCCTTACAAAATTTAAACCAAAAATCCACTAACCATAAAATAATGAAACCACTTAACAACGAGTAGTATGCGACATACCATATGCACAATTTATTTATTTTTTTGTAATTTTTTTTTTATAAAACACATAAGTTACACAATCATATCTCTTTTCTTTTTTTTCAACTCCTTCCTTTGAACCACACCCAAAATGATATCAATCCAAAACATACATTTACACAATCATTAATTCTTTATTTCATCTCAACCGATTCATATGAAATTTTACTTAATAAAGAAATGAATTATTTTAATTACCATAACTTCACAAAACTTATTTCATCACCCTTTATAAAATTCGATAAACCTTCTGATTAAGAAAGCTAACATTAAACTTATATATTTCGTCATATGCCAGCTACTCTCAATTGGATCAAAGCAAAGATCGCAGCTATCTAATTCTCTGTTCCTAACGCAACTCGAAAAGACTCCTTTCTTTTTTTCTCGCAAAAGAAAATGAAGATTGAAGAGTAATTGATATTTGAGAGATATGGATCACTAATTCGAGCGAGAGAAACCATTGACTATACTTTAGGGTTAAAGAGTCACCACGTTGATTAATAAAGTCAAATATGAAAATAAACCTTTCCAACGAGGCAATGGGAACTATATCTATATCAAACCAAAAATAGTTAGCACAAACAAACAAAAAATTAAACCAAAGCAACCTATATAACACACACACATTTTCACATTGGAAAAGTGGAACAAAACTTAGGTCTCGTTGTCTCATCAATTATAACAAAATGAATAATGGAAAAATGTGTATCCAGTTGATGCTGGTTTGGGTGTTAATGCTAGTAATTAGCATGAGTGTAATTAGCTTAGTAGATGCACAAGTGCTTCCACCTTGTGCTGATCAGATACTATTACCATGCATTGACTACGTTAACTCTGCAAAACCATCAGACATTTGCTGCAATCCAATTAAAGATCTATATGCAACCCACGAAACATGTTTCTGTCAACTTATCGCAGCTTATGGCTTATTTGAAGCTTTTGGTTTGAAAATTACTCAGGTTTTCCGAGTTATACACTTATGTGGTATCAACTTCAATACCAGCTCTTGCGTAGGTATGTGAAATGAAAACATATTTAATACTCCCTCTGTTCGTTATTAACGGTCACTTTTAGAGAAAATTTTTGTTCCTATTTAACTGTCACTTTCAAAGTTCAATGTAACATTAAATGTTGTTTTACCAATATTACCCTTATATATTTATTGCGGAGAGAGAAACATATGAAATGAAATATTAAATTAATAAGGTCATTATAGTAAAAGCAAAAACAATTGTATCAAAAGTAGTAACATTTATTGATTGTCTTAGTTTGTGTAAAATGTGAAAAAGTGACAATTAAAAAGGAACGGAAGTAGTACTTCTTCCGTCCTAAATCGAGTGACCCATTGAAAAAAAATTGATCCAAAATGAGTGACTCATTTGCTTTTTAAAGGAATATTACTTTTTTATTTTCCAATTCTACCATATCATTAAGTACTACTTTCATTAATTCAATTTATAATAATGAGATTACATCAATACATGTAAAGGATAATTTAGTAAAATATCACTCTTTCATTGATTGATACATTTTTTCTTAATCTATGTAAAATGGGACGAATGGAGTATGAATTATAGTTTGTCAACGGGATGCGGGTCTCGGATCAGTTGACCATTTTTCATCAACGATCACAAGTCACAACTTTACATGTGTGTATTTTCCTATTAATTCATTCATATCCTGATTACTTTATTGGAAATTTCCAGCTTCTTCTCCAACTCTTTCCCTGTCGTCATTGCAGCCCCCAGGTAAAATCCTCTTAATTTCACTTGTTAGTTTATCAACAATGTTTAACAAACAGATGCACCACTTAAGCGACTCAAACTGGTGCCTCGTCAAGCAGTCTTCTTTAGTAGGAGTAGCAATACTTGAATTTGCATTGTGTTTTGTGATAATAGAGAAGAAAATGAGTTAAAAAGACAAGACAAGGCGTTTATCATCATAAGTGTTTATTTATATGCTATTTCTAGAACAACCGATAAATAAATTTAAAATATTTTTGTAGAAGCTGGAAGTTGTTTTTATAAGTTATTTTAAAGAACTTATAAAAATAAGCTGAAATTATTATGAACATAACATAAGTTGTTTTAAGAAGTTCCCTCAAATATTATTAGAAGTACTTATGTTATTAGATAAGAGATATAATGAGTGTATGATTTTTTTTTCTTCCAGGTTTTGTTGAACAAATCTTACACTAGACAAACAAATGACAAATTGCACCCATAGAACCCTTTATAGTAACTAATCAATTTAAATTATTAAATTATTTTGGGTTAAATATGTTTTTAGTCCCTATAAATATACCAATTTTTCGTTTTAGTCCCTCTAAAAAATTTCTTCAACTTTTAGTCCCTATAAAATTTTCAATCACTACTTTTGGTCCCTATTTTTAAGTTAATTTTTGTATTTTTTTAATGAAAGTGTGCAGAAATGTATCGAATATTGTAAAAAAAATATCCAAAAAAAATTAGAATTTTTTAACAAAACACAAATTAAATATGAATTTTTAACTGTCAAAAATATATAAATTCATGTTTTGTTAAAAAATTCTAATTTTTTTTGGAAGAGATTCTTATAATATTATGAATTTTTCTGCAAAATTTTATTCAAAAATATGAATTCTACATGTGAGTTTACTTTAAAGGAGGGACCAAAAGTGAAGATGGAAATTTTTTAAAGGACTAAAAGTTGAAGAAATTTTTTAAAAGGACTAAAACGAAAAATTGACATATTTATAGGGACAAAAACATATTTAACCCAATTATTTTTACCACCACTTTTTTTGGACTTTTATACTACTAATCGATTAAAGTGAACACATAAAAAACCATTTAAAGTGCACACAAGAATATCATGTGTTTTCCCTCGAAAAAAAGAAAAGAAGAATATCATGTGTTTGTCACTGTAAATATTTTTGTCCTACTAATCAATTATAATTAATAAATTATTAGAAAATATTTAACATTAAAATTAAATCACTTCAATTATTTTTTTATAAACCACTTAACTCTAACTTCTTCCATTTGGTGAACCAAGTTTTTCGTTTAGCTAATAAGAAAACTTACTAGGTTTAATGTTTAATTTTATAATTTTAAGTTTATCTATATCACTTTATAGATATACAATTCTAGGAGATGTCAATCAGTGATAACAATTTAACCTTATAACTTTAAGAAAGAACGATCAAACCTAAATAAAAAACTAGATTTTTGACCCGGGTTTATTGTGAAGAGATTGACATACGAATCATAAAATGCAATATATAATTGGTAACAGTGAAAAAATAACACGTGATAATCAATAGTAGACAAAATAAAACACTTCTTAAAATGTATGAAATCTGAAAATATTATAAAAGAAAATCTGATAATCCTATCAATAATTCGGTAAAAGAAATATGAAAATTTTAGTATATTGGCATGTAGTTTCATCACACATTGCGAAATACTTCCTCATATACGACGTTAGACGTTACATTGGTATCTTCACCATCTTCATCAGTGATCAATATCTTTAGTCTTCTTTGGATGTAACTCTTGAAACAGCAACATACAACTGTCCGTGAGAAAATACAAGTGTTGGTAGATATACACCAACATGTTTAAGCGATTGCCCTTGACTTTTGTTAATTGTCATTGAAAATGATACAGTTAAAGGAAATTGTCTTCGTTAGGTTAAATTACTGCTAACCTAATAAAGCAAATGTGAGGAAAAATATTAGGTTAAGTTGCTGGAGACCTAACAAAATTAATAAATAAGGATAGACCTAACAAAATTAATAAATAAGGATAAATGTAGAAAATATTGTCAAAAAAAAAGAGGCAAGAGGGTAGAAATGAAATTTATGCGATGCATTTTTTAAATTACTTCTAACCTAATAAAGCAAATGGGAGGAAAAATATTAGGTTAAGTTGCTGCAGACCTAAAAAAATTAATAAATAACTAGACTTTTGACTCGTTCGACGCACGAGTCTTGTCGACTATAATAGAGACCAATGAATAATCTTTAACCCGTAAGATCATGAGTCGATCAATAAACGAAAATTAGATTATTAGAGATACAATATTACAATCAAATTTGTCTTACTATGTCCTTCAATGACACTTGAATCTTATCAAATTTTACATTTTGGTTTTGAAAAACTAATCAATTAAAAACTGTTATTTTATTTTATCAGAATATATTATTGGGGCATTATCTTCTTATTTTTTTTAAAAAAAACTATAAAGAAAAAAGATAAAAAGAATACAATATTATATTGTTGCACGAGTCAATTTTATTTATTACTTTTATAGTTAAACATCAAAAATTGACTTGTAATAATTGTTTTAAATTTCTACTAAC
>Ga0228711_1008101_pt1 | contig 14899 bp, 10 predicted proteins | sample MedpolnodulmetaG_2_FD_177996 | JGI IMG/M metagenome (GOLD analysis project Ga0228711, IMG submission 177996) | Root nodule microbial communities from Medicago polymorpha collected in Santa Monica, California, United States - brown nodules | ecosystem: Host-associated > Plants > Roots > Nodule...
GGAAAAAAAAAAAAAAAAAAAAAATCAATACTGAATCATGATAGTAAAATCAAGCAAAGCTATCATCTTAATGAACTATGTTTTTTATTTTTGTTGAGGGACATTTCAAAAACTGATTTGCTGCATTAAAAATGTCTCACATTTTTTATTAGGCAAATGTTGAAAAATGTCTCACATAGCCTAGAGCTGAGTTATTCCTAGCAAGGTACATCAAACATTTGAAGTTAAATATGTTTTAGATTGTTGTGAAGTATATGTTATACATTTGTTTAAAGAGTGTGATTGCCATTAGACAACACTTGTGGCGTTTTCTTCGATTTTAGAGTTTTTCAACGTTATAATATTCTTGTATTGTGATTGTGTTTCTTACTTTATCAGTCTAGTTTTTTCCCTACAATATTTTGGCTGGACTAATTGTTTGGATTTGGATGAATTGAATAAGATGAAGATGCTTAGGATTTTCATTTTTTTAATAAAAAAGTAAATAGAATTTTTTTTTTAAGAAACAAAAATGGAATATATATTCACATGAACAGAGACACCTCCTTAGTACAAGGCGTACCAAAGAGGGCTCTCAAGAATACAACGTAGCTGTCAAAATAAAATAAAAACAAGCAATTAGCCGATGCCCAAACAAGTCAAGGGGTTCGACCACCACTTCTGACAACCATAAACAAAAGTGGCATTATTAGCCCTCAACCACCAGTAGGAATGAAATTTAACCTTCTCCATGAGTTCTATAGTTGAACTATGGGAATTATTAAATAATATGTTATTTCGCTCATTCTAAACTAGTCAAATACAAAGAAGCCATAGTAACTGTAAAAAAGATCGACGCTCCCTCAAACTACCCAAGTAATTTGTGAATTGGAAAAAATGAGCTGAATGCTTTGATAATCTATACCAGAAACGCATATCCAAGACCGAACCTGTTGCAAAGAGAACTAGACATATCACAATGAAGAAACAAATGCTTCTTTGGACTAAATTTTTTTTGTTTTTACTCGTCACATTAGTGCCGTTCAATTCATATTAGACTCATAATAGGCACATAAACATTTTTGTAACAAAGTTGTAAAACAAAGCATCTTTCACAGGTTTTAGTTGCAAAAGGAACAACCACACCATGATCGAGTGAGAGGAAAAGGAAGCATGTTGATCCAATGCAGCAATCTACAAACCTACAATAATTTAGGAAAATTGGAAGCACTTATGTTGTGCTATGAACTTATGTTTTTAACAATAGAAGGATTTGTTTCATGTTTTAATGTGCTTTCTCTAGGCCTAAGTAATCATGTTACAAAAGACATTGTTCTATGTTATATTTCAGACCAGACAAAGAGATCATCTTTTTGGTTATAATTTTTTTTTTGGAGAGAATTATGTTCTATATTAACTTCTTTAGAAAAAGAGAAATCCAAAGATATAAATTTTCAAATCACACAATGTTATCAATAATGTACATTTTAAATGGTCTTGTAAGTACATCTCATTGAATCCGCAATACGATTCTTCTACGCATTGTCTTTTTTTAGTATTGTCGTGAATAACATTTTAAAACAAGAAAAACATAAATTTTAAACATTTATACTTTTTTTGTTAAGTAATTTTGTGATTAAAATTTTACCCTTAAGATGAATAAGTGAGGAATTCAAGATTCAAACTCAAACCCTACATAGACGAAAAAATTATCCTTTTCAACCGTCGAAAAAAAAAACCCTAGTGAAAGTATAATTCACATGCGTCCATCAACTATGTCATTAGTTCCTCTGTATCACTTCTACCCACCACCAACACTCATTTGAATCCACTTCTACTGTGAAAAAAAAGCTAGAAAATTGCAACTCAATAAAATGCTCGTTTAACCTCATTCCACCACGGTTCCAAACATGTTAGGAATTTCATATCATGTTCAAAGTAGTTGAACTTATGAAAAATACTCTAGGGTTTTAAATACTCTAGGGTTTTAAATACACAATTAATTCTTATAATTTTTTTTTCTTCCTCAAATACCCAGTCGAATCGGAATAGCATACAAAATGTCTTGATCTCATTTTTGTGTGTGGAAGAACTCAAGTTACTTTCATAAGCATGGACCAAAACATGCATGCTCATACATACAAAGTTGCCCAATAATTTCTCAATAAAGAACAAGGTGATCCCCATGCTTTTGATTTTCCCCTCTTCATTTTTTATTAAAAAGTGACCTTTTATATAATGATTATCTTATAGGTTCAGTGCTTCCTACGACATGTTTGGAAGACAGTGTTATTATATAAATTTATATTTATATAATCAAATAAACAAACAAAACTTTTGAATCATTTCATATCACAAACAAGCAACAAATAAATGATCATTACTTTTTTTTATATGCACAACGTATATAAAAAGCAAGAGTGATTCACATGCACTTTTTTATGGTGCCATCTGTTGAATGTATATTGAGATTTCATTTATAAGGGGAAAAAAATCTTATGTAGACATGTGTGTTTTTTTCTTATGTCGACATGTGTCATCTCACTCAAACTTATTCTTTTTCAAAAATAATTGCATGCAGGAAAAACATACCATAAAATTATTAAATAAAAAAGGAACTAAATCATGACAGACATAGATCAAATCCATGCAAAACACATTTATGATCATTCATGAATTTTGTATCACTCAGCTATAATAAGAGAAAGTTCAATGTTTCAGCTATAATTTGAGAAAGTTTAATGTTATTCATTAGTTAATCAGTTTATACCTGAGATTTTTAAATGTAAACATTTAAAATTAGAATGATTTGAATAGTTATTTCTCTAAATTTTAAGTGAAGTTCTAAGTATTTAAATAGAGATGAATGTACCAACATGGAGTTACACAAGTGACACTTTTTTTAAACAATCAATTTAATAATATTATTTGTTCTTCTTTCTTCAAAAATAAAAAATAAAATTAATTGATAATTTGTTAGTATTTGTTGAGGCGGAAATCGAAACAATGACTATTCTTACCATTCACTACTAAACTCATTTATCCCCGTCACTAAGTCAATCTTATATCTCTTGTGATATATACTTGACTGTCATAATCATTTGGTCGAGAGTATGATCCTTGGTCATTGCTTTGAAAAAAAAAATTACATCAGAAGAGGTGAATCTCTTAAATGAATCGCAATCATATTAGTTTCTGCAATTTCATTGATATAAAAAAAGGAAAAAAGATATAAGAGTGTTTTAGTGTAACACACATACTTATTGCAATCTAGCTCACGTTCAAAGTGGTCCTTTTTCCTTTTCAAAATCCAAAAAGATGGCACCTCATCACAACAAGTCACCATAAACGTCGCACTTTGCTTTGCTTTAAACCCAAGATGAGCACCTAAGAAAGAAAAAAGATATTAAAGATATGATAATATATGTGGATTTGGTTAACCACTATGTGATACTCTTTCATTTATTTTTTCACAAAATATATATAAAGCATTCTTTTACCAAAAATATATACACACAATCTTAGTATTATTTAAGGCCTCAATTCTAAAAGTTCCAAAAAAAAGGGAAGAAAATGGGGATTATGAATGACCGTTTTGTTCTTTGTCTACATCTATGGCTATTCATAATGAAGTGAAATTTGAGTTTTTAGCATTATTTAGTACATTGTTGTCTTTGTAGACATCTTGGTGGGAGTGTGATAATGGAACCTCCTCATGATTTTTGGTCTTCAATATGGAGCTTGTTATGCTTTCTACCATATTTCATCAGCCTTTTTATCCTAGGCAACATCAAAGGTAAATTTTAGGCTCAATTCTTCCATATTATTTTGGATTAATTCTTATTGTATGCTTTGACTCATTTTTATGTGAATTTCTTCTTGCTTTATCTTTTTTTAGCAATGGTAGAGTGAACCTTGATTGGTGTTTCTTGCAATTATTTAATTTCACTTTAAAATATATTAATTGAAGACTTAACTCATTTTGTTACTATTGACATGTTTTGTTGATGATCATAATAACTTAGATTTTTTTTTATTTAAGAACACAATCACTTATATTTGTTTACTATTAAGTGCAGCAGATAAATTTCATGAAGCATATAATTTTAAAAATAAAAAAATGATAAAATATATGACAAATGGTAAACAAAAATATATACTTTATCTTATTTGGATAAGCAGCTTAATTAAGCGTTTATCATTTTAGATATTTATGCATATATTACTCCTGAAAATTATTACTTTATTTTATGTAATCCATAAAAAAATTCATAAACTATCCTGATGAGTTTACGAGAAAATCTCTATTTAGATAAACTCTCATTTCTAAAGTATTTACGAAAAATATGATAATGATTCACAATCACTTTTATTTTTGACAAAGACACTAGCACTTTCTTATGGTGCCATTTGTCCGATGTACATTGAGATGCATTTATATGGGGGAAAACAATCTTACGTTGACATATGTCTTCTCTCTCAAACTTATTTTATTTTTTATTTTTAAAAAAAAAAAGTACTCCTTCGATCATATTTATAAGCAAAAAACAATTTTTTAATGCATTGAATAATTAATGTATTTGACCTATAAATGTGATCAGATACACTAATTATTCAATGTATTTAAAAAGTTATTTTTTTGCTAATAAATGTAGAGTTTATGCAGAAAAACATGCCATAAAATTATTAAATTAAATAAAAAGGGAACAAAATTATTGGTGACATAAATAAAAAATACATGCCAAACAAATTTATGATCGTTCTTGAATTTTGTACGTCTTAGCTCTAAGATAAAGTTTTATGTTCCCTCATTTACATCACTGAGATTGAGATTTAGATACAATCACTATAAAATTAGAATGATATTGCATAGTCTTCTCTCTGTAACAGGATTAATAGTGTTGAGAATTTTACATAATGATAAGATTTGAACAACACATATAAGTAGTGGACAACTTTGCCGATGAAGGTTGGTTAGATGACAAGAGTTGGTAAGGATGTGATTCATTTGGAAAGTCGTGAGTTCAACTTTCGTTATTAATATGAGGATCTCTTTGGTGAATGATTTGTATGTACCTTGAAAGCACTCTATGAGCATTGAGGTCTGTCCTGACTCTGGTGAGCCCCGAAGTTAAATTCACCCAAACTTGTTGTAAACAAGAAAAAGTATCAGACATCTTTCACCTATCTCTCATCTTATTAATTGGATTTTATTGGGTTGATTTAGTTATAACCAAAATTCTAGTGAAATTCATAGTATTTGAAGAGAGATTAACATACAGATATGATATGACACAAATGACATATATTTGATTCTCTTAATTATTTGATCAACAATCTGTCTTATGAACGGTTTCTATGAAAAAGATTTTACATTAGAAGTAGTCAATATTTTTTTGAAAGAAGTTGTCAATATTTAAATGAATCTCAATTACCTCGATAGTCTCTAAATTCATAGACATACCAAAGAGATGAGTGTTTTAGTGTAACACATATAGTTATGGTAATCTAGCTCACGTTCAAAGTGGTCCTTATTCCTTTTTCAAATCCGAAAAGATGACATCTCATCACAACAAGTCACGATAAAACTCACCCTTGCTTTGCTTTAAGCACAAGATGAGCACCTAAGGAAGAAAAAAGATATTAATATGTGAGGATTTGGCTAAGCATTATGTAACACTCCATTCTTTTTTAAAATATATTAAACCATTCTTTTACCAAAAATATACATGCAAACAATCTTAAAGTACTCTTTTAAAGAATTTCAAATAATTTAAGGCTAGGCCCTTTTATTGTTTCTCTACATTTATGGCTAATAGGTGCAAAATGAATAATTTTTTTGGTATTAATTTAGCATCTGGAAATCCACTTGGGTTGGCCTGTTGGTATTGGCTTGAGACCTGAGAGTGTGCTCCTACTCAAGGTCTCAGGTTCGATTCTCCCCGATACTAATTTGGGTAGGTTAATTTAGCTTCTTCAAAAATTTAGCATCTGGCGCATGCTAGTTTCCAATCTTTACCTTCTTTGAATGAAGTTTAAAATGGTTAAAGTTTAGAATTGAAAAGATGATGAGTTTGTGGTGGTGATTTATGGAACCTCCTAAGGATTTTTGGGCTTCATTTTGGAGCTTTATATGCTTTCTACCATATTTCATCAGTCTTTGGCTTCTAGGCAACATTAAAGGTGAAATATTATGGAAAATATGGCTCAATTTTTCTCTTTGTATGGAACTCTCTATTGTGCAATGAGCGTATGTAATCTGTATCGTAGTATTTAAACACAACTTGTACTCATTAATCAAATGTATTGCATAATGGAATACTACAACATCCACTTCATTGTCAGAGACGTAGACACAATTGATCAAGTTCTATGATCACTCATTCAATTGTTGTGTTCTTGTGCGTTTATTTATCTGTTTACATTAGAGCCGTTTTTCGAGCATGATTGTCAAACTTACTCTCTCTCAAACTATTTTCAGGTATCATTTTCTGTCCATTAATATGCTTAATAATGACAATTGGAAACTCAGCTATCATACTTGGTCTTTGGTGCATACATACTACATGGATATATTACTGTGTTGTGAGGTACTTTTCTTAGCTTCGACAAATCGATCAATTTATTTAGATTTGCGCTTTTTTCATCGTATTGATTTCCTTAACTGACTACAGATGTAAACAATTAGGACCATTACTGAAGATTGTGATGTGCACAATTTTACTACCAGTGCTGTTGATTTTATGGCCGGTGTTGGGAATTCTTGGAAGTATTGTAGGTGGTGCAGCTTATGGATTTCTTTCACCATTATTTGCTACTTTTGAAGCTATTGAAGGAGAGAAAGAGAACAAAGTTTTCCACTGTTTTATGGTATGTTTTGTTTTCTGAAGTTTTTCAGTACAAGATATTTCATATAGAGACGTGTTATTTCATATAGAGACGTGTTATTAGATATAAAAAGGTTTTGCCTCGCAACTCATTAACCACGATTTTCATGTGTACATTTTAACTGAGATCGTGGTTAAGGGACATCATGTATATTTGAACACTGACAATCCTAGTTAATGACGTTTAAAATCGTGGCTAAATATGTTCAGTAGATAATTAATGAGTTGCGACACCTTGTTATATTCATTACGTAATTAACCACATATTTGAACCATCGTGGCCCATCTAAACCGTTGTTGAAATTTGTTATCAAATTTGTGTGTCAAAATGTCGTATCTGATTTCACATTGCCTCCATAGGATGGAACATGGAGCACTGTTTTGAAGACCTTTGATATTGTGAAGGATGTAAGAGATGCATGCTTCCATACTTATTTCTCTGTTATGGATGACCTGAGACAAGAGGGACCACCAACCGGAAAATATTACGAAATCAGGTTTGATAGTATTATTAAGTCTCTAATCATGAAAGCACACCTTGATTTTCTGTGAAATTTTATTGATGTTTCTAATCTGTTTTTTGATGCAGGCTACATTATTTTCCTGGTGCTGTTGTAGCAGCAATTCTTGGGATCATAGTTGATGTGCCGGTTATATCATTAGTTGCCTTATGTAAAGTTCCATACATGCTTTTCAAAGGTTGGAATCGTTTGTTTCGTGACCTAATTGGTCGCGAAGGCCCTTTCTTGGAGACAATATGTGTACCTTTTGCAGGCCTTGCTATCCTTCTATGGCCATTGGCTGTTGTCGGCGCGTTTATAGCATCTGTAATAGCAAGTATCTTTCTCGGTGCTCGAGCTGGAGTTGTTGCCTATCAGGTTAGCCCTCAAATAAGATATTATTGTTCCTATATCATGTTTTGTTGTGCTATATGAAGTACTGACATGGACACGGATAACAGACACGATACCAACACTGACATATAGAGAGATACCAATGCAGGAGTCCTCTTTCTTGTTTGGCCTTCGGTACATTGTCGCAACTTTGTCTCTTTATGATGAATATAGTAATGATGTTCTTGACATGCCGGAAGGATCTTGCTTCCCAAGGTTTTACACTTCTTTCCTTCATAATACATGTTGTTTTGAGATTTGCACTTACTGATGCTCTTGACTTCTGTTTGATAGGCCTAAATATCGACGAAAAAAGATTGAAATATCTCGGACAATGTCGCATTCAAATTCCTTCTCGAGAACTAAGTCCTTAACAAAGACTATTTCACGTACAATTTCTCTAACGAATAACATAGCTGAGTTGAAACCATTTGAGGTACTTTTTTACCGATTCCGATTTAAAACATTTGTGTTTTCCCGCATTTGCTGTAGTAGCACATCGATATTGTTTGATTAAAATCGGATAACTCACATTTCGGCTACATGATTTTAGTCAAAATATGAGTTGTCTGATTTAGATTGAACGACTCACAATTTGCGACTACAGAAAATGTGAGACTTTCAAGTTTTATCTTTTTTGTTCATTTGTGAACTAAATAAATGTTGCTCTTGAATCGTGTAGTTATTGGATGGCTTGTGCAAGGAATGTCTTCATATAGGAGAAACATTGGTTTCTCAAGGACTAATAACACATGATGATATCCAAGAAGCCATGTTTGGCAAAGAGAGTAAAGTCATTAGTATTGGTTTGGCAGCTTATTGTCTTCTTCAAGCACTTTTGCGCTCTATTAAAGTCGGTTCCCCCGGTATATTGATAAGTAAGTGAAGCACTTGTCGCTGTTCTAGTTGCCTTTAGGCCCTATTTGGATAAACAGCTTAATTAAGCACTTCTAATATTGGATAAGTGATTTTTGATTACTTCCTCAATGCAGCTGATGATACTGAACTAACTACTACAAACAGACCAAAGGAGAAGTTTTTTGAATGGTTCCTTAATCCACTTTTGATCATTAAAGATCAAATCAAAGCTGAAAATCTTTCTGTGTCAGAAGAGGACTACCTTTCCAAATTAGTTCTCTTCAATGGTGATCTTGATAGGGTAAAAAATTTAACTTTTGGTCCTCCTCCCGAATCCGACCGCAAACTAGCCGAACTCGATGCATTGGCTAGAAGGTACATGTCACAAACAAATCAAGTTACTAAATTAGCTTTACATTGATATTCAATGAAATTTCAGTATTTTACCGTTATTTTTTAAACACGGTTACAAATTAGTACGTTTATATCGCTGTGAATTTTCATTGGATGTCGGTATAAAACTAATTTACACTAATGGTGAAATTTTGTTAAACTTGTTAATTATTTTCAATAACTCTTGTAATTATTACTGTGAAGGCTTCAAGGTATCACAAAATTTATCACAAGGTTTCCGACATACAAAAGGCGATTCGATGTTCTTGTGAAAACATTATCTGAAGAGCTTGCTGATAAACATGGAACTTCAACAATAATAAGATCAAAGAGTGCCTTTCCTCGGATTTTTAGTATGAAATCATTCAAAGTCAACAAAAGTAATGGTTCTGATGAAGAATCTGAACTTGGAAGAGATTCAGAATCTTCATTATAAGGATATCTTCATCTTGTTATGTAATTTTTCATGTAAAATCATATATCATGTCTAGTTTAACTAGTTTAATCGGTTCAATCACGATTGGTTTGGTTGACAAATAAATACATAATTGTAAAAAAATCAAAGTAGGTTGAACGAGATTAACCCAATTCGATCTCAGTTCAATCATAATGCAATGTAATTAGGATCAAACCAATCGAAGAACTCATCGATTCTCAATTTAACTGGTTGGACTAAATTTTGTTTTTAAAATATTGGTATGCACACACCTGGTTTTTTTTCTCTCTTCACTCATGAAAAATATTAGAAAAATAACAAATTAAATTTAAAACATTATATTTGTAAAATATTAAAGCTTTCAAAAAAATTTGTAAAATATTAAAGTGAGTATGTGACTAAACCATCGTGGCCCATGATCCGTAAGTAGCAAATTTCTTCTTTTTGCTACTTGTATTATTGTATATATGATATATATCTATTGATTGATTTTCCCTCTAGATTTTCAATATGAAAATTTTCAATTTAGTTAATTTAATTGCAGATTAGACCCTATTGACTAAGTCAAATTAATTTACCTAATAAAATGCACAAAAATATATACGACCAATTGTACATGTAACTATAAATCTATAACCACCCACTACCTCCATTTCTCATGCAACTCTTGTAAAACCAACTTCCCCACTCTCTATAAACACATATATATTAAACTAACCCTTATTCCTCAAAACTTTAACCACAAACAAAACTCTTGCTGCACTCACATTATTATTTGCACCCCCATAACACACATTAAAACAATGGCATCTTCTTCTTTCTCTTTGTATTCCACCACCCAACTTGTGCTTCTCTTGGCTCTTTTCTCTTCACTACAATGTTCTATTGTAGCTTCAACTGAATTTGAAGTTGGTGACCTAAAAGGTTGGGTTGTTCCACCTTCTAATGACACAGATATCTACAATATTTGGGCTTCCAACAAAAGGTTTCAAATTGGTGACTCCATTCGTATGCCCTAAATCTCTCTCTTTCTTTTCTTCCATATAATTTAAGGTTTTAAATTGCAGTCACGGTAGCCGCTATAATTTATTTATTATTTATACTATAAAAAAAGACACGGTTAAATATGGTCGGTTCAACTTTCATTATTGTCACATGCATTAGATATTTTGATGTCTCGTCTTAATCGCAGTCACGAACCTTTTTTTCTTTAAAAAATATTAAAGCACATATAATTGTCATTTTTTTTGTGTTTGTAGATTTCAAGTACAAGAAGGATTCAGTGATGGAAGTTGGCAAGGAAAATTACGATGATTGTAACGCAACACAACCAACATTTTTCTCAAACAATGGAAACACTGAGTTCAAGTTAAATCATTCAGGGACATTCTACTTCATCAGTGGTGCATCAGGGCATTGTGAGAAAGGACAAAAGATGATTGTTAGAGTGATGATTCAAGATGTTCATTCTAAGTCTTTTGGCCACCATGTTCCTATTGATGTCTTTCAAATTGTGTTTGTTTTTGCATTTGTTGTTTCCTATGTAATTTGAGTACTTAGGAAATTAAATTTGTTTGCCAAGGATAATGCAATATGTTTTTCTTATACTATGTCTTTTAATTTTGTTTTCCTTTAATTTGATCTAGCTTGCTTTGGTATGTAATCAAGGCTATTGGATTTGTTTGGAACATTATTTCATCGTAGTATATATCTATTATTATTTATGATGTTACTATATTAAACGTTATTTGATTTTCATGTATGAAAAAATAGTTTTCTTTTGGTTGAATTGTGTCACACATATACAAGTCCATAGTGTCACCCTATCGTGTCTCATCATCATGAGATCATATAAAAAATAATGCAAAAAGAAGTTGCATTTAGATACCACTTGACGGTGCAGTTATCAATCAATGTCTATCCTTTTCTCTTTTATTACTTGAATATTTTAATTTAATTCTAACAAATATTTTTGTGCTCCTCTAAAATAAAAAATTCTCTATAATATCCAATGAAATGTAAAGTTTAGTAAAATAAGAAGTTTACCATATTATATAAAATAAAAAACTAAAAATTTGGCCTTATAATGTAAATTTTTTTCATAAACTATTTGCATATATATAATAAATTCCCTCATAGAAGTTGGAAGATATTTCATTTCTTATATTTATTATCATAAGATGGAGGAGACAGCATGGAACTCTGAAACGTTTAAAATAGCATACACTGTGTTTGGATGGATTGCTTTTGTGGTTTGGTCTAGTAGTTTTTATCCTCAATTTATCTTGAACTACTCAAGGAAAAGGTATAATCACTTTTTGTTATCTTATTATTTAAGTTTTTCTCTTGAAAGCAAATTTTTTTATGTGGAAAGTTGAAAATTGTAGTGTGGTGGGATTGAACTTCAACTATTTGATATTGAACAACACCAAACATACCTTGTACCTCATCTACAATGCTTCTTTGTACTTTAGCCCTAACGTTCGGTTTCAATATCATCAAAAATATGGCTTTGATCAGGTATTTAATCATTTATTCATATCACTTTTTTTTTCTCTTCCCTTTTCCTTTTATCTTATGTGTGTATATGCATTTTTTATCTACGGGAGCCTCCCAAATATTACTTAAATATGGACTTAGTCTCTAAGGAGAAGTTTGTAATTATATACTTTATGATATGTACTAGTATATTATTAGTAGTAATTATGTGTTTATGAAAAATAGGAGCATAGAAAGTGCTAATATTTTTAATTTATGTACGAAAATTTTATTCAATTACCGCTTACGAAAAATGTAATAAGAAAAAGAAAAGAATAAGTACATGTATTCTAAGAAATTGTAGTATAAAAAAGAAAAAGATAGGTAATAAATATATTAGATAACTTGTGGCCCACTCTTTTAAAACCGAAGAATCTTTTTTTTCTTCATAGAAAGAATCTTCTTGGCTATATGCATTTATCATTTGTATGGTTAAGAAATGAAACTTAGAGTGAAAATTTAGAAAATGTTTTAGATATCTAGTAGAAGAGAAAATGAATAGAAAGAATGTCTGAACCCTTCATCGAACTATCAACTCTTTTATTATTGTTGGATTTTAAGGGGAAGCGAGTTAAACACTACATTTAACCTAAAATATTAAAACATTGAGTTTATAAATCATTTCACTGTATAATGTTCAATGCTCATATTTTCATACATTTCACATATCTTTAATTAAAAATGTGATGCAATAATAAGTAAGGGTAGCACGGAAAGAGATTTTTATTTTGGTTTTGGTTTGTTTGGTTAAGAAATGAAATTTAGAGGAAAAAAATGATAGTAAATAAAGTAAAATGAAATAAAATAAGTTGAAAAAGAGAGCATGTTTTTCTTTTGTGTGAAACGAGTATCTCTGCGCATAATAGTAGAACTAATCTACATAGTCGAATATGACCATAACGGATCACAAAACTCTTCCGCGAGAGGTTTATAAAATTTGAAAAAATACAGGGATCCAATATGTAAAATTCAAAAAAATGAATGGGCACTAATATGTTAATTTTTGAAATGTGTACTCACAAATTTGCATAATTTGCATAATTAGATATCCCTATCTAATTTAAATAAGGATATCTTAAGTATATTGGTGGATGATTAAATCTACATTTAAGCAATGAGTAATAAATATTTTGGTTTCATAATTTCTTTGCTATATTGTAGATGATACCTGTAGCTGCAAATGACGTTGCCTTCTCAACACATGCTGTTTTGTTGACCTTAGTGTTCTTGTTCCAAGTTGCAATTTATGAGGTATTGTTTCACATCAATATCAATAGTTGGATAGAAGTTTTTACCAAAAAATATTGTTTGGATTTATCATTATATACAAGCTCCTTAAAAAAAAAAAGGACCGTTGAAAAAGACCTATGACAAAGTTTAAGAAAATTGACACCGGTATTAAATTGTAGCATGATATTTGAACACCACGCTTTTTCGTCCATCCTTTCACCATCTCATTTTGTATCTATATATTTCTTTCTATCATTTCATCAATATATCACATCAATCTTATTTACATCTCTATGTGTATACTTACACAGGGTGTACACAAAACATTTTCCTATTTAATTTGGTAATAAAGTTAATTTATGTTTCCATCGCATTTTTTTTCTTCTCTTTTGACATCAAATATAATTTCATTAATAAAAGTTTGACAACAAGTCAAAAGTAAAAAAATAAGACATCCAGAATCTCTTCAATCCACGTATACTTTAGATTATAAAAAACATATTTAGTTAAATAATGGACAGTTTGATTGGTCTTGTCTAACACGTAAAAAATTTGAACTATGAAAATAAAACATAAAATTAATACAATTCCTAATAATAGAACCAACATAGGACGAAGATTGTCAACGACCATCAACGCTATAACCACATATGAAGCATTTTATTTCATTCTACTATAAAATCTAAAGAAGACTGTATCTTTTGCAAATTTCGAACCCTTGACATATTTATTCTCGAAAAAGATGTGAAATAATCAGAGGTATGTTAGTAATAAAATATTTAATGTAGTTAAAAATACAAAAGGATATTATAGAATAATGGCTCACCTTAAGCATTCTAGACTCAACAATTTCAATCTCTGATATGCATTGTTTTAGTTACACCAACATTATATGTAGAAGAGCTAAAATCATGATTTACATTTTGTCTTTGTTTTTTTGTGCAGCGTGGGAATCAATCAATATCAAAAATCACAATGGGAATCATCAGTGTGGTGTGGATTACTGTTGGAGTTTGTTTCTTCATAGCATTCCCTTCCAAATCTTGGCTTTGGCTAATTTCCATCTTTAAGTGAGATATTTTTACTTACATCATCTTCTATTAAGAAAAAACTTGAGGAGGAAATAAAACATTCTCTTAGTCAATTGATAAAACTGCAAAGCATGATGAAGAAAATAATATTTCAAATGTCATTTTTCATGTAATGCCTTAAGCAATGTTTTAAAAAACAAACTAGATGGTTTAATCAGTTGAATTGAGAATCGGCCAATTTGTCAGTTGACAACCACAATAAAGTCAAAGTCTTATAAAACTTGATCGAATCAGCTTAAACTAATTGAACCATAATCTGAAATCTCATTTATTCGTCGGTCCGATGTGAAAATACTGGCCCGATGATGAAGGTTTAATGTAATATTATATGTCATTGAAAATCAATATTTGGTTATATATTTCAATTCATATCTAACTATTGAAAATAATATTTTGTGCAGCACAATGCAAGTAGTTCTGGCAACTATCAAATATATTCCACAGGTTAGAATTTCTTTCTTTCATTCTGACTCTCTAATGAGTGAAAACCAAACTTAAAGCATATTTAATTGAAATCTAAGACATATACCCTTTTAGGCCTCTTTTTTAAAATTTGACTAAAATGGAATAGATCTTAAAATAACTTTGTCAAAA
>Ga0228711_1008102_pt1 | contig 14898 bp, 3 predicted proteins | sample MedpolnodulmetaG_2_FD_177996 | JGI IMG/M metagenome (GOLD analysis project Ga0228711, IMG submission 177996) | Root nodule microbial communities from Medicago polymorpha collected in Santa Monica, California, United States - brown nodules | ecosystem: Host-associated > Plants > Roots > Nodule...
AACATCAAGACTCAACATGACTATGATGCATGGACATACAAGCAAAGACTCGACAATGCAAAATCACCTCATAATATTCAACAACAATATAAAGGATAACCTCCATTTATATTGATCACCTCAACAATTGCATTATCAAGTATTTACGTCCACACAAACAATCAAGTCATAATTCAATTAAGAGTCATTGATAACTTTAGCAAGTGTACTAAAACCATCGAAGTAATAAAAATAAGTTCGTATCCACGAGGACTGTGTTAATCTCAACTTAGCAATAAATTTAATATCTAGGATGTGTAAATTTTATAAGTGCCTGGGCAATAGATTTGTGTGCATAAAAAGTAAATAACAGAAAATAAAGTTTGTTTAGAAAATACGAGAGAGATGAGATCAAGTCTTTCGAATCCTCTGAGTTCCCCTAATTGGTATACTACACCTATTTCTTACGAATGATTCTGTAGTTTCATGATGGTTAACAAAATAGCCCTAATCAATCCCTTGACTTAGGACCCTCTTCTCAGAGTACAGCCCCTAATTCCTTAGGTGGTCTAATATTCTTTGAAGGTTTTAAGAACGTTAACTTAATATCACAAATAAACGATTATCCATTCCTAGACTAACCCTATTTATTTGAACAATTCAATTAGGTCTAGGTTGAAAGCTATGGTCAGTAGTCATTCATTCATACGAAAACATATTTATATTTGATCAGGATATAAAAAGCATTAAGAACAATTGAATTGAATGAAACTAGATAGATAAACATAATAATAGAGTTTCACAACAACATGGTTCAATTAGGGTTACATCAGAATCATATCAGACCTAATCTCAAAGAAAATTAGCTAGACACAGTTAAAGGAATAAACAACATAGTAAAGAAAATAAACCAATAGAGTTCCGTCGTTGCCGGCTTTACTCCTCAATTTTTCTTCCTCGTGCTACTGTTGATGTTGTTTTTCTATAACCATGTGCCTCCTAGCCGTCTCGTGATGCGTGCCTCTCTTGTCTTTCCAAATCGTCAATTATTTTCTGCCGAAAACGTGATACCTATTTTGTGACGTGTCGCTTCCTTTTATATTGTCTTCAACAAGTTCTTTTGTTATTCATTTTCTCTCGGGTAAGGTAACAGCCCAACTTCTTTTACTATCCATGTACCACCATACACCAAACTTACTATTAAGTTTCTAGTCATACCTCCTTTTCTTCATTAGGCTAGATAAATGGCACATTAATTTGTTCTCATTCTTTGGCCTTAAAAATATGTCACTAAATGACCAATAATGATAATAAAATACCATTTGACTTAATAAATTGGAAATGATGATTTATTCAAAATAACTCTAAATTAAATACTAGACTAATAAAAATAGACTAAAAACTTAATTAAAATGACTCTAAAAATAGTGAATGACTGACTGTCATCAGTCATCACCACATTGTCATCATTCACTTAGCATATATGCAATCACCAACAAAATCACCATCACTTAGCATATATGCATTCACCGACAATATCACAATCAATTAACATATATGTATTCACCAACAATATCACAATCAATCAACATATATGTATTCACCAACCATATCAACTTCTCCACATAATTCAATAACAACATACGATTTCTCACATTCCAAGTAAGGGAGAAAATACACCACACTATGATAAACATTATATTCAACACCTAGCAATCATTCACATATCTCCATATAATCATATCAAACTATCCACAAAAGATTTGCCAAGTATTCGGCCTTAAATATCATTTTCATCAAAGTTCGTCTCTCATTTTACAACTTTAAAACAATTGAGACAATTGAACCAAAACCAAGTAAATAAACTCTAGGGCCTCAACTATGTATACACTTAGATCACATATGAGTGTAGTTGAATATACATGTGCGTTTCACCGACCGACTTTGACAAAATCGTCAAAATCATAAAGTTACGATAAGTTCGTATCATTTCTTCTATATTGCAAAACCAAATCATTTTCAAAACAAAACCAAGTTAGATTCAACAAGACATAGGTTAAATACTCTTAAAACTTTTAATTAAACTCCTAGTACTTCTAGTTTTAAGGTTTGCAAACATTCCATAAGTTTTGGGCTGACTTAGAAACAGTTATGCGGAATTTTCGTAAAATTTCACCAAGACCTCCTTGGAGTGTTTTCATAATAACTCAAAATCTAAAAATTATTTTCAAGTCAAACCAAAGCCACTAGAAAGCTGACACAATTATCTAAAACTTTCATGTTTACACCAAAAGCCAATTCAAAACAGAAAAGGGCAAAAAATGTGAATGTTTTCCAGATTATCCTGACAGAATATCGGTGGCCGAATTGCAGCATTCGGGGCCCGATTTTTGTCGAACTAAAGCTGGAAAAACAGCTTAGAAATCGGTGGCCGATTTTTGGCAGTTCGGTGGCCGATTTTGGGCTTCACATCAGTTCAAAAATCAGCTTAACAATGCATTTTTCACTTAAGAATCACTCTTAAATCACTAAACTCAAACACAACACTCCCAATCAATTCAAAACATTGTCTAGGGTCATAACACTTGTAATACCCACTTACACCACTTCAAATTATTAAGTTCACACCAAAATCATAATCAACCCATTTTATTCAAACTCATTAAAGAACAACAACTTCATCACAACTTAATTCATACCCAATCCATGATATGACATTAACAACAACGACTACAACTCATAGTCATGAATTCCACCACAAACCAACAACAACATGTCACAATTCATCTATTGAGCATAATTCACAAACTACTCATTTATATATATCATGAACATGCAAATTCATCATCAACAACTCAATTATCATCAAATTCACCTACTCAAACATATCACTAAAACAAGAGCACGAATTTCAACAATTAAGTTCACAATAATCACTTATTTCAATTAAGCACTTTTGCATAGAATTAGAGAAGAAATTAAACTAAGAGATTATGATTGAAATCTAACCCCCTTAGCTCATTAAGCAATAATCCTAGCAAAAGCTTCAATTAAGCTCCTAGAATTTCTATCACCTCTTGGTTCCTCAAGCTTCTCTCTTCAAACCCTCTTCTCTTCCTATTGCTCTTTCTCTCTCTACCTCTTCTCAAAATTTGTAATATGATTGTGTAACCCCATTTTCTTTAATGACTAATGCTTATATAGTCTCTACACAATTGGGTTTAACCCTCTTAATGTCTTAATGGGCTCACAACACTTATAAACTAACTCCCAAAGTTTCTATCCACTAACGGTTAAAAGTTATCGAATAATTACCGGTTCAAAACGAATTACCACTACCGAATAGTAACTTAGTAAAAATAATGGTTCTCACTTGAAACACTAAAAATAACCTTCACAATGAAATTACTAATTTACCCTTGCCCACAAATGACCAAAATACCCCTGAGTCTAAAATGACTATAATACCCTTCTACACCGAAATCCACTAATCCTAACCCAAAATACGCACAGAGGCAATTAGTCACATATAAGCACAATTAAACACACATAAAAACAATAAAAATTAAATCTAGTGAAAATCGGGTTGTTACATCGTGTGAGGCGTTGTTTTATGCTAATGAGAAATTTTACTGTTTGTTTGCGGATTGTTCTACTCTTTTGATTAATGATGGGACGAAGGCGGTTAAATGGTCGGAGTGTCCAAATTGTAAGAGGAATTTTTGTGTTGAATGTAAGGTTTGGTGGCATTAAGGGATCAAGTCTAGTGAGTTTGAGAAGTTGGATACAGATGAGAGATGGAAAGATGGCGTTATGTTAATGAAACTTCCAAAGGATATGAAGTGGAGACAATGCTCTAATTTTAGGTTTTATATTGCGAAATCGGAGGGTTGCTTGTACATAAAATGAAGGGTCATCTCTTTCATTACTAGTGCTACAATTATTACTGATATCTATGTGTCGGTGTCAGTATCTTGTATAATATTGTATATGTGTTTGCGTGAAAGCTTCAAAATTTTGATTGTTGCGTGCAATTTTAAAAATGGAACTTTTATGATAAGGGATAAGTTTAACGTTATTGGTGATGACTAATTGTTTATAGAAAAACTACAGTGTTTTCAAATGAGGGCACCAGTGCAGTTCTATATGCTATAGCGGATTTTGGTAAATCCATTATGAAAACCCAGTTTCACTATTGGGGAAATAATCACTGTTGTTTAAGTTTGAATTTTTGGATTTTGCAATATCAGAAAAAGGAAAGTTTTAGGATTTTTTTTTTTAAATTATTACTAAGCACATGCATGTGTACCAAACATGACCTGTATTTAGGTTTCTTAACTCCACTCAACACTCCAAAAATCTTAAGTATGTTGCTTCAATGCACTAATGCTTTCTGTGACAACGCCTGATATCACCAAAATTTGTCGTGTGTACTCAAAAAACAAGTGAAATCCAACAAACTAGAATACCTAGGGTGCTTGACAATGATCAGAACTTCATTTTGAAACTCCTTAATAATCTCGATATAAATGACAAATTCACACAAGAATCTGACCACATTTACTTTCAAGATCGTTTGATAATTCTTTGTGAATCCATTCGCATTCTATCGCCACTTCAGGAGTTCCAATTTTCTACTATGGGAGGCCCTTCCAATATTAATACCACCTTAGCTCGTCTCTCAGTCAACATCTAATGGCCTGGAATGGACATTGATGTTCAAAATTTTGTGCTAAAATGTAAATTTGTCAGTACAACAAATACAATACTATATCCCATAAAACCTTCTCGAACCGATCCCCGTCCCAACTCAAATATGTGAAGAATCTCAATTGATTTTATCACCAATCTACCAACTTCAAGACAAAACCATCATCTGGGTTGTAGTAGATCGCTTATGAAATTTATCTGTTATTTCATACTTCCTTAGAAGATATCTTGATGTGTGCTCTTTACAAGCTCTCACATTCAAAGTTAGTCCATACAAAACCCAACTCTGACTTCAAAATGGAGTCCTACTAGTAAAAGATATGATTTTTCCCTTCAGATTCATCGGTTTTTTGACCAATATCCAGCTTTACAAAAATAAAATAAAATAAAACAAAATAAAAATAAAATAAAAAACCCTATTTCATCTTCCGTTAATGTTTGAATAGGTTGATCAAATGTAAACACATACACAACAACAGTCTTCTTACACACTAAGCATAGTGAGTGTCATTCAACTCTACCTTTTTCCGATGAGTGTCAAAACGACAACCACTACAAGAGATGTCGTTGTCGTTCCACCTTCAACAACGACGACAGAAATAATCGACGTTGAAACTTTTCAATTCTCTTCCCCCATCGCCACCACCACCTCCGTCGTCATCAACCTCTCCGATATCGAAGACGATGATGATGATGATGACGTCAGAATTCTCAATTTCGTTCCCAAAAACACCTCTTTTGGAAAACGCAGAAGAATCAAACTCGAAAAAGGTGAATCATCAAAACAAAATTCAAATCCAAACGACGTGCCGTTTTTCTGTGAAATCTGCACAGAAACCAAAACCACAAAGGAAGCTTTTTTCATCACCGGTTGTAACCATGCTTATTGCTCTGATTGCGTCGTGCTTTACGTTCGTTCAAAAATTGAAGAAAATGTGATCAATGTACGGTGTCCTGTTAGTAGATGCAGTGGATTATTGGAAGCTGAGGAATGCCGGGGGATTTTACCTGTCGAGGATTTTGATCGATGGGGAAAGGCGTTATGCGAGGCGATGTTTGATGTTAATGAGAAATTTTACTGTCCTTTTCCGGATTGTTCTGCGCTTTTGATTAATGATGGGACGGAGACTGTTCTGCATTCGGAATGTCCGAATTGTAGGAGGCTGTTTTGTGCACAATGTAAGGTTCCGTGGCATGATGGGATCGAGTGTAGCGAGTTTCAGAAGCTGAATGCGGATGAGAGGGGGAAAGATGATGTTTTGTTGATGAAACTTGCTAAGGATCAGAAGTGGAGACGGTGTCCGAATTGTAGGTATTATGTCGCTAAGTCCGAGGGTTGCTTGTACATGAAATGCAGGTAATTTGTCTTTCATTACTAGTACTACTCTGCTACTGTTATTATCGATACATACGTGTTAGTTATCGGGTTTTGTGTTGTACTTGTATTATTATACTGTATGTGTGTTTGTATCAGTGCTTCGTAGTTTTGTTTGGTGCGTTCAATTTTTAAAATGGAGCTGTTAGTGCTGTGAAATAGTGGTGATAGCAGCGCTGTATAGTATAGCTGACTTTGATGAATCCGCTATGAAACCAGCGCGGGAAATAGTGGCTGCTATCCCAGTTTCTAGTCAGCGGCGATAGCGTAAAAAGGGAAATTTTTGGATTTTTTTTAAATAATAAAACTGAATAAGTACTGAGATAACTCCTTATAACTCCTCTGTTTTGGCATTATCAAAATTTGTCCAAATCATTGAAAGAGGCCATGTATGGAAGAGATTGTAGGTAGTCTGTTGTTTGTGATTGAGAACATCCTCCAAGCAATTTCGAATGCATGATTTTAACTTTTGAAGGTCTCAATTTGATGTGACACTTTTAGCTTTGTGGTTGGCAGCAAGTTTAAAATTATGGTTGTATCGCGGTCTTTGGTATTACGGAGATTCGGGGTCAAATGAAACCGGTGGCGGAGCTTTGTTGGGACAGGGGGTACCATGGCATCCCCAAGATTTTATATATATTATATATGCCACCCACTTGTTTCACATAGTTCACACTTGTGCGCAGTGGCCAAACTTTGTTTTGAACGAGTTGAATGACGCGTGTTCGATCCCTGTGTCATATTTTTTAATCTATTTTATTTTTTTTTGTAAAAGATTGTAAATAAGATTTAAAATATATTATATATGCCACTTGTTTGACACAGTTCACACATCGGCGCAGTGGCCAAACATTGTTTTGAACGAGCTGAATGGCGCATGTTCGATCCCTCTATGTGATATTTATGAATCTATTTTATTTTTTTCTGTAACAGATATTAAATAAGATTTAAAATATATGATAAATGCCACTTGTTTGACACAGTTCGCACTTCGGCGCAGTGGCCAAACATTGTTTTGAACAAGTTGAATGGTTCGTGTCGATCCCTATGTCTGATATTTTTCAAACTATTTTATTTTTCTGTAAAAGATAGTAAATAAGATTTCAAATATATTATATATGCCACTTGTTTGACGCAGTTCGCACTTTGGTGCAGTTGGCCAAACATTGTTTTGAACAAGTTGAATGGCTCGTGTTCGATCCCTATGTCTGATATTTTTCAAACTATTTTATTTTTCTGTAAAATATAGTAAATAAGATTTCAAATATATTATATCTGCCACTTGTTTGACACAGATCATGCTTTGGCGCAATGGTCAAACATTGCTCTGAACGAGTTGAATTGAATGGCGCATGTTCGATCCCTCTGTGTGATATTTTCAAATCTATTTTACTTTGTGTAAAAGATAGTAAATAAGATTTAAAAATGCTAAAGATATGTCCCAAACCCGGCTTCTTGGATCGGATTGAAAAGGTGGTTAAACCACTATGCCAACATCTGCTTGTATTATTTTTGCTCTAAATATGTTAAGAGGTATGTATTTTTTTTGGCCCCCTCATAAAATTATACAAGCTCCTCCAGAGTGAAACCTCGACCGCTGTTTGATTGCTGTCATAGAGACATCAAAAACTTTGACATCATAGCCACATACTTGTTTGCTTACTTTTTGTAAAACCATTATTGACTGTTTACATAACTTTCATAGTCGGCATAAAAAATGATATGTTTCTTTCTTCGCTGCATTGAACAAATTCCTTTTAAGAGATATTAAAGCTCCAACATTAATATGTTGGATTTGTTTTCATTGAAGCTCCGACATTAATATGTTGGATTTGTTTTCATTGTCTAGATTATTGTTTTTTGTTAGTTCATGGTCATGTACACCTGATATCTGGCTGTTTCACTACTTTTAGTTTGTGTCTTTGAGCTTGTCAATCATTGCTTGGAGGTAACTTCTTATATCTCCTCTGTTAGGTTTGTCAAATTTTGTACAAGTCACTGAAAAAGACCGTGTATGGCATAAATTGTAGGTAGTTTGTTGTTTGGTAATTGAGGACTTCCTCCAAGCAATTTCGAATCCATGATTTCAACAAGGTCTCAATTTGATGAGACACTTTTAGCTTTGTACTTGTCAGCAAGGTTTAAAATTGTATTTGTATCGCGATCTTTGGTATTACAGAGATTCACGATCAATTGAAACAAATGTCAGAGCTTTGTTGGAACAGAGGGGACCATGGCATCCCCAAAGATTGTTATATATATGCCACTTGTTTGGCACAGTTCACACTTTGGTGCAGTCGCTAAACATTGTTTTGAACGAGTTGAATGCTGCATCTTCAATCCCCGTGTGATATTTTTGAATCAATTTTATTTTTTGTGTGTAAAAGATAGTAAATGAGATTTAAAACATATTATGTATGCTATTTGTTTGACACAGTTCACACCTTGGCGTAATGGCCAAACATTGTCTTAAACGAATTGAACGCCGCTTCTTCGATCCCTCTGTATGATATTTTTGCATCTATTTAGTTTTTGTGTAAAGGATAGTAAATAAGATTTAAAATTGCTAAAGATACGTGTTGAACCCGGCAGTTGAACCACTATGCCAACATCTACTCGTATCATTTATGCTATTAATGTGTTTATTATTGGTATATAATTTATTGGACCCCCATAAAATTATGGCAAGTTCTGCCACGGAGTGAAACGTCAATCGTTATTGCATTGCGGTCATAGAGACATCAAAAAATTTGATGTCCATGGTCAAATTCTTGGTTGCTTACCTTTTTGTAAAACCCTTATTGACTGTTTCTGTAACTTTCTTAGTGGGCATTAAAAATGATATATTTCTTTCTTTGCTGCATTTAACAAATTCCTTTTCAACAGATATTAAGCTTTGAAATGAATATGGTTGCTTTGCTTACATGTGCTTAGTGACGGATCTCAAAATTTGATGTTGCAGAGATAATACTTGTATTAAAAAGTTGTGGAAAAAATACTCATCTGTGGATTATTTTGTTTCACTTCATTTTTCTCATTTATTTTCTCCACAAATTTCATGTATCTTTCATTACTCAGGAATTCTTTGTCGAAGCTGGATTATTGTTTTCAGTTAGTTCATGGTTTTCACTGTTTTTATTGTTTATCTTTGAGCTTGTCAATCATTGCGCATATCTTATCACATTGTAAATGGTAGCACTTATCACCCAGTAAAGGGTTCGTAGTCTATCTAAAGTACGAAAGTCATACATATGATTCGAGTCTATTTATCTGGTTGCTATAAAAGAGATGGAAATGTGTGGATTGATGTTTGAATTGTCTTATATTTTGGGTTGCAGGTGTGGAATTGCTTTCTGTTACAACTGTGGAGTTCCCAACAAAAATACCAGCCATTACTGCAGCAACTGTAAACACTAACGACTTTGACTGCTAGTAACTTTATGTTATTATGCATTATAAAGGTTCGAATTGTTTAGACCTTTATGTGAATATGAAAATAATTTATCTTTATCGGTAAGAGTTATGAGTGGATGATTCCAATATATGGTTGGCAGCAGTGCATGCAATTGAAGCATGTCATGTAATTCTAGATCCAAACACATATACATTACCTCCTAGACTGATATTCTTATAAGCAATGTCCTGTGATTTAGACATCTGAAGTAGTTCCTGGAATTGTCAGTGCTCAAAACACTAATAAGTATGAAACCTTCTGTTGTTTTTTCTATCAGTTGCTACCTTCTGTGTGCATGTATATCAACATCATCTGTTGCATTAGAGTCAAAAGAGAAGAACATAGTAATGCAGAAGCTAAAGTTCCTCTCAAAACAACTTAATACGTAAATTACTTGCAAATTTCCATCACGTTCATCTAAGCAGTTGACACATCTCCAAACTGAGTGAGCGTGTGTGTGGATGTGTGTTTTCATGTCCCTGTGTGTTGGACTGTGTGTTTTCATGTCCCTATGTAGAATGACAGGGAAATTTTCGAAACAACGAATTGCAGATGCCTGTTGACGTGTGGTACCACCATGTTTGGTTAGTTTTCCAAACACACTGATGCAGTGTTTGTTTTCATGGTGGAGTACCGTGTTTGCCAAGAAGCTACTATATAGCTTGTTAAAACCACGGTAAACTATTGTTGGAATGCGCGTATCCCTCGCACAATGCCAAACCAAACTGACACTGAATGAATATTCAGTGAATCCTACAGTAAAGCTCAATGAATGGAAAATATTTGCACAGCATGAGAACAGAACCTGATGCTCAAACTTTTAGTCATTAGTGAATGAATCACTATTTTTATCTCTCATCATCTAAGCATTGATTCAAAAGGTATTCTTTAAAATGGATATCAATCACAATGATTCAAGTTTCACGACAATTTGTAAATTAATTGAAGACTTTATGATTTATTTTCAAAGAAACATGTATACACTGTTGTGTTTCACATGTTATCTCCTGTAATAATTAGCAGGGACATTTGAAGAGTGGATATTTTGTAGAGGGCCATGGACATGACATGAAGTAGCACTTAAAAATCACCTATTTAAAAATCCTTATCATCTGAATTAAATTTGTTTTGAAGTAGTATTAAACTTGTCATTGATACACCACACTAGATCAAGGGTTAATTTTTGCAATTCTAGTCCTCGTGAGCTTAACTCAGTTTGTAGGGACAATGCATAATATATGCAAGGTCCGGGATTCAAACCCTGGCTACCACAAAAAAAAAAAAACGTTTGTAATTCTATTGAATCATATGATGCTTCTGATACTAGATTCTGTCTCTTTCTCCTTTCTACTCCATCCTGTCCCCACACCATTACCACCACCGGTAACCGAAAAATTTACGTTATGTTTCTACATCTTTACCTTCACCTCTACAAATCACTAAAAATGTCAATTTTATCCCTCGTTATTTAACTTTTTACACCTTTATTTTTCACTTTAAATTTCAACCTTTTCGAATCCACCATATTTTCACCCCGCATGAGTTTCCGGTACATACTTAAAAACAATTATAAATTGGAACGTTTTTCGGAAAATATCATTTGCACCTTTCTGGTCGAAAAATTATTTCCAGGAAACATATTTTATAGCTTTCTAGTTTGGTTATATTTTACCGGAAAACAAAATTGAAGTTTTCAGGGAAGATGACATAATTTGGTCCTACACCTTTGGTAGAAGGTGAAAGTATCATGGTTGAAATTAAAACATTAAAAAGTTGCTAGTTGCCTCTCATATATTAGAACGATGGACTCAACAAACACATTCAAGATTGAGATAGTATCATTGAGTGATAGCCAGTTAGTATTTAGGATTAATGCATATCATTAGTTTAATACCTTATTGTGACTTGTGACGAATCTGAGGACAAGAAGATAATGGTATAATAAAAAATAAAATAAAAAACTCAACGATTAGCGTTAAAACTCAAAGGTCAAACCTTTATTGACCAAAAGTTTATCTTACCTTAGTTAACTTAGATAGTTACCAAATTTCTTTACTTTATTACATTTGATTAGTGTAATACTAAATGTAGCATAATTTTAGATTTAATGAACAAATAACTTAATTAAAATAAAGTTTTAAATTTAAGAACATTTGTGTACTAAAGTTAAAAGATTGATAGTGTTTGAGCTAAAACGAATAACAGAAACAAGTTAGTCTCATTTTAGTCGCGTTAGGATATTGAACAGCACACTAGTAGCTATGACTTTAACAAAAACAAATCGCAAATTGAGAAAGCTTGAGGATTGATTTTCATTTGCCAAAATGCAAGGGCGCATCAATTGAAAATTAATCAAATGACATTGATGAAAATCATGAAACTGAATCACGAGACATAGTGAATAAAGGGTTCAAGTTTCCCCCAATTACTCATATATAGGGTTCAAACAACATACTTCCTCCAGTCACATTTATAAGAAGAAGAAAAAAAGTTTTTAGGTACATTGAATAATTAATGTATATGACCTATAAATGTGACCGGATACATTAATTATTAAATGTATCTAAAAAGTTGTTTTTTGCTTATAAATGTGACCGGATGGAGTAGAATAGTTTTGTACCGATCCATTTACCATATTTTGTTTTTCACAGTTCAACATAGTGTTTTGTATCTATAAAAAGTTACTCGCTCTTCACAATTTTTCATTTCAAATTCCGTTCTCTTCTATTCACTCTTATTTTTCTTTTGGGGGCGATTATGATGACATGGTTCCATTGTCGACGATTCATACTATCCCCAAATTTGCTTTGCGTTATTTGTGGGCATAATGTGATGGTCAACTGAGAACTTTCTACCATCTAATAGGTGGTTTCCGAGTTCTTACAAATTCGGATTATATAATCTAAAATAATGCAAAAATATTTCGAATCATATAATTCAAAGGGGGGCGAAATGAGTATTTTGTAGGGCGCTCGAGAGGTAGGGTGGAAAAAAGAAATTATCTCTCAGCTGAACTTCATATTACTAAGGATCCCCTTCTCCTGAGAAACATAGGGTTAACACCAACAAAAATCGCTACAAATTAGTAAATGAGATGTTATCTATGAACTGTGGATACTCCAAAAATGGTGACATATTTGTATCATATACCTATTGGATATCGATACTCTGCAGATATCTATGAAGTGTGGATATACTCCATAGAAGTATCATAATTACTTTCTTTCTTTTTTTGAAAATATTTTTTCGAAGATTTATAAGATACTTCACAAATACCCACGGATACATATCCTAGAAAAATAAAGGGTAGGAAAAAAGTGGAACAAGGTTGTGAGAATTCAATTGAGATGTATATGATTCAATTCGAGATGTCGCTTAACTTTGTGAACCAGGAAAGTTGTCTTTTAACGAACGAGACTTAAAAGACAAAATGAATTCGTTTAATGATGCTTTTGTCGATATCCTAAATAGGGATGAAAATAGACTACGATTTATATGAAAAATTTACATTGTTTTGATGAAAAGTATTATTTTATGCAAATTATGATGCTTGTAATCATATACTAATAAAGAACGGTTGATGTGTATTTTTTTTCATGTATTTAAACCATATTGTATCCTAAATTTTAAAACTTTCACATATTCACTTATCAGATGAACATAACTAGAAGATGTGTGATTCTGAGTCAGATGATAAGACCAAAGGATTAACTCAATTAAGAGTAAGTGCATTTCTCTTTACCAAGGGTGAGACCTAGGAGATCTTCACACTTAAAAAACACATTAAGATATAAATTATTCTCTTATATTTTTTTTATCATCAATACATAATTAGGTGTCATTGTTCTTTAAATCAAATGGTTATAACACGCAAGTAGCGAGAGAGAACTAGAAAGAAGGCAAAACACGATGTAAGAAGGGCTAGTGTGTTACACTATGTAAGATTGTGGCTTGTCAAATTGATTTCAGGTCACATGGAACCCTAAATGTAAGTTGCATACTGGTTAAACATTTAATTTTTAATGTGTAAACACCTCATAAATGCTAATTGGTTGTATGTTTCAATGATAGAAGTCCAGCACGCATAAAATTTTAAGTTTGTAGCCAGTATGAAACTTCTATTAAGAGGTTCGTCTGATGCACCATCAACGTGGAGAAGCCACAATGTCACTTAACTTGACACATACCAGCTCAAACATAGCTACATGTCGTAAGAAATAGGGTTGGGAATAGGTCAGGCCAGGCTTTGAAAGGCCTGAGCCTGGCCTACGAAAAATTATCCAAGCCTAAGCCTGGCCTATGGCCTATCATAGGCCGTTTTTCTTGGCCTGGCCTGACCTATTAAAAAGCATGGCCTGGCCTGAAAGCCTACTTTGAAGCCTATTTAACAATAAGGTAATCGAATAATTCATTTTACATACTAAATAGACTAAACAGGCCTTAAAGCCTACTTAAAAGCCTATTTTACTAAAAACAAATTTTAACAACATAACAGGCTGTTTAAAAGCCTATAACAACAAAACAACAAATCACAATGAATTTAGAGCTAATAATAATAATCTTTCATTAGTACTCTTATATGTTTGTCAACCATTTGAGTACAATTCACCAAAAAATAGAAAATTATATGATTTCATAAAGTGCTTGATATGAGGAAGAAAAAAAAAGAGTGATACAGTGACACTCATTAGTCATAGACTCATAGTCACACGGTCTTAGTCAAAACTCAAAAGTGTAGCAAAAGTCAGCATGTCAACATATCACTCATAGTCAGCACCATGTACATAGACCACCCAAAAAACCAAAATGATATCAAATCTTCAAGGTGTAGCAAAAGTCAGCATAATTCAACATATCACACAAGTCAGCAAATCACTCATACCCAGCTCCATGTACACAAACCAGCCCAAAAAACCAAAATGATATCAAATCTTCAAGTTGATTTGTATCTCATCTTTATCAACCTTGGGAACCAAAAGAAAAAAAGACATTAGTTATTGGACTAAAGAATACCATATGAATATATGAATAAATATTAGTAAAATATCATGACAAAGAATAGCCTTTGATTTGTTCTTCACACCATACTTATGACGGAACCTATCACCACCACAAATGAGAGCTTCAACAGATTCTTCATTTAATCTAGAGCGAAATTCATCAATAACTCTACCTCCAGCACTGAATGTGGACTCGGATGTAACAGTTGAGATTGGAATAGCTAGTATATCAGCAGCCATCTTAGACAAGATTGTATACTTCATGTTGTTGTTCCTCCACCAGTCCAAAGCACTAAAGGATTCAGAGTTAGGAACAACATGAACACCTTGATCAAGATAATCTTGCAATTCTGACTTCGTGGGAGAAATAGCTTCTTGCT
>Ga0228711_1008103_pt1 | contig 14898 bp, 8 predicted proteins | sample MedpolnodulmetaG_2_FD_177996 | JGI IMG/M metagenome (GOLD analysis project Ga0228711, IMG submission 177996) | Root nodule microbial communities from Medicago polymorpha collected in Santa Monica, California, United States - brown nodules | ecosystem: Host-associated > Plants > Roots > Nodule...
CCGCACAAAGACGGAAAATCAAAACAAACAGAGTCGTTCAGAGACGACGAAATCACAAAAACAAACGAAAGAAAACAGAAAATATGTGAAATCACTTATTCAATTAGGATAGAAGGAAAAACAATTCGGAGGGGTGATTTTTGGGTCAAATTGACCCTAAATCACCCCTCTGAAGAGAAGAAGAAAGGGGTGACGGCTAGGGTTTGAGAAGGAGAAGAGAGGGAGGAAGGGTTTGAGACCTCAATAAACAGAAGAATATTTATAACATTACTTATGTGAACTATTCATATAATATACTGAACATTTATTTCTTTTGGTCAAGTAGTATAGTGGTTAGAATTCACCTTTTTTAAGGTGAATAAGTAGAGTGTCTGATGTTCGAACTTCGACCCCTACATATGACAATGCATGTCCCTATCAACTGAATTATGCTCACGGGGACACTGAACATTTTTTTTGTTACAAAGGAAAAAGGAAAGAAGAACTAAGGTCTCACAAACCGAGTACCATTAGCATCAACAATTAAAAGGGGGGCCTAAATCTGTAGGGGTTTCTACAAACCGTGAAGTCGACATTGTTTCTAGTATCCGTCTTCGCAAACCAGTTCGCACAAGAATTACTTTCGCGGTAGATAATTAGATATTTTTAGATTTATGGTTCCATGAATATTTCAAAATAACTTTATTTTATAATTTTTGTCAATATATAATTAAAGATGTTAAAAGGACAAAAGTCAACTATGCCATTAAACATGAGACATATAGAATTGTTATTTATAAGGTGATCAATCAACTATATCTAAAAATAAAAAATAAAAAATTGAATAGTTTAATATTGTTTGTGCCCGAACTCAAACATGACTTAAATTTGATGAAAACCGATAAACAATGATGCGTATGAATATGAAGATGACAAAGAAAACGAAGAATATTGATATTTTTATTTTATTGTGCAAACATTGTTTATGTTAAAGGATCAATTTGTCCTTGTAAGCTTAACTCAGTTGGTAGAGACCTTGCATAATATATACAAGGTTCGAGGTTCAAACTCCGCCTACTACAAAAAAGAATGATCAATTTATTTAAAATTTAAGAAACTTAAATGGGTCAATTTGATAGAAAAAACACTTGATTCCTCAAACCAACATCTCACACAAATTTCATAGATATGACACATTAATCAATTATTAATAATTTTATATCCTTGTTTTCAATTTTTAACTATTAAAAAAGTGTAACTTCCGTTTAAGATTGAGGATCTTAAATAAAAAACTTTAAATCTTATAAGATCCACGTAACCTTTCTATAAACATGATAGGTATCAAGTTTTAATCCAGAAGTTTTACCTCAACCGACAAAATGCCAAAATTGTAGGCTGAATGTCATGACTGGGGTTCAAACCTTGATACCTCTACTTATGTGTGTGAGTTTATAATGGCTTTGTCATTTCGTCTATCTACCCAAAAAAAAAAATATCAATTGAGGTTGGGATGGTCTGACCCAAGTTGAGTGATGCCATTGCGTAAAGCAGAGTTTATTCGAGCTTAGATTTCACACGTGTCCAAAATCATCAAAACAAAACATATATCAAATAAATCAATCATACATACATAAACCCTAATTCCCCACACAGCAGCCAAAAAGACAAGAATGTCGACCCACCACATTTCTGCAAACAACACAACATACCAATCCTCATCATTCACCAACAACAAACTCACCCATTTCAACAAAAACCACCATTTTTCCCCAAATCTTCACTACCCTCGATCAATGGTCCCACCAACCGCATCCCTTAAAGTAGATGTTGGAGCACCAAATGCAATTGTAGAGGAGAACGGTGTGAAGAAGACTAAAGAGGTGATTGATGAAGAAGCGAAGTACATAGTGGGTACTTATGCAAGAGCACCGATTGTGCTTGAGAAAGGGAAAGGTTGTAAAGTGTATGATGTTGAAGGGAATGAGTATTTGGATTGTAGTGGTGGGATTGCTGTTAATGCACTCGGTCATGGCGATGATGATTGGTTGAAAGCTGTTGTTGATCAAGCTGGGTTGCTTACTCATGTTAGCAATATTTATCACTCTCTTCCTCAGGTATGTAATCACAACAATTTGTATTTTTTTAGTGTATTTTTAGTTTAAGATTCGTTCTTTTTTAGGAATTAATCTTTAATAGTAGAAATAAAATCTACGAACTACTAACACACGACATTGACACGTAGAGACATGTGATATTTTGAGAAAATGGAAGTGATTGAAACTACATGCCCCTGTTTCGTGTCGGTGTTGGAGATAGTATTAAACACCGGACACATCGTTAATATGAAGTGTCGGTGCTGCATTGAACAGAGCGATTTGGAAACAAAAAAAATGTGATTTTTTAGATATAAATTGTGTTGTGGTGTTTGGGTTTCATAGGAGGTTTTAGAGTGATATTATATTATGTTTGTGATGGTTGGTTTGAATTAAGGTAATGGATCTTTTTAAAAAAATGTTCTTTTGTTGGGTTTTTATAATAGTTGTTTATTGTAAATAATTGGAAGTTGCAAGCCTTTTTACCTTAATTATGAAACCTCTCACAACTGTAGTGGAGAGTGGTGTAGGAAAGAGAGATAGAAAAGAAAAATTAAAAGAAGTGAGAAAGTTATGGATGATGTGGTAGAAAAGCAAAAGAGAGATAAAGAGGAAAGGGAGAGGGACATAAAATATTGTGTAAGAAAGGGCTTATTGTTTATTCCTCTTTGGTCAGCATCTGGAGATGATGCTAATTTGTAGGGATTCTGAAGTATTATTTTACTGACTTTTGAATGACTTAAAAATCTTTTTGAAAAAACGGATGGGAAAATTATGTGTGCTTAAATTTTGTTTAAAAGGTATGCAAAAGGTAGTACTTTTAATGATTTGATTGCAAGAAACGTCTAGACATGAGTGACCTAACATGTTCTGAGTTCTGACTTGTTCTACAATAGTTTCTGAGTGAAGAAAAATTCAGTACTTCACAATGAACGATTTGGTCAATAGTGAAACTCGGTGATCAATTATCATTATCAAACTTTAGTAATAAGCCTACAAGTTATGAGATGTTGTAGTAAACCTATAAATTCTAGTTTTGTAAAACTCTAGTAGTGAGAAAAAAAAGAACGTAGAACGATAATAGAAAAGAAATCCTGAACATGGTGTAAAATTACACTGTCCACACTTTAACTTTAAGAAGGTAACATGTCATGTTGTCCATTACAATAGTGGTGTTAAAGAGAGCCAGGGTCCAATTCTGAAGCAACCATTTTTGTTAAGCAAGTTTTTCAACGGACAGTGTGAAACAACCAGTGTATTTAATTATGGGGTTCTTGTGCGTGATTGTTCTAATTTTGGAGATTGTCAACCTTTTTCAAATTTGAAATGTGATGATCAGTCAGGTCAGCTTAATCTGAGGCATTTATTGTCCTAAGTATATGCTGTACACTGTAAATTGAAATCATTACAATCAGCCAATTATCACTGTAGTGCCCAATCCTCTAATTTTTAGAAGGAAGCAGCCATAGTTAAGTGGAGCATCAGAGATTCATTTGGAGATGGAGTTTTACGGCTGCAATGGCCAAATGCCAAAAGATGGCAGTTCCAACAGTGTCTCTGTTCACACGGATAAAGCTGAAAATTGAAATCATTACAATTATTGAAAGAGGGTGATGTGGTTGAGAATTTGATGCGAAAGAGAGACATTGAAGCATTTAATATGGTTTGCGGAGGTGTCTAGAATTCTCAAAGATCAATATTTTCTTAAAAAGAGATATAATCTCAAATGAAGAGGTGAACATGTTATTATTTGATAAAGAGGACTGATTTGTTTCTTGAAGGTTATTGAGGTCTGCATCCAAGGTATTTTGATGTCGATGGTAAAGTATAGGTAGTGAAGTCGGTGTTTTGGCAACAAAGGGCCAAAGTTAATTAAATATTTAGCTTAGTCTTTCGATGCAGAAAAGCTCGTGTCGAGATGACCCTTCTGTTAATGCTCGTATTGAAGAAGGAATTTTCCCCTGTCCATATGCTGAAAAGCTGACACCTTTTGGTCAAATTGAGATGACCCCAGAGGAGAAAATTCTATACATTTTGTCATTAGGAAATGCAAGTTAATTTTAGGTCCAAAACTCGCTTCTTTATTCATTGGGGTGGAAGTTAGTTGATATGGGGTAAGGATGTTAAGGTACTTTTAGATAGACCTATGGTACAAAGAAGATGGAAGGGGAAATTGTCAGAAAAATAAGGTGGAAGGGGAACTTCAAAATTAGCTGCCACTGTAAATTATGGAGAAGCATAAATGAAATTCGCCAATGCAAGTTAATTTTATCGAAGTTTTGAAATTATCTTCTGTTCTGAAGGTTAAGAGAGAGTTGTTCTGTGCTTAATTTTTGCTTAGAAATTTTAGGTGGACACCGTTTATTTTTTTATGACAGAATGTAAGACTTCAAGTTCTGTTATCCCTACTTCACTCTTTGTATTTCCATTTATCGGAAGAAAAACTGTAGTGCAGAAAAAGGCCTATTAAGAATCTGTGGTTCTACGCAGCTTTCATTTGAATATTTTCTCTAGCTGATACATTAATTTCCATGAGTTCATATCTTGGGACTATGTTTTATGTTTCGTCATTGTTGCTATAATACATTTTATCTGTATCTGTAATTTGTTTAGAACTGATGCAGGTAGAACTTGCAAAGCGTTTAGTAACTTCTTCTTTTGCCGATCGTGTATTTTTTGCAAACTCTGGAACCGAAGCAAATGAAGCAGCTATTAAATTTTCCAGAAAATACCAGAAACACACATGTACTGACGGGAAAGTTCCAGCTACTGAGTTTTTAGCTTTTAGCAATTGCTTCCATGGGAGAACCCTGGGTGCACTTGCTTTGACAAGTAAAGTGCAGTACAGAACACCTTTTGAACCTGTTATGCCTGGAGTCACCTTTGTAGAATATGGAAATGCACCGGCCGCTGTAGAGTTAATTCAGCAAGGCAAGATTGCTGCAGTTTTTGTAGAACCTATCCAAGGAGAAGGGGGAATATACAGTGCCACTAAAGAATTTCTACAGTCTCTGCGAAATGCTTGTGATGAAACTGGGGCACTTCTTGTGTTTGATGAGGTACAAACTATCTAATCTTGGTATCCGTTTGTACAAGTATGCCAGTAAACGAGTACATCATGTCGTGTTTGTAAATTTTAAGAGAAAAAAAAATCAGAAATTTGCATATGTAACCAAAGCAGGCATACAACAAAGACTACTTAAAAAAAAAATTGAATTGAAGATTTTGCTAAGTAAACAAATTCTAATATCCCACTATTAAGTACATCAGAAATTGAAATGGTTGGTGATGTGATTGTTTTTCTAAAATTATCTTTCTTAACAGTTATTTGAAAGTGAAAAATAATGAGAGTTGAAAAGAATGTAGCACTGCGACTAACTGACTATAGTAAATCCACTCAAGTCTTTTATCTGCTTGAATGATATTTCCTGTCTCATATTAAGTGTCACATTTAAAATATTTATTCGTCTCATATTATTTGTCATTTTTGAAAACAAGTGAAACTTTAATTACATATTATTTGTCTCATATTAAGTGAAACTCTAAAATACCTTTATTTATTGTGTCTCAAGTCTCAACTTACTTAATTACTAAACCGAGTACTATTAATAAAGGGTACTTTGGTACATTAAACTTATTTCATCATAGAAGTTAGTACACTCAATGGTTTTCTTAAGAAGTGCGCATAACCTTAAACAACACTTAATATAAGGACACTTAATATGAGGTGGGGGGTGTAATATATAACCTGCATAATTTTGAAGTGTGTTTATGTTTATAGCTTTTCATATTTGCAATTGTTTCATTTGGCTATCTTTCTTTTAACAGGCATATATCATTTCTATATGATTTTGTAGGTTCAATGTGGTTTAGGTAGATCAGGATTTCTTTGGGCTCATGAGGCTTTTGGAGTCTCCCCCGATATAATGACACTTGCCAAACCTCTTGCTGGAGGCCTACCTATTGGAGCCGTCCTCGTAACCGAGAAAGTCGCTTCTGCTATAAATTATGGCGACCACGGAAGTACTTTTGCAGGTGGTCCTCTTATTTGTAATGCTGCTCTTGCAGTTTTGAATAAAATATCCAAACCTACTTTCCTATCTGATGTATCAAAGAAAGGTTTATACTTCAAAGAACTACTAAAACAGAAATTGGGCGGAAATCGACACGTGAAAGAGATTCGCGGTGTGGGGTTACTTATAGGAATTGATTTGGATGTGTCAGCGACACCTTTGGTAGACGCTTGCCGAAATTCTGGCCTTCTAGTATTGACAGCTGGAAAAGGTAATGTTGTTAGGCTTGTTCCACCATTGATTATAACAGAACAGGAGATTGAGTATGCAGCTGATATTCTAAGCCAAACTTTGCATGTTTTGGATGCCAATAATTAAAAAGTAGGAGAAAGAGGCTTTTCTTTCATGCTGGAAGTTGTCATGAAATAATCATGGACTTTCTTGCATGAAGATGTTGTGTTTGTTTTAAGAATATTGTTGCAAGGCTATGTAATATTTATTGTATAATAAATAAGTGGCAGATCAGATTATTTCTGTAGTTGCTTTCATTTTATGTCAGAAATGCATGTGGCTATTTTGCCATCTGAAGTGTAATAATAACTGGGGGCTTTCTTATTTCTCCTCTGTCGTTGTTTATCATTTTTGGGAAAAAAGTTGAGAGCTGCTTTTATTCCCCCAACCATTTCTAAAAACCAGTTTCGTCTGGATTTTGCGTTAAAATGACGTTTATGCCCATTTGAAACGGTGAATCTGGATGGATTCGGGTTTTTAGAAACAAACAGAGGAAAGAAGTAGCTCTCAAAAAAGTTTTGGACCTTATTGTTGGTATGAAATATTTGAAAATCTTTTGGGGAAATAACTTGTATTTCTCACCTTAACAATGTTTTGAATCTATAGTATTAACTTATATATTGTTTATAGTCACAGTGTATGCAAGAGTGTTTGAATGAGATAACACATGTCTTTTAATCAAAAGGCTTCGTTCAAACTTTAGAAATGCAATAGCATAAAACTATGTTTATACAGTTATATTCAGTCTGTTTGTAGTCTTCACTCTTTAGTACTACTTATCACATCCAATCCAATCATATAAAAGAAGAAGCTAACAATATAGATAAAAATAGAGGTCATCCCCCAAAACACAATTGAGGCAATCAACTCCTTATAAAACCATAATAAAAATGCATTAACTTTGTAAAGTACTCCATAAAAAAACATCAAAACAATTTAACTGTTGTCAACAATGACTTCTTTTTATTCTAGTTTAATTTGGAGGAGGAAAGAAAATGGCATCAACAGTCCTCTTTAAACGGAAGAGTTGCTCAACTTCAGCATCGACATTGAAAGCAACCTGTACAACTGTAGGTGATAATGCCTTCCACACTGAAGAGCTTCCAGCCATGTGTGTAAATACAGGACTGCAAAACAACAACAATAATCATAATCACATTCAGAATTTATAAGCATAATAACAATATGGTTAAAAGGTATGAAAAACTCACTTAGGAGTAGTGATGATTGAAAACCACTCCATTCCATCATTGTCGGCAATCTTCGAGACGACAAAAAACCTTGGCAATATGAAAAAATCTCCAGCCTTCAAAGTTGTCTCCAAAAACAACCTTCTCTTGTGATTCTTCAGGTAGTACAATTCCAGCAACTCCAGTTCTTGTTGAAGAACATAAGCGACTTTGGAAGAATGAGAGTAACAAGGAATGGCGAAACCGTTCTAGTGAAGAGACAATTTGGCAGCACCAATGTTACCTTCAAACTTAAACAAAATTTTGTTCCCTATAATAATGAATTTATAAAGAGTTGAAATTCTATAAATAAGATAAGCAACATTGTTAAAAATTTCAAATGCAAAATAAAAGAACAAATCTAATAAAAATAAATAAATAAACTTCATAAATGTTCAAAAAAAAGAAAGATTGGAAGACTAGTGGGAACAAAAAGAAGGAGAAGTGGAGAAATAGTTGATAGTGTTAAAAAAAAAAGGAATTTATCGAACAAAGGGATATTAACTAAAATTTGTTTGTTATGAAGAAAAAAAGATAACACATTCAATTTATTAAAAAGAGAAAGTGTGTGAAAAAAATATGATTTTATTAGCGGATTAAAATGAAGGTATAATAGGACCAAAAATATCCATTTTCTTACTTTGGTGTTAAAACCAATAAAGTTCTAAACTTTTAAAAAAACAATAGATAATTAATCACGTAAATTGCCTAATAGAAATCTGGTGCGACATCTTAAAAAAAAAATAGATATTGGTTTCAACCGTAAGTTTGTTCATGATTTGCTGTTAAGTTGTTAGCGGTCACAAGTTATGGAACTAATAGATGTGTATGTTACAATTTGAAATCATAAACATATAAGTATAATTTTAATCAAAATCTAACTTATTTTGAGAAAAACAATATTGTTCATAGAAACATATAAGAGATTATTTATAGCGAAAAATAACCAATAAAAAACGGCAACGCTCACAAATAAATTTATAGTTTTTTTTTCTCAAACTAAATGAAATTCATGTTTGTGACACAGACCAATATCTAACCCTTAAGTAATCTATTATCATTATTAATTTCACTAACATTTGTATAATAACTGTAATTGCTTTCGATGAAAGACTGTTTGACCATTTGCACGTACTCATTGCTTTCGACGCTTCTTAGAAATCAACCAGACGTAATTGAAAAGCAGCCTTGATGTTATCTCTGTTGCAATAGGTTTCACCTCTTTGTTTGTTCTACTAATGTCTCATAGTGACATATTATCTCTCACACTCTTGTGTTGTCGTCACCCAATTGTCGCCACCGTCCTCACCCTCAAATCTCACCACAACTATCACCCTTAGATCTCCTCCACCCTCCGTCTATCACCCTCGACAGTCGACCCCCTCCGTCCACCATCGTTCCCCACCATCAACTCTTTGTTCTGCCACCCTCCGTCAACCTCCGTCATCGTTAGAGAATAGAGAAAGAAAGCTCGGACGGGGGGGGGGAGAGAGAGAAAGAGAAATCATACACCATGGAGAGAGCGAGAAAAGAGAGAACACATATAAGGGTTTAAGGAGAGAAAAGATGTCTAAGAAATTACTCATATAACCTGCTATATGTTTCAGGGTGGGTGGGGTATTGATGGTGCGGCGTGGAGATGGAGGTGAAGGTTGTTTGTGTGGGAGGAGGAGATGTTGGGGGACCTTACATTACTTCTTCAGAATGTGATTTTGCAGGTACATAAGGATGACAAATGGATGTGGACTTTGGAATCATCAAATGTTTTCTCTCTTAAAAGTGCTTATAATGCCCTTACTTCTCAACCTCCAATTGAATTACCGGTGACTATTTCCTCTTTGTGGCATAAAGATGTTCCTTTGAAGGTTGTGGTCTTTGCTTGGCGGCTGTTCCGGGACAGGCTACCTACGAAGGACAATCTTCATCGTCGTGGTGTTTATGATCAAGCCTCCATACTTTGTGTGTCAGGCTGTGGGTTGACGGAAACTTCAAATCATTTATTTTTACATTGTAATATTTTTGGGTCAATTTGGCATTTCATTAATAGGTGGATTGGCACATCCGCGGCTGCCCCATTTAATATGTCAGACCATTTCAATCAATTCAGTTTCAGTGGTGGTATATCCAATGTGCGTCGCTCGATTTTACAGGCTATATGGTTTGCTACGATGTGGGAAATCTGGAAGGAAAGAAATAACAGGCTCTTCAATGATAAAGTATGCTCGATTATTCAGGTGGTAGAAAAGATTAAGATGCTTGCCTATTCGTGGTTGAAGGTGAAATTTTGTTGCACTTCCCCTCAACTACCATGGCTGGTGGCTTAGTCCGTTCGCCATCTTGGGCATAGGCTAGAGTTTATTTCTGTTCCTGTTTTTTAATTTTGTGTACAGGTTTCTTCTGTAAATACTGTTTCGTCTTTGGTGTCGATTTCTTTGTACATCTTGTGCTTAGAAAGACATCTTATTTTTGGTAATATATTCCATTTTAACCTCTTCAAAAAAAAAGAAATTACTCATGCGAGTATAAGAGTATTCTTATGTGTTTTTTTTTAAGGATATTTTTATGTGTTGTGAATACTCATGAATGTGAATAAATGTGAGTACTCTTATTAATTAATTCATTATAAAAATGGATTAATTAATTTTAGCATAAATAAATATTTTAAAGACTCTGGGTTCGAATCCAGCCTTGTGCATGCAGCAACGTTAAAACTCTTAGGGAGAGCTTGCCGCTCATTTGGGTCCCACAATGCTCGAGAGATTAGTGTCTGCAGTTGCGCGCAGAGGATACCTGGTTTACACCCAAAAAAAAGAAAAAACGAAAGTAACCCATAATAAAAAATAGTTATAAATAACTTCCATTTAATATATTTTTTACACGTATTACTGCGTGGTAATTTTTTTTATTTTCTTTGAAAGATTGCGTGGTAAAATTTGTTGGGTATGAATGAAACGTTTTTTCCTTCATTTAAGAGTATTTTGTGTATGATAATCAAACTTCATTATCAACGTTTTTAAAGAGTACTTAAGTGAAACTGATCATAAAAGTTAAGTACATTATTATAACTCAAATATAAAAGGGAAAAATTGAACCTTCAAAATATATTATACTACTTATCTCTTATTTCTCAGAAAAATTACGACTCCATACATTTTTCTTTTATAGCAACCAATCATTTTTTTTGTGTGCCTAAGGCTTAGGTAAATTTTTTAAGGTGTTTTTCATATGGTTCTTAATGAAACTACTCTTGATGTTCTTAACTTTTATCCCCAAGAAAATGATTTTCTTAACTTCACAATTTTATCAAGATAGTTACAATCACAACAAATGTGTGTATTTTAAATTAAAAATCATAAAAAAAAATGACTTGGTTGGGGAAAAGTGGAGCCACTGGTTTTATAGGGGCGTTAGCCGGTGGTTGAACCAAAGACTTGGTTGGGAGATGAAATGGAGTTGGTTTTTAAGGAGGTTGAGACTTAAGATATTTAACATATGCGAGTGAAAAAAAATTAGTTAGAGTAAGAGTAGCAACGATACTTGACCTCTCTCTCTTTTTATTCTTTGTCTAGTAGTTTTGTTGTTAGAAGTTCGTTTTTTTTAAAGTAAATAAGTGGTGTATCCAGTGTTTGATTTTCATTTGAGTTAAACTCACATAAACTTCTCTCTTTTTTCTTTTTGTCTTAGATAATGGTTATTTTATTTCATGTTTTTAACTTCTTGTCTATCTATTTAAGTATATGATTCTACTTTTGTCTAAAAAAATAGACGGTATATGACTCTACACTTTTTTCCCTTACGTGGACAACATTTTCCCCACACACACTCAAAATTTTACTTTGTTCATACATTTTCATTTTTTTATGCATTTTTCACGGTTTTATTAGTAGTTTTTAATGATATGTTATCTTTACATGTAATTCTGAAACCGAAATAAATTTTGTCAAAGAATTTCTACATCCTTCCCTTAAGCGGGACGATGAGACCCTTAAGCAACAATGAGACTCTTAAGCGGGACGAACATATTAGCATGCAGGTGTTGATCCTCCATCTAAACTTTCTCAAAATCATTAGCCTCAACACCCTTGATATTCTAAAACCCATGCCTACATCAATATATACTAATCAATAAACAACATAGAATATAATATTATTAACAATTACATAAATAACAATGTGTTTCTTTTACATGTCGTATTGTATGGTAATCAACTAGCTGCTTCTTCCTATATGTACAAGTGCACCAGGACAGCCTTTCCCTAAGCAAAGTCATGAACCATCTCTAGATCACAAAAATTACTCCAAGTATGCCACGTCAACATAAGTGACGTTCTTGCTAGTGAAGAGAGTGGTGCCCACCTAGTTTAGTAAACAGTTACAGAATCCGAATGTCTTTAGAAATGTTAGTGACGTTAGTGCCCATTATCTAGTTCTTGTTGTTCTTGTTAGTGACGTTCTGTTCTCATTTTATCTCGTTCGGATTCTATAATCTGAAATCCATTAGAATACAGAAAATAAAATAAAAATGTCGTTATATCAAATTTTACCTCAACAGTAACAACAACACAGTTCAACAACAATAACGACAACAACATAATTAAACACAAACAAGATGATGAATGAGTCAAACTAATTTCTTCATTGGGTTCATCGCTGTCATGGACCGAGTCAAACTTTGTTTGAATAACATGAACAAATCTCATCAAGATGGTGTCTAAATCGATCAGTTCTTTCAAACTATACCAGTCAAAATATAGAGAACATGGTTCTCACATCATCGTCGCTCTGAAGTTTCATCTGGGTGAACCGAACGTGTTCATTTGACTCAACACACCCCCTCTTTTCTTGATCTAATCTCTCTATACAACATAACAATGAATTCTTCTTCACATGAAGGGTCAGAAGATGATGAGTAATAGAATTTGTTCTCTTTTCATAATATAGGGTATTTTGGTTCTATCATATAGTTTGAAAATAGACATACTAGAACAATGAAAAAACAAACAAAAATTAACATCTGAATTCACTTCGGATTATAGAAACCAAAACGATGATGAATCTATTTCAGACTCTATGTGCTAATTGCAATCTATTTCATTGGACATATTTGCAACTCATTTATGATTTTGATTGTTGTATTTTGGCTCAATAGGTTATCTTAAGTAAAAGTAGCTTGTTTAAAAACATTTTATGCTATCTTGGGTTATACAACTTCCACATGGTTGTTTTGTTAAGAGTTCAAAATTAGATTTGACTGGTTTTGAACTTTAGACAAACCAAACCACACGTTTGGGACAAATTCTCATTTCCAAATGGTGACATATGATTATATGAACACACATATATCTAGCTAATGAAGAGAGACACCATGTCCTTTATTTATTAGGTTGCATGGAGTTTGCAATGAGAATCCTCTTGTCATCTTGAATGGTATACATTATTGGATATGGGATTCTTCAACTTTTTACAGCTATGCGCTCTTCGATATGGAGGCGAATCAAGTTCGACAAGAGTTGATTACAGAAGATGGTGAAACATTTGAAATGATTTTGCAAAAGGTGTGTCATTTGTTTATTTCTAGTTATTAGGTACACTCAAATTTTCAGGAATACAATTTTTTTTTTTAATCGAAATCAGAAATGTTTGCTTCAACTTGTTTACAATGAAAATCTCATCTAACAATTGACACTTGGTTAATGCAGACAGATAATGTACGACGGGAATTATAATATGTAGAGGTTGCTTCAACTTGTTTACAATGATCTTTGCAGGGGAAGCAACGAGTGTATTATATACAGGGTCTGTTCATGGTACATACTTTACTGGAACAATGGCTGCTGAGGACTGCAGGATGCTTGTCTGAGGATGATAATATGTAGAGGTTACATAATACTATATCAGTTTAATGATAAGTAACAATGATCAATCATTTTACCAATGCATTTTATATGAACGGTTAAAGTACGCATGTGATATTATCAAATTTAAGGAAATGGTTGAGTACGTAATTAATGGTTACAATATTTTGGCTTTTTGCAAGAATAGTAATGTTACTTAAAATTGATTTATCCTTCCATTTTGCTTTACTAGTTTTTCACTATGACGATCATGGTGAGTGAATTTGTTCCATATACTTGTCTTATGACTTGGTTTTTTGCAGTTGACAAAAAAGGATGAAACTTGTGGCAAATCCATCCTTCAATATGTTTAGATTAAACACAATTGCCTACCACAAGACAATACCACTAAAATATCAGATCAAATTCATGTAAAACAAGAATACTAAATTAATTGTTTATCCATTTATCTTTAACTTCATTTTATGTATTGATTAATTTCTATTATGATATGATGAGTCACACAAAAAAGGGAGTGGACCATCAATATATTCATAAGGGCTCGAATACCCTCTGGAAAGGCCCGAGCGCCCTCTAGAAGGGCCCCTGGGCCATAGGCGCCCTCCAAAAGGCGTCGCTTCAACTAGCTTCTAGAAGCATGTAGACCTTAGTAAAATGACTTAAGGCCCATCTTTCTTGGGGCTTAAGTCACGCGAAAACAAGCCCACAAAGGGCTATAAATACCCCTCTTAGGATCACAAAAATAGACTAAACCCTAGTTTCTAATATTGTATTCATTGCAAGTATACGGAGGAGAGAGAGAGAGATCCACATATAAGTAAATATAAAAATAATATATTCATAATTTTTGTTATATTGACAATATCATTGCGTAGGATGGAGTATTATTTTTTTCCTGAGAAAAGCAACCAAGTGTCCATCCGATTGAAGTTTTTATTTTCTCCATGATTCATGCCTCGTATAGCTTAAGGAATTCTGCCAACATAAAAAAAAATATATATATATATATATATTATAAAAACTAAAAAATGAAAATGATAAAGACTGTACTTATATTGTATTGACTATTTCTGACAAATTAATAAAGATTTTGTCAGTTCTTTGATGGTATATATATTAAGGAAAATATATCTCAGTTTAAAAAAAAAAGGAAAGTGTTTTTATTATTAGTAAAAATTACATGAAATATTTTATTTGATTGTGTATATAGACAAGTGATGATGTAAAAAAAAATAACTTTAAAACAATTTTAATTGAGAATATTAGACATGGTTGTGTATTTTCATATTTTATATTTGTTTTCATAAATTTTCCTATTAAATAAAAATGATTCCAAACTTTAATTCATCGAATTAAATTTTCCTATAATAAATATTTACTTATCATTAAAAATTTCTTTAAAAATAAAGTTAAAAAAAAAAAAAACATTGATAATTTA
>Ga0228711_1008106_pt1 | contig 14896 bp, 11 predicted proteins | sample MedpolnodulmetaG_2_FD_177996 | JGI IMG/M metagenome (GOLD analysis project Ga0228711, IMG submission 177996) | Root nodule microbial communities from Medicago polymorpha collected in Santa Monica, California, United States - brown nodules | ecosystem: Host-associated > Plants > Roots > Nodule...
TCAATTTGTGATAAAATCTGCAAAGTTTTCATGCTGTTAATCTTATATAAAATGAAAAATCTGCAAAGTTTTCATGCTGTTAATCTTATACTACATATCTAGTACTGCACAGAACTTCCTGAAAAAGCGGAATTGGTGTTTGAAGAAGAAGAATTTTTTTTATTTTAATTTTAGGGTTCATGTAATTTGATTTACAAATTTGATGGTTTGAGGGGAAGAGTAGTTATCTGATTATGGGAAGAATTTCTACACGAATTGTAACACAGAGTGAAACAATTGCAGGATATGATTGAATGTGAGCAGTTCTACATGTCCCCTCTTTTAATTTAAATAAATCTGAACCGCTTATTTAATCTATTGATGTTTTTCTCGTGGTTCACCGATGAGGGACCTAATTGGACCCTCACCCTAGAATCCACTATATATATATGGTATAATCAGAAATTTAACTACAATAAACCAAATATACAATCATAAAAGAAGGATATATTATCACAATTCATGGATCCTCTCTCCAAATAGATAAGTGAAACACAATGAATTAAATTTATATGAGAAGTCTCCTTGGAGTGCTTTCATTTGATGAAACTCGACAACCTTAGAACCAAATTCAGCTTGGTTAGGCTCCTCTTGTTTCTTCAATATTTCAAAAGCCTTCTAAATATGAAGCAATGGGAGAATTGTATAGACATTATAAATGAAATAAAGTTTTTGACAGAAATTATGATACCTTTTTGGCGTTTTTTGAAGTTTTAACACCTCTTTCAAGAGTTTCAGGATCAAATCCAAAAAATAATGTCCTTAGATTATTAATGTTTTGCACTTTCATATATGACCCAGTTAATGATGAAGAAGAAGAAGAAGAAGAAGGGAAGGATGCCATCGGAAAATGTTGTTTACGATAAAGAAAAGAAGCTGTTGATTTGGATGTACAAAAACATACATTTAATGAATGGATCAGAAATGGAGAAAGGTTTACTTGCAATATACCAAGAGAGAATTGAATATTGCAAGTAAATTTTTCTCCATCGGGGGTCCGATGACTAGAAAACATACACGCCACTGTAGAATAACGAAACGGATAAAACGCTAGCATCGGAAAACTAAAATAATATAGAATTAACAAATTAAATAATTAAAAAAATAAGAAAAGACTATTAAGGAAATAATTCTACTAATAGAAACTTTTAAACTAGTTAGGACTCAAAAATTGACAAATGTCCAACTTGCCAAAGAACTTCATTTGCTTTATTATCTTGTATGATGTGGACTGTGGTCAACCTTAAATCAGTATAGTCAATTCGTTTCTCAGAAAGTGAATAATAAATATTAACTTTTGTTTTTTTACTGTATATTCTTGTCTCCGAATTTGTGTTCAAAGCTTTCGCCCCAATACCAAATAGCCACAACATAACTAAAACATTATTGCTACAGGAATAAAAAGGATTAGAAGAAATTAGAAATAGAAATAATATATTATGCCCAGAAAGCAAGCCCAGCCTAAGTTTATTAAAAAAAATGTTGGACCTACAAATTACGATTGACAATTAGAGAAAATTAAAAGGTTAGTGGCATCTAGATAACCTAATGGCGTATTGAAAACGACTGCAAGTATCACTTGGACCTTAACCTTCTTAATTCTTATTATAATTATATTAATTTTAATAGAAAACAAGAACTCAATTTTGAAAGAAGAAGCAAAATAACGAATCACCTCTAATCCTCTAATTTGGTAATCTTCTCAACTTCTTCATTTCTGCATATACCTAACGTAAAATTGAAAATAATCCAACAAATCTAGTTTGAACTGACCAAAAAGGTTAACCGAACAAGTAAGCAAAGTTCTGTCACAACACAGAAAAGATGGTACTTGTAAACATTTTGACGCTAAAGTCAGCGAGCCAACAAGATAAGAGTGAAAGATATTGAAACGAGAAGTTGTGTCTCGTAGAGTTGTGAAAAACGCGTGTATGTATAGTACGAGGGACCAGAGAGGAGTTATTACCCGTCATAATGGACATCAGCGCCCAAAACCTTACGAGGCTAAAGGGTGCTTGCGTGCTATACCCCATTTGTTTATGTGTATTTACTATTTCTTTTTTGTCAAGTAGTTTAGTGGCTAGAATTCGCATTTTTCAAGGTGAATAAGTGGCGTGTCCGGGGTTCGAACCCCAACCCCTGCATATATTAATGCATGTTCTTACAAACTGAGCTAAGCTCACGGGGACATGTGTATTTACTATTAATTCCTCCATTTCAAATCTTTAATTGTTTTTGCATTTTATTTTATAATATAATAATGAGTGTTTTAAAACCATACTCTTGAAGTTTTTTTATTCTCTTTGCATTAAAAAGTGAGTAATAATTTGTTAAACAATGAATGATAAAATTAAAAGTATTTTTATATAAATATACATCAATAAAACGACTAAAAAAGAATATTATTAAGCTATGTTTGTGTTGACCTTGATCATCCTTATCTTGGCTATTAATTGGGCAAGAAGTAGTTTGCTTATTTTTCATTTGTTCTGGATTTTGCTCGCAATTATATATTGCGTGTTTTCAATTATTTTCTTATAAAAATGAAAGTTTATTTCCTTTCAGAAATTAAAGATTCTCTTCTTAAGTATACGGGTGTTATGTGGGCAAAAATGAGATAGAGATGGAGATATAAAAAAACTAATAAGTGAATGAGTGATGAGGACATGTAACGAAAAGAAACCTCCTCTTTCAGATGATCAAATACACCTATACTTGTTTTATTCGTCAATATTCATTTGTATCTGCATCAACTCTGATTTTTTTTTCTTCTTCTTTTGACTAGTCATCCTTCCATCACTTTCTTGATAATTAGCTTCTGCCATATTTCAATTAATTTTTCAGTAAAAAATATATTGATATTTGAATTTTATAGCACGCACTATGAAATGGAAAACCCAATAGACAATTTTGTTCAACTAAGTTGTGATTCATGCCATATATTAGTGATCACTAAATTCAAATATTTACTAAATAATTGCAATTCAACCCACTTTTTGGTGCATCTCTGATGAAAGTTGCTTATGGAGTATGGACAATGCTTTGTGTGGTCACAACCTTAAACACACATAAAAATGTGTATTATGTACTAATTTTATGTGGCGTCTAATATAAACCGACCCAAAAGTAGACCTCACTTATTTTAGTAAATAAACGATCCGAAATTGAACTCCGCTTATTTTAGTAAGATTTAACAAAATGTTATATTTAATCTCTATTTTTCGTTCACAACTAAGCATAGTAAGAAAATGGACATCTTTTAAATATTTATATTATATTGACACGTGATAATAATAAAATTGATTTATCAAAGATCTGCAAGAGAAGGTGCGATGTGGTTGAAAACAGTTGTTCTTCATCGAAGTGGGGGTAATTTACCTACAAAGACACTGCAACACTCAAGACAAAGTGATTCTCCAAGAGCTTTGAGTTTTTTCTTCTTCTCATAATTAGAGTGTGTATCTTCTTCTTTTTAGTCAGTTGCTCCTCCTATAGAGGTTGCTGAGAACGTCAAGTAAGCATTGTAGTTAGGTGGTTGCAACCTTTAGGACGCGTAGGTAGAATGACCGTTTGATCGTAGTTTGAGGGATCCGATTGCTCTGGTGCCTTATTCTCTGTTTCACAACTCATCAGTGGTGTTGGTAGTCTGTAGCTGGACTTAGGCACCTTATTAGACATTTGACATCAAAATTGGACCGCTTGGAGAAAAATAATTCTTTCTTTCTACCTTTTTCCTATTTGTGGTGCCTAATAACTTATATTTGTGGTCGTGATTACGCAAAGATTGCTAGTTGCTTATATATATGTTGCTCAGTAATAAACAACTACCTTTTTTCAAAAAACTTAACATCCAATCTAATTACGACTAATCTGAAGGAAAGTTTTCACCGTCACCTAACGAGATTCAATTGAAATCAAAACAAAGTATTATATAAACGTGTCTAACACAAAAATTGTGACCACATGACACGTTGGATTTGAAATTTTATTAAATTAGTTTGGGTTGGCATGTTTAAGAAATTTTAAGAGAATATTGCATTTGTTTTTTTCTTTGAAAAGTATGAGATATTGAAACGGAAAATTATATCCGTGAATCAAACAACTTCATGATGAAAATTTACATTGGAATAAAAATTGAGTTAAATAAACATTGAATCATCACGTAACTCTCTTTCATTGATAAATTCATGATTAGATCATATCTAATCAAGTCTGAGACTCTTAATTAACTCACACCTCCTTATAAACTTAAAAGTAAAGTAGTATACCTTTTTTTTTTTAAGGAAGTAAAGTAGTATACCCTTGGAATGCCATGTCCAGACTCTGCTATGAGTACCATGCATAGAAATAGAAAAAAGAATAGAGTTTGAATCAATTGTGGAAAAAATTAATTAAGCAGAGAAGGCCTTATTTGTCACGCATTGCGTCTCTGACGAGTTAAACCCTTTTATCACCACCTAATTGGGTCAACCAACATTAGTCTACTTCTTCATTCAACTCAACTAAACTTGAACAAATCATATCTCTCAAATAACCTATTTTCTATGCAATTTCTATTTCACAAATCAGTCACCTCACCACCAACAACCCAAACAACAAACAAAATTAAACGGCCAAACTTAAAAATATACTTTATGAAATTAATTAATTACAAACAGAAACATTAGTAGATTACCCACCATCACACTTCTAAAGTCAGGATCTCCCATCAAAAGGGTCAGAATCTTCTTATCTTTACATCATCGTCCTAATATTAACTTCCCCATACGCATGTATATAAATAAATGATTCTCAACTCATTAATTCATTTATCATAAGGTTCATAATAATAATTCATCTAGCTACGCATAACTAATAGTTATGTTTCAGTTTTTCAGTTACATAAACTTTTTGTTCTTCTTTATGAACCTCTTTTTGCGACCCTGTTTTCCCGCGAGGATTATACCAGAATCTGTAACTGTAATAACCACCACCCAAAAACACAACGCCACGTGGCATGATTTCTCGCGGTTTCTTCACGCTGAACCAGGCAGCCACGTCAGCGGCATGGCGGAGCTCAAGAAATACTTCCACCGCTTCGGTTACCTCTCTCCGCCGCTAACCACCGCGAATTTCACTGACACGTTCGACTCAAGCTTCCAATCCGCCGTCGTACTTTATCAGAAAAACCTCGGTTTACCGATCACCGGAAAACTCGACTCTAATACTATCTCAACGATCGTTTCTCCGAGATGCGGTGTTTCCGATACAGCAACTCATAGAATACACACCACGCAACACTTCGCTTACTTCAACGGTAAACCACGGTGGCTTCGTGGCTCTCCGATGACTCTAACCTACGCTTTCTCACCTTACAACATGATCGACACGTTGAGTTTATCAGAAATTCAAACGGTTTTCGAACGCGCTTTTGCGCGGTGGGCGAAGGTGATTCCGGTGAGTTTCCGGTTAACGGAGAAATATCAATCGGCGGATATTAAGATCGGATTCTACAACGGCGATCATGGTGACGGAGAACCGTTCGACGGAGTATTAGGGGTTTTAGCGCATGCTTTTTCACCACAAAATGGAAGGTTCCATTTAGATGCAGCTGAAAACTGGGCCGTTGATTTTAATCATGATGATTCAAGGGTAGCCGTTGATTTAGAATCAGTTGCAACGCATGAGATAGGTCACGTGCTTGGTTTGGGTCATTCGTCTATAAAAGAAGCGGTTATGTACCCGAATTTGAGTCCGAGGAGGAAAAAGGTTGACTTGAAAATTGATGACGTGGAAGGTGTTCAATCTCTTTACGGGTCTAACCCGAATTTTACCTTTAGTTCTTTGTTGCAGTCTGAAAATTCGTTTAATCTTGCTGTTCGGTTAGAGACCAGTTTCTCTAAATGGATATTCTCTTTGGGTGTTTCCTTGTTGGTATTATTTTTGGGTGGTTGAAGATTGTATTCATATACATGTATTTTCATTCTTTGATATTTGTATGTATGTAAAAAGAAAGAAAGAATACGAAATGATAGAAAGAAAAAAAGAAGTTGAATCACATGGGCTAAACCCTAATGATTCATTAGTTTATATGATATATTTAGATATTTCTCTTTATTTTTGTTACAACTTATACAATAGATATTTATTTAATCTGTCAATTTTTTGAATAGAAAGGAAGATATAACTTTTGAGGATGGAAAGGGGAATGCACTTTAAGTGGATTTTGAGAGTTGAGACAACACTCATAGAAAATGGCCCACCAAAAATTGTTTTTTGCAAAGACTTACAAAGAGTGTAATAGAAACCAATGAAAAAAGATAGGAATTGTTGTATTTTGGTATTTAAAGGATAGAATAACATTCCTAGAGTATATGCCTGACCCAAATAGTGGGAGGAAGGAAGGAAATAAGGTATCCCTTTGTACTGTACCTATATCAATATCATATCTAATTATCTATGACATTTTTGACAAAATATAACTGATTCTTTCTCTGTCCGAAGTGTGGTTTAAAGCTGCTTCATATTCTTTCTTATAATGGAAAAATTCGGCATCAGTCGTTGTGAATTGTGATGATTTATCAATAGGATAAGTAATGAAGTAGCTAGAAGGACACTTCTACACTCAAGTATGTTAGCTATAAGTTAATTCTATAGAGGTGAGACAAATTTTGTATCATATATAAATTAGTATCAGTCATTAGATCAATAAATCACACTATTTGATTAAATGAGATATGATGAGTTTTATTGATTAAATGGTGAAAATCACACTTTACACATAATGAAAAACTATTTTACTTGTGCACATTAGACAAAATTTAAAGTATACCGAGAAAAATATCCAATATACTCGTTAATATGTGATGGTACCTTCACCAAAATGTTACTTAAATCATAAACTAATGTCTATTGTCTCTACTAAGAGTTAACAAATTCTATTATTTCTATCAATCGCAATTTCTAAAATAAGCATGCAACGCTACCGTGCTGGATATGTACTATATGCTTGAGATAACAATCATAAATTGGTATGATTTGGACAGATGGAACATATCCGGAAGTACAAAGCAAGTGATGTGTACATAGAGTTGAAAGTTGAATTGATAATTATTGGAACATGATAAATGCTTGCTGTTTTGAAGGTTTTTGTCTCACTCATAAGAAAACATAAAAGTGTAGGATAATACTAGTACTCTCTAATTTGTCTATGATAAAATTAGTTTAGTCGTGTGTATTATGATACGAGAAATTGTATAAATGCTACATAAGCGCATTTTATAAACCATATAGATAATAAGCACAATGTTTTGTAATTAAATTTCTCTTTGTTTCACTTTTTACTCTCTTGTCTTAGCTTCATAAGTTAGCTTTTTGTACTCAAACATGTCATCAGTTGAGTCTTTGTTTTTATATTTCTGTAATAGATTGATCTTTCAGTTCCAGGGTAACCTGTTCGAAGAAATTGAAGAATGCATTGTAGCTTTTGTAAGGTTGGATAAGATGCTATATTCACTGATTCTTTTAGGATAAAAAAACAGTACATGTACTAGTTCACATGTACTTTCTTATTACGCATAATAGGGAGGGAAAACCGTGTTAAGCCTATCTTTGTTTTCTTATTACTTGGTTAACTTAAAGTTGAATAACCGTTTACTCATCTTACATCCCTTCAACTTCAGATTGATCTCTTCCAATGCCCTATCTCTTTGTGTGTAATTTCTACTTCATTTTCCTCTCGCTCAAACAGACAGTGTTCCGATATCCAAGTATCTATTTCCTTCTCTAATGTCTTCTCTCATTCTTTCCATATTCCTTTTAATCATGAATTTCTCTGAAATTCTAAGTGTATAATTTTTTTCTTTAGCTTTCAATTAATCAAAGCAGTTGAGCTAGGCTGTGAGACCACCTTGGTTGATTCTTAGGGATGTGGGAGCCAGAACTATACTTTGGGACATTGCTAACTGTTCAGTAAGCTGGAAGAGAGCAGATAATTGAACAAATGACTCAATATTTATGATCAGGCATAAAGCTTCTTTACTGTGGTTTCATATGGGACAAAGCTATCTATTTACTTCTATCCAGCTAGAACCTGCTTCTTTCCTAACCCTTTTCTTACTCATGAGGCTTCTAATTACATTAACATCTTCCCATCTTCCAAAAGATGCATACATATTAGACAACATCACGTAGACATAATCTTCATCCTTCTCCAGTTCAATCACCTTAGCAGCTGCAATCTCTGCTACTTCTAAATCTTCCTGAGTTCCACAAGCAGCAAGCAACGACCTCCAAACCACTCCACATGACTCAAAACCGAGTTCTTGTATCATCTTCTGTGCTCTCGGCAACTCTCCTTTTTGCCCCATGAGCCGTATCATTGAGCAACAATGCTTAATGGATGGTGCAATCCCATATTCATTAATCATAGCATCAAAATACTGAATACCCATCTCAAATGGTATTTGGCTATGTGAACATGCTGATATAATATTAAGAAATGTGATACCATCAGGTTTTGTGTCTCTTTCCATTTTCAGCAACTCGAATAGGCTAATAGCTTGTGCAGAATCACCGTTGCGAGCATACCCATATATCATTGCATTCCAGCTTACCAAATTCCTATTCGAAAGCACGTTGAATATTGATTCGGCATCATTCACCTGCCCACATTTTGAGTACATGTCGATCAGGGAACTCCCTACAACGACCGATGAATCTAAACCATACTTTATTGTACAACAATGAATCAGCATCCCCCATGTTAACACTGACAGACTAGCAATTCCGTTTAGAATTATTGAAAATGTGAACTCATCCATCTGCAAGTTTCTCAAATGCATTTTACCAAACATTTCCAAAGCTTCAGGAACTCGATTCCTATTAACAAATCCAGTAATTACAGAGTTCCAAGAAGATGAATTTGGACACGACATAGTTGACAAAATCCGAACAGCATCATCTATCTTCCCAGCTTGAGCAATGCCATTTATCAGCCCATTATAAGAAACAACATCAGGGTTAGGCATGAGTTGCAAAAACTTCAAACCAAGTCCAATGTTTCCATTGTTTGCACATGCGGCTATAACTGAATTCCAAGAAATAACATCCTTGTCAGCGATATCAGAGAATATCCAAACAGCACACTCAACAGATTCACATTTGCCATACATATCAATCAAGCAGTTAGCAACAACGGTATTATCATCCATTCCTAATCTCACTGTCTTGGAATGAATTGAACTGCCAAGTTTCAACAGGCTAAGTTGGGCACAAGCAACCATAGCAGACGTGAAAGAGAATGCGTCGGCACAAATTTGAGATCTTTCTAGCTTTGTGAAAAGAGACAATGCTTTTTTAAACTGGCCAGCATGGACATAACCAGAAATCAAAGTGTTCCAAGAAACGACATTTGGTTGAGGAATTTCAACAAACAGATTGTGCGCATGAGTGAAAAAGTGTATTTTGACATAGAATTTGATGAGGGAAGTGGAGACATAGATATTTGAATGATGATAACCAGAACGTATTGCATAACTGTGGATTTGTTGTCCGAATTTGTGGCAACAAAGGTCAGTTGCAGTTCGAATGAGGTCAACAAGAGCCAAGGCACTTAGTTTCATCCCAATTCCCCAATGGTTAAGAGATTTTTTGACTAATTGTAAGTTCAGTCATATCTCATCTAAACTATTAATAGGTCCCTTTATAATGTAGAGCTTAATGCTAGTGATTACACATCTTGAATGAATAGCCTCACTCGCATATAATCTTAAAATATAAATTTAGATTGAGTTTAATTCGATCTGCATGTAGTATGAGAGATGTCTTCTACTTAAAAATTTAGTGTATGTTCGTTTTTAGTTGGCATCACATTAAACATGTGTCTACATTAGAGCACCATTTCCTAACTTCAATGGATTCATTAAGGAAATGCATCAACATTTTTTTTATCTTTCAAACTCACATACACTTTGTGGGTTTGATTCGAGGAAAATGAATGTGGAAATAAATTATGGAGTATTTTAAATTTGAGTTGTTTGGTTCGATTATTTGTCGGAAAATTGAGAAAAATCTCCCATAAACCAATTTTATCTCCATTTCAAAAGTTAAGGAATTTGGGTGGAAGAGAATACTTGTTACATTGGATTTTTTTATTTAATATGATCTTTAAGTATTAAAATGATAAAATTGTAATTTTATATTTATTTTTCTCAATTAAATTTTTTCCCTTTCCCCTCTAATAAAATCACTCTCATCCACTCCCTCCGTTGAACCATGCAAACTTAACTGTTGATAAGAGGTTATTACGGACTTATAAATATCTCTACAACGCGATTGTGTATCATATCATATGAGGTGCACTTAGGACTAAATTTATGCTCATGATGGAGAGTATAAGATTTTATTATGAATTGAAAATTGTGTAATAAGGTCTACTCCAAGTTAATAAGGTCAACTAATTGAAAATTGTGTGTAGAAGAGTATAAACGTAACGCTTTATATTTTATATTCGAAAAATAATAGAAAAATATAATATTTTGTAATTTTGTAGAAGTTTTGTCAAATAAAGTATGTTATGTATATGTTCTACGTGGTCTTCTACGTTTCAAATTTATCACTTTGATTGTGGCCAGGTCCATGTAGATGTGGTGGAATTTGTGCAGTGTCACCGAGGCACAAGAAGAGGTGCATGGTATGCATTTTTTTAATTCATATCGTTCATTGCATTTAATAATGTTTTAGAAAAATGATATATCCAAATTCATCAACAAAATAAAAAACGAGAGTGATAAACCTTCTCTATTTTTAAGGAACAAAATCTAGAATTAGATAAGACAATCATTCCACCAACGTTAACCAATTACCATTGCTTAAATATAGGAAATATAAATAACAAAACAAGTCAAAAGAGAGGTTGGTAGAAAATGCAAATAAACATCATAATGATTATCTGGGCTTCAACATGGAACATAGCTTCCATTTTCTGAAACAAATAAACCTTAAATGAAATTTATTTCTTGATTGATGGGAATTTGAAATAAAGGATAATAGGAGAAAATGCAAAAAAGAGAAAGAAAACAAATTCTAAATTTGATATAATTAGTTAAATTTGATTAGAAGAAGAAAAGATGGGGGTGGTGGAAGATGTGACATTAATTGGAGGTTTAATAGGAGTTCAATTTATCTATGCAGGAAATGCAGAGATAATGAGTTATTCAATGTCATTAGGAATTAGTCCTCTTACCATTGTCATTTTAACTTCCATTGCTACATTCCTTATTCTTTTACCTGCTGCATTTTGTTTTGAAAGGTAAGTCCTCTTTCTAATTATAAATATGTGATTTTTTTAATTTTATTGGGATGGGAATATTTGAAGATTAATGTGATGATGTTATGTGTGTACATTGCAGGAGTAAGTGGCCAAAGAATTGGAGTTTAAAGTTTGTCATGCAGATATGGTTTCTTTCATTTGGAGGGTACGGAATCTTATAGTTTAATCTTAATTTCCTCCATTTTTTTTCATAAGCATTGGTGTGAAAGTTAGCTTCTATTTTCAAAATCTCAAATTTTGGGTTCATTCTCTAAAATATTTAGTGTAAGTTAAGATTGGTAGTGAATTTGATAAAATTACGGTGATACCGTCAAAGTGTAGTTTTTGTCGAAATTACGATGACTTGATTCTCCTAATTTTTGAAATAAGTACAAAGATGTTGATTTGAAATTATCTTGGCCATTGTGATGCAGATTAGCTTTTCAGTCATTATTCCTGAAGGGAATTAATCTAACTTCACCAGCAATGGGAACTGCTATGCCAAACCTTGCCCCAGGTTTTATCTTCATCATCGCATGGACTTTTGGGTAATTTTATTATATTGGGTTTTGATCATATTAAGTAACATGCTTAATACTCTTAAGAAAGACAACAAAAGCCTTTTAACTTAATCCCTTGGTAACTAATTTGAAATTTTTGTATTTGCCAGGTTAGAGAAAGTTAACTTGAGCAACAAGTATAGTAAATTAAAAATCTTAGGAACATTGCTATGTGTATTGGGAGCTTTCACAATGAGCATAATGCAAAGCATTTCTGCTTCTGCAACCGAGAAAGAGGCTATACTTCCATCATCATTAGCACCATCAGATTTTCTCTTTGACATGCAAAAGATTATCGGTTGCCTCTATCTAATGACTTCGGTTCTAATATTGTCAAGCAATGTTGTCCTGCAGGTAACTAATTTGTAATGAAACAAGAAAGAGGACACATAAAAATATACTTGAATTTCTTTACCTTATCAAAAATTGTTGCATTTTTAGGCTTTTGCTCTTGGAGATTTTCCTGCACCGATGTCATTAAGCGCGATAACATCATTGTTTGGAGGATTTATGACTACAGCTGTTCAATTATTTGACAGAGACAATCTTAAAACTGGTTTGCAACTTGTGAGTTATGGAGATCTGATTGGCTTTTCCATTCTGGTAATTTCTACTATTCTTTATCTCGCTCGATTGCATTTTGATATTTATATGAACCATCGGTCTACTCTTTGAAATTGTAGTATTTAGCAATTTGGTTAATAAGTTAACGAAATTTCAAAATGATCACTGAAATTAAAAATATTCAATAATATTAATATTTTTTAATCGGTCAATTTATTTCTTAAATTGTCCCAAAAAGACTATTGCAATCAATACTTTTTAATTTCATGGATAATAAATTGATACACCCTACAATTCAAAATATGCAAGGCTGGTTCAGTGAGTGGAATAAGCTTAAGCTTCAATGGATGGGCACTAAAGAAAAGAGGACCAGTGTTTGTCTCCATGTTTAGCCCAATTGGAACAATGTGCTCAGTTATTCTCTCTGTCTATACCATAGGAGAAACTATAAATATTGGAAGGTAACTTATAAGATGTGCAAACTACATATATACTACACTGTATAATATTATAATTAATCAATTTTTAACACTGCATTAATATTGCAGCATTGGTGGTATGTTCCTTATGTTCAGTGGACTCTACTTAGTTCTTTGGGCCAAAGGGAAAGAAGGATATGCAGATGCTGGAGACTTCCCAGAGAGTGAGTTTGATGCAAGCAAGCCTCTCTTATTATGTTAACGTGTTTGTTTTTCAAATATGAACAAGTAATAATATGTAAATGTACTAAATATAATTATTATGTTTATAATTACACAAGTAATAAATTTTAAAAATCAAATGATTATGGCACATATTCTAAACAATGTAGTTTAGAATGTAATGGCGTGTGTATGTAACAATAACATTATATATATATAAAAACACCTATGTTTTCAATTTTTTGCAGAAGATTGAAACAACTGCTCCAGTGGTGTATTGTGACAGAGCAATCCGAAGAGTACCTGATAAGAGGTATAATTGAAGTCTCTTGGGTTTGAAGGAATGAAATGTTATGGAATTGTAGTTTTTTTTTTCCCTTATAAAATTTTTCGGTTAGGTATATAACTAGATATGATAGTTTAATTAGATAGAGATGGAGTAAAATCAGCCCTCGAGGTGGTAGGAGATAAATATCATGTAAGATTGTCCAAGTAGCTATGTTTTGGTGATTAGTACTTAAAAAAAACATATGTTATTGTTGCGTGAAGATTATTGTTTTAAATTATGGTTTCGCCATTACTCTCCACTGGCGGATCTTCGTCTTTCCTTCCAAAGTGATGCGGCTGGAACTTTCTTCTTGAGAGAGTAGCTTTCTTTCTTCCTTTTTCAGTTTTCTTGTTTGTAACAACAACAAAAAAACTATGGTTTCTTATTTTGTTGAACAAGTCTCTCTTAGTACCGGTCCAACTATAAGGAAGTACAAATCTCTACTTTAGGAATAAAAAACTATTTATAAACAAATAGAAAATAATTTTATAATGTTTACTATCATGTTAGGAGAAATAATTTAAATAAACACCTATCAACAAATTCTAAATTGGAATTGTGTAGTCTTTAATTACCCCATCGCACAAAGAATAATGTAGAAGCAGATGATCAAGCTTGTCAAACACCAAAATAAATAATTTTATCAAGTATTCTTTGCTATTTCCTTTTTTTTAAACAAGGGGGAAATAAACATTTTTATGTATAAATAAATTATGTACAACTATTTATAGATTATCATTTTCGAACGGATATTGTGAGATGCTAATGTATTCTCCATACATAATACAATATTGATTGACTAACAAGTTCAAGATATCCAGTCTAGCAAAAAATACACTGCCAATGAGACTCAACCACTAAGCCACTATAGGACTTTGATTGAAACAATCCACTAACAAATGCAAATCAGCCTAACAATCTGATGCTTCTAACCAATGCAAGACCAAAACACCCTTGAGATATAAAATTCAGCCAGAAATTCAATCAATTCCACCTGAGCCAGCAATAACAAACAAAACATCCAGTAACAAAGAAAGCACATTGAAGATAAAAAGAAACCACATAACACCCTGAACTGCACTGTCACGCTATCTATGCATTTCTGACACAAACTGACACAAAAATCTAATTCCTTCTAGACCAAGTGCAATGGGAGTGTTGAAAGTGGGATTCAACACTTGTGATCTTTTCAATGGTGTGTTGAAAGTGGGGGAAAAGTGATGTGGAGGAGAGAGGTGTTGAATGGATTCAACATTGTTTAATGGTCTGCGACAGGGACACGTGGCAGCGAGCGATTGGCCAAAGTCTGGCGCGTGTGCAACACGCGCCGACAGCGCGAGTGAGATGCAGGAGAGGCGGATAGAGAAGATTCTTTGGAGATAATGGATGACACGTGGCAGATTCTGATTGGATGTCTGGATTTTTATCATCTTAATAATTTCAACTCAATTATTTCACTCAAATTTTTTTTTTT
>Ga0228711_1008108_pt1 | contig 14895 bp, 9 predicted proteins | sample MedpolnodulmetaG_2_FD_177996 | JGI IMG/M metagenome (GOLD analysis project Ga0228711, IMG submission 177996) | Root nodule microbial communities from Medicago polymorpha collected in Santa Monica, California, United States - brown nodules | ecosystem: Host-associated > Plants > Roots > Nodule...
CCATCAGCAATAATAATACCTTGGTGTCACAAAATGGAAGATTTGAATTTGGTTTCTTCAATCCAGGTAACTCTAACAAAACTTACCTTGGTATTTGGTATAAAAACATTCCTGTTCAAAATGTTGTCTGGGTTGCAAACAGAAACAACCCTGTCAATAATAGTACTTCAAACTACATATTAAAACTTAACAGCACAGGCAACCTTGTCCTCACTGAAAATAGATTCATTGCTTGGTACACAACAACCAATCAAAAATTAGTGCGTAATCCAGTAGCAGTGCTTTTAGACAGTGGCAATCTTGTGGTAAAAAATGAAGGAGAAACAAACCAAGATGAGTACTTATGGCAAAGCTTTGACTATCCATCAGATACCCTTTTACAAGGGATGAAATTTGGAAGGAATTTAAGAAATGGTCTTGTTTGGAAATTAACTTCTTGGAAAAGTCCTGAAGATCCATCCGCAGGAGATCTTTCTTGGGGTTTAGTACTTAATGATTATCCAGAGTATTATATGATGAAGGGAAATGAGAAGTTTTTCAGGGTAGGACCATGGAATGGTCTGCACTTTAGTGCATTACCGGAACAAGAATCAAACTCGTTTATACATTACGAGTTTGTTTCCAACAACGATGAAATCTTCTTCTCATATAACCTCAAGAACAATTCTGTTATCTCCAAAATAGTAATCGACCAAACAAAACAACATCGCTATGTATGGAATGAACAAGAACATAATTGGAAGATATATATAACAATGCCCAAAGACTTATGTGACAGTTATGGTCTTTGTGGACCTTATGGAAATTGCATGATGACCCAACAACAGGTTTGTCAATGTTTCAATGGTTTTAGTCCAAAGTCACCACAAGCATGGATAGAATCTGATTGGAGTCAAGGTTGTGTGCGCGATAAACATTTGAGTTGCAATCACAATCTTACAAATAAAGATGGGTTTGTCAAATTTCAAGGGCTAAAAGTTCCAGATACTACACATACTTGGTTGAATGTTAGTATGACTCTTGATGAATGCAGAAGAAAATGTTTGACCAATTGTTCTTGTATGGCTTATACAAATTCCAACATAAGTGGAGAAGGGAGTGGTTGTGTTATGTGGTTTGGTGATCTAATTGACATAAGACAGTTTCAAGAAGGTGGACAAGATCTCTATATTCGGATGTTTGGTTCAGAGTTAGGTAATGGCTTAATTATTAATGTTTCTAAGGTTTGATTTTAGATTTGAAAACTCGTTGTCATTCCTTGGATCTAAATTAAATTTTGATTTTTTTTTTCCGTCTTAATCATAGTCAACACTGAAGAACCTGAACACAGGCGCAAAAGGAACAGGAGAACGACCATAATAGCTTCCACTGTTATTTTAATTTGTGGGATGCTTTTCATGTGTACTTATTTCATCTGCAGAATCCAGAGGAAGATTTTAGGTAAAAAACTAGGTGTGTTTTAGATCAATTAACTTGATATCAAAGTTTACATTAATAAATGATCTAGAGTTAGTCACACAAAAAAATATTAGAGTTCCAAAACATGCATTTTAATCTATTTTCTTGCCAATATTATTTCCTTATCCGTTTCTCTCCATTTTGTAGATAAATCAGAAGGGCATGTAGATGATCTTGATCTCCCATTGTTTGATCTGCCAACAATTTCGACTGCAACTAACGGCTTCTCCAATAACAAAAAAATTGGCAAAGGTGGTTTTGGAACTGTATACAAGGTAATTCAATATTTTAGTATTATTACTGGAGAAAACACAACTAAGGAAATATTCAATATTTGTGTATCTTCTCGTGAATGTGATTATCTAGGGAAAATTAGCTAATGATCAAGAAATTGCTGTTAAGAGACTCTTGAGCATCTCAGGACAGGGAATGACTGAGTTCATAAATGAAGTAAAGCTAATTGCAAAACTTCAACACCGAAATCTAGTAAAGCTGCTAGGTTGTTGCATTCAAGGAGAAGAACAGATGCTAATTTATGAATACATGGCCAATGGGAGTCTAGACTCCTTCATTTTTGGTACAGAATACAGAAACAATATGCTTAAATCTATTTCCACCGGTTTTTATGAAATTAATGGTACAATGTCTGCACTTGAAATATTCAAGATTATATTAATGGATAAATTGCTTTGAATAACACAGACGATACCAAGAGTAAATTGCTTGGTTGGCCACAACGATTCAATATAATTTGTGGAATTGCTAGGGGGCTTGTGTATCTTCACCAAGATTCTCGATTAAGAATTATCCACAGAGACCTCAAAGCAAGTAATGTTTTGCTTGATGACAACTTGAATCCAAAAATATCAGATTTTGGAACAGCTAGAACTTTTGGAGGAGACCAAATCGAAGGAAACACGAAGAGAATAATTGGGACTTAGTGAGTTTCTAATAACTGTCCAGCACTATAATTTACTTAGATGTGAATATCCTAATTTGTTGCAATGCTTCATATGCAGTGGATACATGGCACCCGAGTATGCTGTTGATGGATTGTTTTCAGTGAAATCTGATGTTTTTAGCTTCGGAATTTTATTATTAGAAATTATATGTGGCAAAAGAAATAGAGCATATTATCATACATATGAGACTCTTAATCTTGTTGGCAAAGTAAGTACTTGGAAAGTCATGAATATATGTCAATTAACAATTTCAAACATAACAAATAATATATATCGACTTCTTATATTATTCAGGCGTGGGTAGTGTGGAAAGAGGACAAAGCTTTGGATTTGATTGACTCAAACATAGGTGAGACGCTCGTTGTATCAGAAGTATTGCGTTGTATGCACATCAGTCTCTTGTGTGTACAACAGAATCCTGAGGATAGGCCTACTATGGCCACTGTGATTCTAATGTTGGGGAGTACTGAGATGGAATTAGGAGAGCCTAAAGAACCTGGTTTTATTTCTGGAAATGTTTCAACCGAATCAAATTTAAAGACAAATCAGAAGGATTACAGTTCATCCAATCAAATGACCATTTCCTTATTAGATGCTCGATGAAACTTTTTCGTTGAGACAAATTTCACTAGTTATGAAATGATATACACATAGTAGGAATAGTATATTATGATTTGAGCTTACAAAGATTGTAATTGTCACATGAGAATCGTTGTACAATATGTAGATAATATTTTAATCAAGTACAACTAAAATGAATGAATGAGAAACATTTTGACTCGGAAAGAAGCTTACTTTACTCGTCTTTTCGACGTCGCTGTTCCATGGATGTGCTATTTATAGACTTCAACTTTAGGAATCTGTTACACACATTCATGTAGTCAGAGAATCTAGACCTTTGGATTCATCCATTTTGGAACTTAAGAACCAATGAAATGGAACAACTAATGAATTCAAGGATCGAAATTCAATGTCAATATTAGGGTACCAAATGACCAATTTAGCCTATCATTTTCAAGCATATGGGAATTCTCTCAATGGAGATTTGACAAAAATTAAATTAGTGATGTAGTCTAAAAAGCACATGACTTCGCAAGTCATGATGATATTACTACGAACGTCTTTATCAGAATATGTTTACTTCGAATTCCAATTAGTTCTGTTTTGATCTTGTGTAATTTCTGTTCTATGGCTGTATAAGGGTTCAAGCCCTCTCTTGAATTTTATTGCTTTCTTTTGCCTTATCAAAAAAAAAAGAATATGTTCACTTCAGAAATGATGGCATAACCATATGAATGAGTCGAGATAGAACACACACCACAATTCTATTGCTCGAGCAAGCAAACAAGAAAGGAAGGACAGATATAAAGCTGTGAAGAGCTTAGACAAGTTTAAATCAGGGACGCGTCCGATTTTCCAAAATTGATAGCTGGGATGGCGAACCTGGAAGTAAACTGAAGGCGCAGACAAAATAACTTTGAGAAGAACATGACGACCATCCATAGCAAAAGGCATGATTTCCACCCTGATAGACGTTTTCCTGATCCTATCAGTTATAGGATTTAAAAATTGCAACTTCTTGAGATTACCGTCAATTGTACACTCCTACTTCCATCTCCCTCGCACAATGTATCAACTGATTCTTAGCCTGCAATTAGCCTCGCACAATGTATCAACTGATTCTTGTTGCAGTGCACTAGTATGCCTCCTCTAATTCTGAATTTGTTACTGTTTAAATGTCAACAAATTATTTTCTTTCTCACAAGAATCCTTGAAAGGTATGTGATGTTTCTCAGATAGTATGCACAGTCATTTCTGATTCAAACATATAGGAACATTTTTGGGTGGTTAGTTAGCATGTTCAAAGTTTGCATTTGACCTTATGTGTAACATATTCCATTTGTTTGTCTATTTTTCTTGGATTTGTGATGATTTGGGTTTTCTTGGCATAATTGAAGAAGATTTGATGAAGATGTATGAGGATGATGAAGAAGATGACGGAAGAAGACGAAGAAATAGAAGACAAATTAGTTGGTGTTGGCTTACTGTAAGATACAATGGACTATCATGATCCAACGGTCCTCTTTTTAAAAAAGAGATTGAATGATTTAAATTAAAAAAATTAATAAGATCTATGATGAACCATCTACCATGGTGGTCCACCTTAGATATTTGTGGTTAAAGTTAACAGAAAAAGACTAAATTGACTGATGGAGGTAAAGTTAAAAGACCAATACTGACGTTTTATTAGTTATGAGACCGAAATAAAACTAAGAAATTAACTAAGGGACTAAACGACCAATTTAACCTGTCAATTTCAATCATACATTCGAACTTCCACAGTGAGATATCTATGTTTAATGTTTATCTCCAGTAAACTTACCTTGAATAAAGAAAACCCATGAAAACCAAATCAAATTATCTTTTTTCAATCATTTTCTTCTTTCACATATTATGTCCATCTCTCTCTTGATCTTTTTATTTATTGATCTTCTCTCTAAAATCTAGAAAGAGATAAACCAAACTTGCCGAAGGAGACAAGAAGAGAGTCAGGAGGAGAGGATTCGGGTCCCATGAAAACCACATTGAAACATTCAACAAAAACTTTTGTATGTGGATTATTTTTGGTTGGTCACCACCACAAATATTAATCACTTAGACACACACATAAAATATATGCATTATTTACTTATTTTAATAAAAAGAAAATTTGATTCCTTTCTTTCTACAATTTTTCTATTTGTGTGAGTGTGCCTAAGAAGTTTAGATTTAGGCTTTGTGACCACACAAGTCAATCTGTTGATTTAAAGGCTGAATAATTCTTTTGTTCTTTTGCGTTTGACAAAAACAATGGGTTAGTCCTTGAAGTTCTGTAAATTTCAAATAAGTTCTTTAAGCTTCAAATAAGTTCTTTAAGTTTCTAATTTAATAAACATATTTAACGTTTTGTAAGTTTCAAATAGGTCTTTACAAGGGTAACGATGCATTAAATTAACAACTTAAATGACTTATTTTAATCTTAAAAATTTTAAAAGACTAACCCAATATTTCTGTCAAACTTAAAAGCCAAAAAGAGACATTTGTCCTATTTAAAATATCACACTCTCTTTTTTTCTTCTAAAAAAAATGAGGGCGGAGCTTAAGTGCTTAACCCGTAAAGTCCGTCATGCTAGAAACTATCTTCGACTAAAATGGTGAGATTTTTTCAAACCTCCTTGTCAGGGGCGGATGCTAGTGATGGCATGGGGGTAGCTTTGGCTACCCGAAATTTTTTTATTTTGTTTTAATAAATATGTATATTTTATATTTTTCCACCTCAATAATATATATTTAGCTACTTCAAATAAAGTTATTTATCAAAAATTGATAGAAACATGAAAGTTAAAAGAATATGTGATTTATTAAAAAAAAAAGAATATTTGATAATTGATAAATTTATTTCGTTTAATTTTGACACTTCTGGTCTTTTCAATAACCACAACGATAGTTCTGTTAGCAATGAGTTTCTTGCAAATGACACTTCTAAATATATTTTACTCTTTGAAGAATCGTTGAACTCAACATTTTTAAATAGTTATTGTAATTTTTTGTTTTTTGGTGTTGTTTTTATTTACCCTTAATTTGTGACAAACGTGCATGTTGAACTTTTGTGTTTCCTTGAAATGAAACCACACAATAAAATTGGTTAGGGTGAAAGAAGATTCCTATAACAAAGAAGCGCGTTGTTTAAACTCTAAACTTTGCGGGCTAGTGTGAATCTACCATAATACCAAGTCTATGATTTTGTCGACTAGCGTGAAGCTAACGTAATATTATTCAAATCTATGATTTGTTCAATATTGTTGTGATGTTTGTGCAACAGTTGACTTTATTTCTCTTCCATGACTTGGGTTTTCAGCAAATATTATTATTCAAATCTATGATTTGTTCAATATTTAGAGAAGCATCATATACTGTGCTTTACTTAGAATATGGCTCGTATAGCTCCATATTAATATCTATGTCTGAATCCAAATAATAAAGAGTGTTATTACATTGAAAATTCAATATGGGCATTCCTGTTTTCATGATTATAGTTACCTATATACTTGTTAACTCTCTCAAACATTCCATAGCAGCTGATTCTCTTGGTTTGTCACAATCCATCAGCAATAATAATACCTTGGTGTCACAAAATGGAAGATTTGAATTTGGTTTCTTCAATCCAGGTAACTCTAACAAAACTTACCTTGGTATTTGGTATAAAAACATTCCTGTTCAAAATGTTGTTTGGGTTGCAAACAGAAACAACCCTATCAATAATAGTACTTCAAACTACACATTAAAACTCAACAGCACAGGTAACCTTGTCCTCACTCAAAATAGGTTTATTGTTTGGTACACAACAGCCAATCAAAAGCAAGTACATAATCCAGTGGCAGTGCTGTTAGACAGTGGAAATCTTGTGGTAAAACATGAAGGAGAAACAAACCAAGCTGAGTATTTATGGCAAAGCTTTGATTATCCATCAAATACATTTTTAGAAGGAATGAAATTGGGAAGGGATCTAAGAAAAGGTCTTGATAGGAAATTAACATCTTGGAAGAGTCCAGAAGATCCATCTATAGGTGATGTTTCTTGGGGTTTAGTACTCAATGATTATCCTGAGTATTATATGATGAAAGGAAATGAGAAAGTTTTCAGGATTGGGCCATGGAATGGTCTACATTTTGGTGGATTGCCAGAACAAGATTCAAATTCCTTTTTGCAGTACGAAACTGTTTCCAACAATGATGAAATCTTCTTCAGATATAGCATCATGGTTGATAATGTTATCTCAAACTCAGTATTAGACCAAACAAAAGAACATCGCTATGTATGGAATGAACAAGAACATGATTGGAGGATATATGGAACACTTCCCAAAGACTTCTGTGACAGTTATGGTCGTTGTGGACCGTATGGAAATTGCATAACAACCCAACAACAGGTTTGCCAATGTTTCAATGGGTTTGAACCAATGTCACCACAAGCATGGATAGAATCTGATTGGAGTCAAGGTTGCGTGCGCAATAAACATTTGAGTTGCAATCACACAAATAAAGACGGGTTTGTCAAATTTCAAGGCCTAAAAGTTCCAGATACTACACATACTTGGTTGAATGTTAGTATGAGTCTTGAGGAATGCAGAGAAAAATGTTTTAGCAATTGTTCTTGTATGGCTTATACAAATTCCAACATAAGCGGAAAAGGGAGTGGTTGTGTTATGTGGTTTGGTGATCTAATCGACATAAGACAGTTTGAAAACAATGGACAAGATCTCTATATTAGGATGTTTGGTTCAGAGTTAGGTAAAAGCTTTACTATTAATTTTGCCAGGGTTCAATTTTAGCTTTGAAAAATCAATTGTCACCACTTGTATTAATATTTAACTTGAGTTTTTTCTCTCTCTTAATCATAGTCAATGCTGAAGAACCAGAACACAGGCGCAAAAAGAACAGGAGAACGGCCATAATAACTTCCACTGTTATTTTAATTTGTGGGGTGCTTTTGGTATGTATTTATTTCATCTTCAGAGTCCAGAGGAAGATTGTAGGTAAAAATCCAGGTTAACTTTAGATCAATTAGTATCTTAGTTAATTAACATGAGATCATAGTATACATTAATAAATAATCTAGAGTTCATCACACTAGATATTGATTAGAGTTTAATAATTTGCTAAATTAAATTATATAGTATCCCAAACGTCACATTATTTATATATATTTGCCACATGTTACATGCATTTAATCTATTTTCTAGTTCAATTTGATTTCCTCACTCTCTCCAATTTTTTAGACAGATCTGAAAGGTATGTAGATGATCTTGACCTCCCATTGTTTGATCTGCCAACCATTTCCACTGCAACAAATGGCTTCTCCGAAAACAATAAGATTGGCGAAGGTGGTTTTGGAACTGTATATAAGGTAATTCAATATTTGAGAAGAAAAAAAAACACTATAAAAATATAGTACTGCTGATATTATGCAAAGTATCTATTGATGGATGTGATTATGCAGGGAATAATAGTCAATGATCAAGAAATTGCTGTTAAGAGACTTTCAAGCATCTCAGGACAAGGAATGACCGAATTCATAAATGAAGTAAAGCTAATAACAAAGCTTCAACACCGAAATCTAGTAAAGCTGCTAGGTTGTTGCATTCAAGGAGAAGAACAAATGTTGATTTATGAATACATGGCTAACGGTAGCCTAGACTCCTTCATTTTTGGTATGCACCACAAAAATATTAAGCCTAAATCTAGTTGCACCAGTGCTTTATAACATTAATTAATGGTTCAATACTTTTATTTTACTGAACTTGAATATTCAAGATTAATTTAATGTGTAAATTGATTTAAATGATACAGACGATACCAAGAGTAAATTGTTAGATTGGTCAAAACGGTTCCATATAATTTGTGGAATCGGCAGGGGGCTCGTGTATCTTCACCAAGATTCCCGATTAAGGATTATCCATAGAGATCTCAAAGCAAGTAATGTTTTACTCGACGATAATTTGAATCCAAAAATATCAGATTTTGGAACAGCTAGAACATTTGGAGGAGACCAAATCAAAGGAAAAACAGAAAGAATAATTGGGACTTAGTGAGTTCCTAATAACTCTCCAACACCATATATTAATTTACATGGATGTGAATATTCTAATTTGTTGTAATGGTTTCATATGCAGTGGGTACATGGCACCAGAGTATGCTGTTGATGGATTGTTTTCAGTGAAGTCTGACGTTTTTAGCTTCGGAATTTTATTGCTGGAGATTATCTGTGGCAAAAGAAATAGAGCATATTATCACACAGATGACACTCTTAACCTTGTTCGCCAAGTTAGTACCTGGCAAGTCTTGTATAAATGTCAATTAACAATTTCAAACATACAAAATAATATATCAACTTCTTAAATGATTCAGGCATGGGCATTCTGGAAAGAAGACAGGGCTTTAGAGTTGATCGACTCAAACATAGGTGAGACGTACGTTGAATCAGAAGTGTTGCGTTGTATGCATGTTAGTCTCTTGTGTGCACAGCAGAATCCAGAAGATAGGCCTACCATGTCATCTGTGATTCTAATGTTGGGGAGTAGCACTGAGATGGAATTAGGGGACCCTGAAGAACCTGGTTTCATTCCCAAAAAGTTTTTGACTAAGCAAAAGTTATTGACAAATCAGACGGATTGTAGTACAGTCAATGAAGTGACCATTTCCTTATTAGATGCTCGATGAAACAATTTTTCACTACATTACACTAGAGTGGCAGAAGGAAGAAACTTTTGTTGTAGATTTCTTAGCAAAGAAAATCTTGTCATGAAATTATTTTTGTGGAGATTTGACCAAAATTATTTTTGTGGAGATTATACTTTGAGAGTCATGATGATATTACTAAAAAACATCTTTATCAGAATAAGTTTGCTTCAGAAATGATGGCATGAATCGAGATGGAACACAAACCTCAATTCCATGCTCAATCAAGCAAATAACAAAGTTAGAGATAGAGCAGCCGGATAGACAAAACTACGAAGAGATTAGACAAGTTTGAAAGAAGGGATGGAGAACATCCCTGGTTTTATTCACTTTGTTTCAAATGTATGATCCACTTGATGTTATTATATTCCCTGCTAATACAACCAAAGGAATGAATTTGAATATTATTTTATAATTTTAGAGATCATTTGGAATACTAAACAATTTCACAGGCCAAAAGAGTACACAAAAGAGTATTTGAAATATTTATACATTAAATACATTACTTACTGCTTTTAATATATATATGAAAATGGCCAAATGAGCTTATAATAAGGGACAAATGTGCTAATTCTAATTAATAGTTCTCCCAAGCTGCTTTTCTAGTTGTAGGTCATAAAATTTAACTTCCCATAGCTTTTGCATGGAAATTACAGCTGAACTTTATTATGACTAATAAGCTTTAAAAGTGGAAATTATCGAATATAAATCAAATTGACATTAATGTTTCTAGAAGGTGGACAAGATCTCTATATTCGAATGTTTGGTTCTGTGTTAGGTAAAGGCTTAGTTATCAATGTTTTTAAGATTTGATTTTAGATATGATAATTCGATGTCACTCCTTGGATCTAAATTTAACTTTGATTTTCTTTTTTCTCTTAATCACTGTCAACACTGAAGAACCTGGACACAGGCGCAAAAGGAACAGGAAAACAACCATAGTAGCTACCACTGTGATTCTAATTTGTGGGGTGCTTTTGGTGTGTATTTATTTTATCTGCAAAGTCCAATGGAAGATTGTAGGTAAAAAGCTAGGTGAATTTTAGATTAGTTAGTATCTTAGTTAAATTAACATGAGATCATAGTATACATAATAAATGATCTAGAGTTCATCACACAAAATGATTAGAGTTCCGAAACATGCATTTTAATCTATTTTCATGCCAATATGATTTAAATATCCTGTTTCTCTCCATTTTGTAGATAGATCAGAAGGGCGTGTAGATGATCTTGATCTCCCATTGTTTGATCTGCCAACAATTTCGACTGCAACTAATGGCTTCTCCAATAACAAAAAAATTGGCAAAGGTGGTTTTGGAACTGTATACAAGGTATTTCAATATTTGAGTATTATTGCTCGGTTGGCCACAACGATTCAATATAATTTGTGGAACTGCTAGGGGGCTTGTGTATACCAAGATTCTCGATTAAGAATTATCCATAGAAAGCAAGTAATGTTTTGCTCGACGACAACTTGAATCCAAAAATATCAGATTTTGGAACAGCTAGAACTTTTGGAGGAGACCAAATCGAAGGAAACACGAAGAGAATAATTAGAACTTAGTGAGTTTCTAATAACTGTCTATCACTATATATTAATTTACGTAGGTGTGAATATTTTAATTTGTTGCAGCGGTAATTCTTATCTGTTGCAATGATTTCATATGCAGTAGATACATGGCACCCGAGTATGCTGTTGATGGGTTGTTTTCGGTGAAATCTGATGTTTTTAGCTTTGGAATTTTATTGTTAGAAATTATATGTGGCAAAAGAAATAGAGCATATTATCATACATATGAGACTCTTAATCTTGTTGGCAAAGTAAGTACTTGGAAAGTCAAGAATATATGTCAATTAACAATTTCAAACATAACAAATAATATATATCGACTTCTTACATTATTCATGCATGGGTAGTGTGGAAAGAGGACAAAGCTTTGGATTTAATTGACTCAAACATAGGTGAGACGCTCGCTGTATCAGAAGTGTTAGGTTGTATGCACGTCAGTCTCTTGTGTGTACAACAGAATCCTGAAGATAGGCCTACTATGGCCACTGTGATTCTAATGTTGGGGAGTACTGAGATGGAATTAGGAGTGCCTAAAGAACCTGGTTTTATTTCTGGAAATGTTTCAACCGAATCAAATTTAAAGACAAATCAGAAGGATTGCAGTTCATCCAATCAAATGACCATTTCCTTATTAGATGCTCGATGAAACTTTTTTCATTGACACAAATTTCACTAGTTATGAAATGATACACACTGCACACATACTAAGAAATAGTATATTATGATTTGAGCTTACAAACATTGTAACTGTCACACGAGAATAGTTGTACAATATGCAGATAATATTTTAATCAAGTACAACTAAAATGAATGAATGAGAAACATTTTGACTCGGAAAGAAGCTTACTTTACTCGTCTTTTCTATGTCTCTTTTCCATGAATGTGCTATTTATAGACTTCAACTTTAGGAATCTGTTACACACATTCATGTAGTCAGAGAATCTAGACCTTTGGATTCACCCATTTTGGAACTTAAGAACCAATGATATGGAACAACTAATGAATTCAAGGATCGAAATTCAATGTCAACATTAGTGTACCAAATGACCAATTTAGCCTATCATTTTCAAGCATATGGGAATGCTCTCAATGGAGATTTGACAAAAAATAAATTTGTTATGTAGTCTAAAAAGCACATGACTTCGCAAGTCGCGATGATATTACCGCGAACGTCTTTATCAGAATATGTTTACTTCAGAAATGATGGCCTAACCATATGAACGAATCGAGATAGAACAGACGCCACAATTCTATTGCTCGAGCAAGCAAACGAGAAAGTTAGAGATAGAGAGGAAGGATAGATATAAAGCTGTGAAGAACTTGGACAAGTTTAAATCAGAGACGCATCCGATTTTCTAAAATTCATAGCTGGGATGGTGAACCTGGAAGTAAACTGAAGGCGCAGACAAAACAACTTTGAGAAGAACATGTCGACCATCCATAGCAAAAGCTCTTGATTTCCACCCTGATAGACGTTTTCCTGATCCTATCAGTTATAGAGATTTGAAAATTGCAACCTCTTGAGATTACCATCAATTGGAAGACCCTCAAACTATCTTGCTGCCACATCGTCTTAGCTAGCACAGTGTCTCAACCGAGTCTTAGCCTGCAATTAGTGTCATATTAAAAATATTGAAACTCCATTTTTCATCATTAACTTTACTGTTATAAATTTAGTAACATTTATTGTTGCAATGCACTATTATGCCTCCTCTAATTCTGAATTTGTTACTGCTTAAATGTCAACAAATTATTCTTTCTTTCACACAAGAATCCTTCGAAGGTATGTAATGTTTCTATGCAGTCATTTCTGATTTATAAGGTCAATTTTTTCTCTAAAAAATTGTTACTTATTTTATTTGTTTAGTTCAAACATATAGGAACATTATTGGGTAGTTAGTTAGCATGTTCAAAGTTTGCATTTGACCCTATTTGTAACATATTCCGTTTGTTTGTCTATTTTTATGAATGATAGCTGATTACCTCATTTGGTCCTTTGACAAGAATACCGGGTTAGTCCTTTAAGTTTTAAATAAGTTTTAAAGTTTTAAGTAGGTTATTTAAGTAGTTAATTTAATACACTTATTTGAAGTTTTTTAAGTTTTTAAGTTTCAAATAGTCTTTATAAGGGTAACGCGGCATTAAATTAACAAATTAAAGAACTTTTTTTAAACTTAAAGAACTGAAAGGCTAACCTGATATTTTTGTCAAACTTAAAGGAACAAAAGAGACGTTTAACCTATTTTAAATATCACTATCTCTTTCTTTTCTTGCTAAAATATTGAGGGTGGGATTGTGATCCAGATCAAGGAAAAATATTTACATTTGTCTCCCTCTAGATATACCGGTGGAGCTTGAACCCTTAAACAAATGACTATTACTTTTTCCACCCTATGAGTTTCTCGCGTGCCTTATTTGACTTCTGTTTGCGTTGAGAGGTTGAGGCTGAGGTATAGGGTGTATGCGGTTGCCTTTCAACTGCTGTCAGCACGCATATAGCAGCATCAGTTTCTGTTCTTCTGCTGCAGGCTGCTTCTGCTGGGATTTTTGCTGTCATGGCTTTGGTTTCTGTTTTTGGGGTCTAGAGGGGTTTTGGTGGTGTAGTTTTCCGGTATGTTGGAGACTGTTGTATTTATTTTCTGCCCCCGAGTTTGCTGTGCATCTAGTACACACTCATTATCAATAAAATTTGCTGATTCCCAAAAAAAAAATCCGAAATGTTTTAACATGTTTTTGGAGGTTTTTATGGGGTGTTTATGCCGTTCGGATTCTATAATCCCATATGGGGCGCGCAAGAAACTAATAGGTTGAAAAAAGAAGTAAAAAAATAGGATCTCTCCTGTTTTATCTGAAGTTTGCTTAAAGTCATCATGGTAGAAAATATCTTCAACAAAAATGGTAACATTTTTTCAAACGTCTTTGTTGAATTAATTCATCAAGTGGCCCAAGGTTTCACCTGTTCAGATTACGTGCATGTTGAACCTTCTTTTTTTGTGACAAACGTGCATGTTGAACTTTTGTGTTTCCTTGAAATGAAACCACACAATAAAATTGGTTAGGGTAAAAGAAGATTCCTGTAACAAAGAAGCACAAGTTGTTTAAACTCTAAACTTTGTGGGCTAGTGTGAATCTACCATAATACCAAGTGTATGATTTTGTAGACTAGAATGAAACTACCGTAAATTTATTCAAATCTATGATTTGTTCAATATTGTGATGTTTGTGCAACAGTTGACTTTACTTCTCATCCATAACTTGGGTTTTCAGCAAATATTATTATTCAAATCTATGATTTCTTTGACATGTAGAGAAGCATTATATACTGTAGTGCTTTACTTAGAATATGAATTTGTGATACATTAAATATAGCTCGTATAGCTCCAAACTAATATCTCTGTGTTATTACATTTAAAATTCAATATGGACACTCGAGTTTGCATGATTATAGTCACCTGTATACTTGTTAACTCTCTCAAACGTTCCATAGCAGCTGATTCTCTAGGTTTGTCACAATCCATCAGCAATAATAATACCTTGGTGTCACAAAATGGAAGATATGAACTTGGTTTCTTCACTCCAGGTAACTCTAACAAAACTTACCTTGGTATTTGGTACAAAAACATACCTG